>Ga0209990_10002461_pt1 | contig 14495 bp, 12 predicted proteins | sample NOAtaG_6_FD_187304 | JGI IMG/M metagenome (GOLD analysis project Ga0209990, IMG submission 187304) | Freshwater lake microbial communities from Lake Erie, under a cyanobacterial bloom - NOAA_Erie_Diel5S_2200h metaG (SPAdes) (version 2) | ecosystem: Environmental > Aquatic > Freshwater > Lake ...
GTGCACTACCCGTAAAGCCTGGACTCATGCCGTGAAGATCAGATTGGACGGAAGCGTCCACCACCACCGGAATTCGCCGTTGGGCCGAGAATTCCAGATTAGGCGGAAGCGTGCACCACCACTAAAACCTGAGCCTGACAGAGAATTCTGGATTTGGCCGAAACGTGCACTACCCGTAAAGCCTGGACTCATGCCGTGAAGATCAGATTGGACGGAAGCGTCCACCACCACCGGAATTCGCCGTTGGGCCGAGAATTCCAGATTAGGCGGAAGCGTGCAGTACCCGTAAAGCCTGGACTCGTGCCTAGAAAATCAGATTGGACGGATGCGTCCACCACAACTTAAAAACGGCTCCCCGGGTATCTTCCCAAGGTTCTGAGCTGGAATTCAACCAACACGGCCGGCATTCAAAACAGCCAAATCCAACACATGCAACTTGATAGTCCGCAAATAAGGCCCGCAAACAACTCCCACACTGTATGCGCATTCAGACTGCTGCGGGCAAACCATACCAAAGCCCAAGCAGGCAAACAAAACCACAAAAATCCTGTCCCGGCTTCCCAAGTATAAACAGCTCCCAAGGCCACAACAACCGCCATATGCGCACTGGCCTTGTTGATGAATCGATTCGCCAGCGACAGCAGCCCTATCCCGATTACTGCCAATAATACCCGACTCAAAGCCTGCGGCGGAATCAAGTTCCAATTGGACATGCCTGCCAACACCAATCCAAACCACAACAGTTGCAAGCTGTATACCAGGTCGCGTTCGCTGCGCAATGGCAAATGATAACTTGAAATTTTGTCCAGCTTTCGCAGTATCAGCAACAACAGTAAGGGAACAAAGAAAAGTGTTCCGGTAATCAGCACCCATTCAGCCACCGTACCTCCTCGTGCCTCCCACAAAGCCGAAAACACCAGCAACAAAACCGGATGAAATATGTAACTCAATGACAAGGCAAGGAGGGTCCGGGCATTCACCGCTGCAAATTACAGCAAAGCGCAGAGCAAGCCGGTCATTTCGCCCTCCAATTGGTTAATTTCGCGCCTCATGAAAGTTGCATACGGCTGGCTGAAATCCATGGCCGACTTTGATGCGGATCCGGCGGCGCTGGATTCCATACTTACCAAAGCCGGACTTGAGGTTGAGCATATAGAGGAATATGAAAATGTGAAGGGTGGACTGGCCGGGCTGGTGATCGGGAAAGTGTGCGAAGTAAAGCAGCATCCCAATGCCGACCGCCTGCGTTGCACCCTCGTTCAGACTTCTGAAACCGATTTCTGGCCCATCGTATGCGGCGCTTCCAATGTGGCAGCAGGTCAGAAAGTGATTGTAGCCCTGCCCGGAACCACCATTTACCCCACTCAAGGAGAACCGTTTACCATCCGCGAAGCGAAAATCCGCGGAGAGGTGAGCAACGGCATGATATGCGCGGAAGATGAAATAGGCATTGGCAAAAGCCATGAGGGTATTGTCGTTTTGCCGGAAGACGCTCCCCTCGGCGCCGCTTTCGCAGATTATTACGGCGTCCACCGCGACACCGTCATCGAAATCGGTCTGACACCCAACCGCGGCGATGCAGCTTCTCACCATGGCATCCTGCGCGAATTGCAGGCGCATTTGCCCGTCAGCCGCCACCACCTGCCCGAAGCAACATGGGATGGTCCGGCCGTGGCAAAGGCCAATGTGGAAGATCCGGCCCAATGCAGCCAGTATTACGCCTTGCTCGTGCAAAATGTAAAGGTGGCCGAAAGTCCGGCCTGGCTGAAACGCAGACTGCAAAGCATTGGCATAGCGCCCATCAACAATATCGTTGACTGCACCAATTACGTATTGCACGAAACCGGCCAGCCCATCCATGCCTTCGATGCATCGCGTGTGGCCGGCCATGCGCTGATGGTACGGCTGGCGAAACCAGGTGAACAGCTTACCACACTGGATAAAACTTCCCGTAACATGAAGGGTGGTGAACTGGTGATTTCAGACGGAGAAAAACTGCTCGCCCTGGCCGGTGTATTCGGCGGGCTCGATTCGGGCGTACAACCTGAAACCGTTGATATACTGATTGAAAGTGCTTGCTTCGATGCCGCCCTGGTGCGCAAGACGGCGCGCATGCATGGCCTTTCCACAGATGCGTCGTTCCGTTTTGAACGCGGCAGCGACCCGAACGCTTGTTTGCCAGCCTTGCGGCGCGTGGCTGCGCTAATCCTTGAAACAGCAGGCGGCGAGATCAGTGGCGAACCTGCATCGGTAACACAGCCACTTGAACCTAAGCGCATGCAATTGCGGCAGGAGTTTTTGCGCCGTTTGAGCGGAACCGATATTCCTGCAGAACGCAGCGCTCAAATACTCAGCGATTTGGGTTTTGAACCCGAAGCCGACCCAAGCGGATGGAATTTGCAGGTTCCCAGCTGGCGCAGCGATATCGAAGGGGAAGCCGATCTCGTGGAGGAAGTGCTCCGCGTGTTCGGTTACGACGAAATACCGATGCCCGGCCGCATGCAGGTTTCCCTTTCGGGGAATGAAGGAAGGTACCGCATTGCCATGGAGGCCAAAGTGCGCGAATTCCTCAATGCACAGGGTTTCCATGAAACCATGAACAGCAGCCTGACCAAGGCCGACTATTACGGGGCTGAAACAGCGCTGGTGAAGCTGAACAATCCGCTGAGCAACGACCTTGCAGTAATGCGTGGATCCTTGCTTTGGCAGGCACTTGAAACGGTTGCCTACAACCGCAACCGCCAGGCGCAGCGCATACGCCTATTCGAACTGGGCCGCACATACCGGCTGGAAGGCAATGCCACACACGAATCGCGCGAACTGCTGATTCTCACTGCCGGCGAACGCTGGCCTGAAACCTGGGAAATCAAAAGCCAGCGCAGCGATATGTACGATTTGAAGGCCGTGGTTTCCGGGCTCCTCTCCCGCCTCGGAATCAATGAAGAGGCGGCAGCAGTCCAGTGGCTGGCGCCGGAGCGCGAGGTACTGCGCCGTTTTGACCTTCAGATTCCGGTTTTTGCCGCTGTATTGTCGTGGGACAAGGTGTTGGACGCTGCCGCCGCGAAACGTCCATTGCCCGAAGAGCCCTCGCGCTTCCCGGTTACACGCCGAGATCTGAGCATGATTGTTCCGCCTTCCGCATCTTATTCCGCCATGGAAAGCGGTATTCGCGGGCTCGGAATAGAAATGCTGCGCGAAATCCGCCTCTTTGATCGTTACGAAGGCAAACCGCTGGAGCCGGGCGAGGCTTCCTGGGCTATGTCGTTCTATTTCGGGCATCAGGACCGCACCATGACGGATGTGGAATGTGACGCTGCCATGGAAAAGATTGCGACGCTCGTCGAAAACAGCTTTCAGGCCAGGATCAGAAGGGGATGAACAATATGCAGGAAAGGCTTGAACGGATATGCCGGCAGCTGGAAGGCTTACTGGTGGAACGCGAGCGCCTGCAACAGGAAATAACGCGGCTCAGGTCTCGATTGGCCGAAATGGAATCGGCGCATGAACTGCTCCAAAGGGATAACGAAACCCTTCAGGAGACAAATAAAATGCTTAAACTTGCAAAGGTTTTAAAACCGGAAGGTTCAGATCGGAAGGAAATCAAACTGAAGATCAACGAACTGGTAAGGGAAATAGACCGATGCATCGACATACTGAATACCTGAAGCATGTCAATCGATGACCACATATCCATCAACGTCGAGATCGCGGAGCGATCTTATCGCCTGAAGATCAGGCACGACGAAGAGAAATATGTCAGAGCCGCAGCCCACTTTGTCCAGCGCGAGCTGACAAAGTTGAAGAAACAATATTCATTCAGAGACGACCAGGACGGACTGGCGTTTGTGACTCTGGATGCTACCACTGAACTGGCGCGTCACAACGCCAGGGAAAAAAGCGAAGATGAATCGCTCGAACAAGTGGTCAGTAAAATGGAAGCGCTGCTGAACATCGCCTGATAGAACCGCGTAACGGTTTGTCGCTGCATCCTAACCAAAAAAGAAAGGAGTAGTGAAAAGATGACCACCGCCATTGTATTAACCGCCGTGATTGCCCTTGCCCTGGGCGCCGGAGCAGGTTATTTCATTTTTCTAAGCCTGCAGGCAAAGAAAGACGAGAAGAAAGCCGCACAGATTATCCGCGAAGCCACACAGCAGGCCGAAAACCTCAAGAAAGACCGTATCCTCGAAGCGAAAGAGAAGTTTCTCCAACTGAAGTCAGAGCACGAGAAAGAAGTCAACCGCCGCAACGCAGAACTCAGCCAGGCAGAAGCCAGAGCCAAAACCCTGGAACAGAGCCTCGACCAGAAAGTAAAGAACAACAAAAGCAAGGAAGAAGAAATTGACAAGCTGAAGCTTCGCCTAAACAGCCAAATTGAAGCCAACGAAGCGAAACGCAGCGAACTGCAGACCTTGCAGGAACAGCAGCTCCGGGCCCTTGAAAAAATAGCAGGCCTCACCGAACAGGAAGCACGTGATCAAATGCTCGAAACCGTGCGCGCTACTGCCCAGACCGAAGCCCTCCAAACCGCCAAAAACATCCTCGACGAAGCCAAAGTAGGCGCTACCCGCGAAGCCAAACGCATTATCCTCCAGACCATCCAGCGCACCGCTGCTGAAGAAGCCATCGACAACACGGTTACTGCTGTTCCAATTGAAAACGACGATATCAAAGGCCGTATCATCGGTCGCGAAGGCCGGAACATCAAAGCTTTTGAAGCAGCTACCGGTGTAGAAATCGTAATCGACGATACACCCGAAATGGTGATGCTCAGTTGTTACGACAGTGTGCGACGCGAAGTAGCACGCCTGGCACTGCAGCGCCTCATCGCCGACGGCCGCGTGCACCCGGCTCGGATTGAAGAAGTGGTTGAAAAAACCCGCCGCGAAATCGATGAAGAAGTGCTCGCCTGGGGCGAACGCACCGTTATCGACCTCGGCGTGAATGGCTTGCACCCTGAATTGATCCGTTATGTTGGCAGGATGCGTTTCCGCGCTTCGTACGGACAAAACCTGCTGCGCCACAGCCGCGAAGTAGCGCGCTTGTGTGCTACCATGGCCGCCGAAATGGGGCTTAATCCCAAAATGGCCAAACGCGCCGGCCTCCTGCACGATATAGGCAAAGTGCCCGATTTTGATGAGGAAACACCGCACGCCTTGCTTGGCTTGAAGTTGTGCGAGAAATATGGCGAACATGCAGACATCTGCAACGCTGTAGGTGCGCACCACGACGAGATTGAAATGAAGACCCTCATCGCTCCTATCGTACAGGCTTGCGACGCCATCAGCGGCTCGCGTCCCGGTGCAAGAAGGGCCGATGAAACCTATATGCAGCGCATCAAAGACATGGAAGGCATGGCCATGGGCTATCCCGGTGTCGAAAGCGCCTTTGCCATCCAGGCTGGTCGCGAACTGCGCGTAATTCTGAATGCCGAAAAGGTTACAGACGAACAAAGCGACACGATCGCTTTCGATCTCTCACAGCGCATTACCAAGGAAATGAAATTCCCCGGCCAGATTAAAATCACGGTTATCCGCGAGAAACGCTCGGTTGGATTCGCCAAATAATTCCAGCGCGGTCATGCAAACCCTCATTTTCCATAATCCGCTTGCCGGAAGCGGAAAGTCCGGACGGGTTTGCCAATACGTACAAGCTGAACTTGACCGGCTCGACATACCGTTTAAAACAACAGAAAGGGCCGCAGATGTGGCCCTTTCGCTTGAACAGGGGCCAACCCGTGTTATCGCCATCGGCGGCGATGGCACCTTCAACCACCTGATCAACCGGGCGGTGTTCAGCAACCTGATTTTATTACCTATCTCTGCTGGCACCGGGAATGACCTGGCAAGGGTAATCCACGGCACTTTGCATCCGGGTAAACAACTGGAAGCAGCCTTGTTCACCGAACCTTCTCCGATGGACGTATGGGAAGTTAATGGTGTGCGTTTCCTGGAAGGTTGCGGCATAGGGTTCGACGGCCTGGTTGCACATGCCGCCTTGCGTATGTGGAAAGGGTTTTCCAATAGTTTGCGCTATACCCTTGCCGTTGCACGCCATTTATTTACCGCCCAGAAATTCCAGGCACGTGTTACGGCAGACAGCCGCATGTGTTACGAAGGTCCATTATTTATGCTCTCTGCCGGCAACGGTCAATTTGCCGGAGGCGGTTACAAATTGTGGCCGGCAGCGAACTTATCCGACGGACTGCTGGATATCCTCTTGGTAACGAAAGCCGACATGCAACAGCGGATCCTGTATGCAAGTTTGGCGCGTAAAGGGCAGCATGTGGCCCTTCCCGGAATGCACTACCTTCAAGTCAGGGAACTGTATATTGAAGCAGACCGGAAATTGCTGATGCATGCCGACGGCGAACCGGGACGCGGACGTGAATTCAACTTCCGGTACGCCGGTCAGGTGCTGGTACAGGGTGCCCGGCCGGCGGAAATGCGCTGAGGTGGCAGTCGTAGGGAAAAATTACTTGAAGATTTTTCGATCTTCTTATCATACTCCGTGTTGAACACGTTTCTGCACAATATTATGGCCCGGCTAAATAACTGGCTGGCAGCTGCTCCCAGGGCTTTTCAAACCCCAAAAAACCCACGACCGGTTTCCATCGCCCCCCAAAAAAAATCGCAAACGCACCAATGTATGGCCAAATTCCCATCGCCGTGTTTTACCTTGCAAATATGAAACATAAATTCCCCCTCATAAAATTCGGATTACTTATCGCCGGAGTTCTGCCGTTCATTACAATTTTGAAAGGTCAATCCTGGAGTGAAAAAGCTGATATCTCTGGCAACGGCAGAAATAGTCCGGCACATTTTGTAATCGATAGTAAAGTTTATGTGGTCGGCGGTGTAAACGCGGGTAGCTACATGAAAGATGTCTGGCAATACGACCCGCAGAAGAACCAGTGGTCGCAGAAGAACGATTTCCCTGGTGCAGGACGTGCTGAAGCTGTAGCATTTGTGATTGGAAGGAACGCCTATGTGGGTTTAGGCCTATCTCCGGGTAAATATTACAAAGATTTTTACCGATACAATCCTGGTGATGATTCTTGGTCTAAGGTTGCTGATTTCCCTGAAGAACGAACTGCAGCAGCTTCGTTTGTGATTGACACACTTGCTTACCTGTACGGCGGCGCACGCTTTCAGGCGAATCCAAACAATAACTTCTATCAATACAGTCCTACAAGAGACACTTGGACGCTTCGAAAAGCTTACCCGGGAACCGCTAAAGCCTATTCTGCATCTGCGTCGTTAAACGGTCTGGGTTATATAATCGGTGGCTTCTGGGCAGGAACTCATTACGACGAAGTACACGCATACAATCCAGCCACGGACACTTGGTCAGAAAAAGCGGATTACGCAGGTATGGGTCGGGTAGCCGCCGCGAGTTTTGTGTTGGACGGCAAAATCTATGTAGGCAATGGTCGCAATAGCACAACTTTTCTAAAAGATTGGTGGGCATTCGATCCAACAACGGGAACATGGAGTGAAACTACTCAGTATCCCGGATCAGCTACATACGGATCTGCTGGATTCACAATTGGAAATAAAGGATATTGCGGTTTGGGTTACAACGGAACGGCAACGTCGAGAAAAATCTACGAATTTTCATTGCCAACGCTCAGTAAAGATGAAATTAGTTCTGCAGACCAAGTGATGAGTTGCTATCAGGTTTCCGGGACAAACAGGATTATACTTCAAGCGTTTTCCCAGGCGCCGCACTACAGTTTGACAGATATGAATGGAAGAACAATCGTAGCGTCAACAGCCGCTGAAGCGCCAACTTTCATTGAACTCCCAACCCTTTCAACCGGAGTTTATTTGCTGCACATTGAACATCCGCTTAAGCCTATGGTTGTTAAAGTCTATTTATAATCTTTAAAAAATAGACTTCGCCGCCTGGCAATTGCAATTAAAACCAAGTATAAATTGTTCCCCGGCAACCTACTTGGCTCTAATTGCTAAAGTTTACAGTCATAGCGTTTTAAAGGCATAAGCTCCTTTCAACGCACCAATCATCTCAATTTATTAGCCGTGTTAGCACTGGCAAATTGCATTCGGGCATCCTTTGTTCCAATGCAATGTATAATGCCCCAAAACCTGATTCTTACTCCTCCTGCCCCGATTCCGCTTAACCCAAATCCATGGAAATATGCAGTAGAACTTTGTTTCAGCAAATCTTCATGCCAAATTTGCAGAAATGAGTCCTAAAGGAAACGCCAACCCCAATGGTAAACCAACCGTGTTATTTCTGGCTAGTTTTTTTCCGACAAGATTGCATCCGGTAAAAGGACCATTTATTCGCAATTTTGCCGATGTAGTTGGTTCAGCCTATCCTTTGGTTGTGCTTACAGCAGAGGCTGACGCTGAAATTCCCGGGTTCTGGCGCGTGGAACGCAGCGAAGAAACCAAATACATTCAATACACCGTTTTTTACAACCACCTGCGTGTAAGGATTCCTGTGGTGCGGTCCATAGTGAATTTTATTTCTTTCTTTTCAGGAACGGCAAGTGCTTACCGCCTGATTCAGAAATCCCATGGCCCAATTGGTATTCATCATCTCCATTCCACATTACCTATGGGTTTGTTTGCATTGTGGTTGAAAGGCACGCGCGGTATTCGCTATGTATTATCAGAGCAAGTAACTATTTATATATTTGAACGATTTGCTAAGTTAAATCCCATATATAAAATATTACACAAATCAATCTTTCGCGGTGCAACCCGGGTTTCGGCACTTACGGCTTACCACGCGGAAGAAATAGCCAAGTGCGGACTAAGACAAGACACCATGGTTATTCCGAACGTGATAGATGGACAGTACTATGGCCCAGGTAAAGGCATTAAAGCTGACAGCACCATTAAACTCATTCACATTTCAACCTTATCACCGGTGAAAGGAGTCGATGACATCGTTCGAGCGATAGCCTTGCTCCGGAACGCCGGTTTGAATGTATCTCTGACCGTTATTGGAGGAGACAAAAAAAGGATTTCTGAATTACAAAAACTTGCAGAGCACGAAGGCGTTGCGCACATTATTGATTGGAAAGGATGGTTAAATCGTGAGGCTTTTGTGCCCCTCTTGCAACAAGCCGATTATTTCGTGTTAAACAGTGCTTTTGAAACTTTTTGCGTTGTAGCGGCCGAAGCGTTGGCTTGCGGATTGCCGGTTATTTGTCCAGATCTTAGCCCGCTAAAGGAATTCATCGACAATAAAAACGGTGTTTTTTTCCCGGAGAGAACCCCGCAGGCAATTGCTGATGCAGTTCAGGCTTGTGTTTCAAAGAAAGAAACATTTAATCGAACATCTATAGCTGCCAAGGTAAACCTGGAATTCGGCCCCGATCAGGTTCTAACCAAGTTCGAAAAGCTTTATGAAGCTTTTCAACGCTAAAATCCAGCCAAGGTGTTTTTAAATAAATTCAAGGATTGCAAATTTGAATGGAATAGGAAAGACAGGCTTTAAACTTTGCTTTTGGCTTCACAAAAAAACCATTCCTGCACCGATCCTCGTCCTTCAGACATCATCCGGATTTTTGCCGGATCTGACAATTTGTTTAGCTCTGGATAATCGTACGAATTTAATTTCTGCATATCATCAGTCGAGCTTACGCGCTGTACACTGTGCGTACCCGAGAAGAGCCTGTTCAGATAAGACGAAACACGATACGATTTAGAGTCGTGTATTTCAATTAGTAAATCACATCGGCTTAAATCTTTAATATTGCTTTCGGTAAAAACTTCCCGCTCAAAACCTTCGCAATCACAGAATATAAAGTTTCGTTTCCCTTTACATGCGTCGCCCAATTGCGCTGCATTCATCCCATCTGACAACTCAATGCGATCAGAGACTCCGTTCAACTTTGCAATACGGCTGACCAGAGAAAGCGCAGTTGAACTAATATCCACTGCAATAACTTTGGGTATGTTGTGATTCCTGCGCGCAATACCTACTGAATAGTATCCTTCAGCGCTTCCAATATCAATAGCACAATCGTACGTTCGCTCAACAACCTGTTCTATGAATGGATAAATTTCCCTCTCGTAACAACCCAGAATTTTAGGATAAATGGCGCTGCCAAAAGAAGCATAATCCGGATATTGCATACCCTTGAAAGGACCGTGGATGACAACAGGTTCTTTCAAGACCTGTTTAATTTCTGCTATCAGTGGTTCTTCCAGTTTGCGGTTCCGGTAATACCTGATACCCTCCGCAAATTTCACGAACGGACGGAGTATACTCCAGGTTATGTTGCTGTAGGCCAGTGCTTTGGATATCTTGTGAATCATGGCTATTTCGACTTCAATATTACTCCAAAGCAATCGCGCTGCCAAAGTAACCTGTGAGGCCCCAAAGCGGATTCAGGTGCATTCAGGCCCCCGAAATGGTCAAATACGGTAACTTCGCCTTTTCAACACAGTTTTCCGGCCAGCCAAAATGGGAGTAGTAATCCGTCAAAGTATCAAAGCAAGCGTTTCGAATTACTTCGGGATACTGCTCGGTTTTGCCAGCTTGTTCATGCTGTTTCCGCTCTATTTCGAGCCGGAAGAATTAGGAGCTATTCGTTTGCTGCTCGAAAGCGGTGCCGTTATGTCTACCTTTGCTCTGCTTGGTACAAACTACAGCATCAACCGCTTCTTTCCGTATTTCAGAACGGAAGACAAAAAACACCACGGTTTCTTCTTTTGGGTTTTTGTAACACCAGCCATCGGCTATCTGATTATTCTGTTTGGCCTTATGCTTTTCCGGGATCCGCTGCTGGCATTATTCAACAAAGATGCTGCCAGGCTCGAGGGCCTTTACTCGCTGCTGCTTGTGCTGGTTTTCTTCACCTTGTTGCAACAGGTAACCGAAAGTGCGGCTGCCAACCATGGCCGCATTGCAGTGCCAAATTTCTTTCGCGAAGTGGCTGTGCGGATCGTACAAATCGCATCCGGTTATCTTTACTACCTCGGTTTAATCAACCTTTACACTGCCATTGTCTTTATCGTTCTTTCTTATGCGGTTGCATTTGCCGGCAACCTGCTGTTTCTGAGGATGCTGACTCCGATCCACCTGAAGCCCGATTCAGGGTTTCTGCGCAACAATCCGCAATTGAAACAAGACATGATCAGATTTACCGGATTCTTATTTGTTGGCGGCTTTACCGGATTGGTAGTCAACAAAATAGACTTTCTGATGATCTCGTCCATGCGTTCACTTGCAGATACCGCCATCTACAGTATTGGTTTTTACCTTGCTATGTTGATGGATATTCCTAAACGAACCCTTTTGCAAATCAGCGCACCAATTATTGCCCAGCATGTCAAGGATGAGAATACCGTAGAACTGCAAGATATTTATAAAAAAATCACACTCAACCAAGTTGTTGCAGGCACTTTGTTGTTCTACTTCATTTGGATCAATATTGACAACCTGTATCAAATAATGCCGCGTGGAGATTATTACAGCATGGGAAAATGGGTTTTCTTCACTTTGGGTCTGGCGCGGATCTTGGAGGCTTCCGGTGCCGGGGCAGGTGCCGTAATCGTAAATTCTAAATTCTATCCACTTACATTACTCAGCTTTGGAGTCTCGGCAGTTGTTGCTATAACGGCAAATTACTTCCTCATTCCCATTATGGGAATACAAGGAGCAGCACTCGCTACGCTTTTTACCGTTGCACTCAGCCAGGCGCTGGTTGTATATATCGTATTTAGGAAAACAGGTATGAATCCTTACTCCAAAACCAAAGTGACACTCTTATTAGCTTTTGCGATTATGCTGATTCCCACCGCATTCGGAAAATGGTTCTACAATCCTATTCTTGATGGCCTGGTTCGAACTTTGGTATTAGGAGGTGGTTTTTTCTACATTGTTTACGCTTTCCGTATTTCAGACGAAATGAATCAACTGGCCAATGGGTTCCTGAAACGGATATCAAACAACCGCCTCTCTAGCCTACCGACCTTTCGCTGATTTCCGCCAGTCGTCCACCAGCATCCCCTGCAAGGCCCGGAGCCGGTCGCTGTAGTCGAAATGCGCTTTTACGTATGCTTGTCCCGCTGCACCCAATTGCAAGCGCGCCGCATCGTCTTTCAGCAAGCTCAGTATTTCCGATGCCAGCGCCGCCAGGTCTCCGGCAGGATACACGCGGCCGCCGGCAGCCAGGCGCTTGCGGTTGGTTTCGTCGTCTTCCATCACCACCAGCAAACCGCAAGCCTGGGCATCCAGAGCGCTGAGGGTGTTCTGGCGGGGGAAAACAGCCAGATCGGCCAGGCTGTAATACTTGCGCAGTTCGCGGTTGGGTACAGCAGGATGCACCAACAGGCGGATGCGGGGATTGCGGAAGGGAGAACTGTAATGCTGTGCTGTATACGCTTCGTTTTCCGGACCGACGATCAGCACGTTCAGATCGAAATCAATCCGCTCTTCCACCAGGCGCAGCGCGTCGAGGATCAGGTGCGGTTGCTTGAAATGGTCTGACTTTCCGGTATAGAGTATCGTTTTGGCAGGCCGCCAGCCCGGTATGAGCGTTGCGGGGTCTACTTCTTCGCGGTAAAAAAGCCGGGTATCGGTGCAGATTTCATTGTCGAACACCTGCTGCTCGGGGAAACCGAACATTTCCGTCAGCACGCGCTTGTTTTCCAGGGCGGTATAAAACACAGGCCTACCGCTCCGCACCATGCGCTTCACAATGAAAGGCCGGAAGAAGCCGTACAGATACAGCCGACCCGGTAGGCTCAGGTCGCGGAACTGGCTGAAAAGGGTATGCGTATCGCCGCTCACATAGCGCTTCCTGGTCTGAAAAAAAAGGCTCGGACCGAAGGAAACGCTCTCCAACCCGTGGTAGAACACGATGTCCGGATTGAGTTTATTCAGCGTCTTGTTCAGGCCCCGCAGCATCACACCCGCTTTTTTGTTGCCTGTTTTGAAGGAGGGCAAGCGGATGATTTCGGTTCCTGTTTCGGCCGTAAAACGCGCATCGAGTGGCCTGATTCCTTCGGCATCCGTTTTCCAGAGGCTCAGGTTGTCTCCCGTAACCACCACCATCCGGCAGTGGTCGGGTTTGTACCGGGCCATGTAGTTCACATCGTAGCCCATTTCCGGATGAAAATGGTAGGCGATGTGGACGAACAGCACTTCCTTAGCCATTTGCGGGCGAAGCGGCGTAAAGGTATTGATGGATATGCGCGGCCATGCGTTCGGCAGCATGCCCGTCTCCGTAAACGCCTGCCCGGTAGGCGCCGGGTGTTTTGATCAAGGCCGCGGGAAGGGCTTCCAGGTCGTGAAACACAAGTTGGTTCCAGTCGTTTTCGAGCGTTTCCACCCATTCAGTTTCAGGCCGCAGGGTGATGCAGGGTTTCTGCACGAACCAGGCTTCCTTCTGCAATCCGCCGCTGTCGGTAATTACGCGCTCACATCCCAGGAGGTATTGCAGGTTGTCGAAATAGGATTGGGGCGGTATGAAATGGATGCGCGGATAATCTTCCAGGGATGCTCCGTATTGCTTCAGCAGATTGGCCGTGCGCGGGTGAATGGCAAAGTACACTTCGTGGTCCAGCCGGTTCATGATGCGCAGGATTTCAAGGAGGCGCTGCGGGTCGTCGGTATTGTAAGGTCGGTGAATGGTGGCATAGTACCAGCGCCCCGAAGGGGCCGTGCCGCTGAGTGCTTTTTCCCGGCTGGTAAGCAGGATATCGAGCATCACATCGCCGCAGTCGTACACGTTGTCGGTAATGCCTTCGCGCCTGAGGTTTTCTTTCGCAACGGTACCGGGAATGAATAGCAGGTTGGAGATATGGTCGGTGAGCACGCGGTTCACTTCCTCGGGCATGGTCCGGTTGAAGCTGCGCAAACCGGCTTCGACATGGGCCACGGGTATGCACAGTTTGGCTGCAGTGAGCGAAGCAGCCAGGGTGCTGTTGGTATCGCCGTAAACCAGCACCATATCGGGTTTGTGTTCAAGGAACAGCGCTTCCAGGCCGGGCAACATCTGCGCAGTCTGGCTGGCGTGGCTTCCGCTGCCGGCCTGCAGGTTTGCGACGGGCTGGCGCAATCCAAGCTGATCGAAGAAAATCCGGCTCATGTTATCGTCGTAATGCTGACCGGTATGCACGGATAGAAAACGGATATCGGGATAAGCGGCCATGGCCAGTTCTATGGGCGCTGCCTTGATAAACTGAGGCCGGGCGCCAATCACCGAAATTAGGGTACGCATGCGGGCGCAAAGGTAAAGGAAGGCAAAGGAACGCGCGCGGTCTCAGGGCCAGCGGTAAACTTTTACAGCCTGCGTATAGGCACCGATGACGCCGAAGCCTCCCGGGATATTGCTGCTTACGGGTCCGGGCTGCCCTGCCGGGTTACCCTGTTGAGCCAGGTGCAGCATGCGGGTATTGTAATAGCGGTACAAGGCTTCGTCGCAGCGTTCCGCAACGAGCCGCATGGCGGTGGTGCGGTAAGTTTTGCCAGCCTGTGGAACGCGGAAGGTGCCAATGGTCCCGCGA
>Ga0209990_10002462_pt1 | contig 14495 bp, 24 predicted proteins | sample NOAtaG_6_FD_187304 | JGI IMG/M metagenome (GOLD analysis project Ga0209990, IMG submission 187304) | Freshwater lake microbial communities from Lake Erie, under a cyanobacterial bloom - NOAA_Erie_Diel5S_2200h metaG (SPAdes) (version 2) | ecosystem: Environmental > Aquatic > Freshwater > Lake ...
CAGCTCTGGACCTGCGACAAGGCCCAGCGGTGGGATGCCTATGGCTGGCACGTCGAGGCGCACGAGCCGGCGTATCTGACGGGCCTCGACTGCCGGGTGCTGACCGATGACCACAAGCACGTTGCGTACCTCGGGGAGCTGTGGTTCCTGCTCGATCACGTCAGCGACGGCTACTCGCTGGAGCCAGCGCAGCACAAGCACCACTGGGTCGTCGCGCTGGACGATGGCACGTTCACCTGCGTCCCGCAGGATCAGGTCATCGTGACGGAGAAGAGCTTCACGAAGTTCGGCGGCATCCCGCCCATCAAGCGGCAGACCCGCGTGTGGAGTTGCGAATGAGTGGCAAGGGCAGTGTGAGACGGCCGCCCGCCGTTTCAGAGGCGGAGTGGGCGGCGAACTGGAATCGAATCTTCCGAGGAGAGACGGATGCACACGATGGACGCACGGGGAGTACTGGCACAGGCACTGATGCGCCGGAAGGGCACCAAGAAGCAGGGGAAGGCACTGGCCTTCCGATGCCCGAGGCACCTTGATAACACCGCCAGCGCGTGGCTGGGTGACCACCAGTGGGGTTGTGCCGCCTGCGGATTCACCGAGCACTTCGACACGCTGGCCGAGGAGATTGGCGTCACCCTCCCCGAGCGGGCCAACAAGGGCCTGACCCTCGCGGAGTACGCCGAGCGGAAGGGGCTGTCACTCGCCACGTTACACGCGGCCGGCGTCGAAGAGCGGGTGGGGAAGTTCGGGGACGCCATCCTCGCCATCCCCTACCGGGACGCCGATGGGCAGCTCATCCGCACCAAGTTCCGCACCCAGAAGGGGACGTTCTGGGACAAGGACGGCACGGGCACACCGCTCTACGGGCAGGATGTCCTTGCGCGGACCCCCATCACGGCTCCCGTTCTCATCGTCGAGGGCGAGTCGGATTGCCACGCGGGCTGGCAGCGTGGGCTCTGTGTGGTCGGCCTCCCCGGGGCCTCGCAGTGGCGCTCCGAGTACGCGCCGCTCTTGGCCGGACGGCAGGTCTACGTCTGGCAGGAGCCGGACGAGGGCGGGGCGACGCTGGTCGCCTCGATCGCTAAGGATCTCCCGAAGGCGCAGGTGCTGGCTGGCATCGAGTACCAGGGCTCGCCGGTCAAGGACCTCTGTGACCTGCATCAGGTGCTGCCCGAGGCCGAGGCGTTCGACCGCTTCCTGCGGCAGGTAATGCAGCGGGCCACGCCGATTGGGGCTGAGGGGCCGGCGGTCGCGTTCGACTCCATCTCTGGCGATACGCTGCAGCACCTGCTCGACGAGAAGCTCGCCCCGATTGACGCGGTGCCGACGATGCTCCCGATGTGGAATACGATGTGCCGGGGCGGGGGTGGTGGGATTGGGCTGGCCCGGGGCTGGTTTGTCACGATCGGCGCGAACACGGGCACGGGCAAGTCGCTCATCGGGCTCAACCTCGCGCACGAGGCGGTCCTGCACGGCGAGGTGCCGACGTTCTTGTCGCTGGAGATGGGCCGGTCGGAGCTGGCGACGCGCTACCTCGCCATCGCGGCGGGCGTGCCGGTCATCGAGCTGGAGCAGGGGCCGGGGTTCAAAATCACGACCTACGAGCTGGCCCAGCGGCGGGTGAATGAGCTGCGGGAGCAGACGGGCGGACACCTACTGGTCAACCGCCGGCCGCTCTCCAAGCTGTCCGATGTCGCGGCCTGCATCCGGCACTACGCTGAGAACTACGGCTCGAAGTATTTCGTGCTGGACTACCTGCAGCTGGTCTGGACCGCCAACGCCCACTCGATTCACGACCGGATGGAGCTGGTCGCGCATCAGCTCCGCGACCTCACGCACACGCTTGGCGTGACGTTGGTGGCGCTGTCGCAGTTCAATCGCCAGACTTCGGCCGCCCGAGCCGAGCGTCCGGTGGCGCAGGGGTTGATGGGTGGGAGCGCCATCGAGAACGATAGCCATCAGGTGCTGCTGTTCGATCATTCGCGGTTCATGCGGAACGGGATGCAAGCGGACACCTGGCTCATCTTGGATAAGAATCGCCACGGGAGCGTGGATGACATCCCGGTGCGGTGGGACTACACGACCTTGCGCTTGCTCCCTCGGGCGATGAGCATTGAAGAACAGGAACAGATTCACGGACGCTTGACCACTTACGGGAGGATGAAATGATGGATCCAGAGCCGAAGGAAGAGCCGTTTCTGGTCGCTGACAACCTGGAGTCCGCGTTCCTCGGGCTGATGTTTCACTTCAACACGCTGGAGCCGGTCGCGTGTTACGACTACGAGCGCGTGATCCAGACGTTTATGGCGGATGGGATGACGGAGGAGGAGGCGATCGAGTTCTTTGAGTTCAACGTGATCGGCGCCTATGCTGGCCCGCGCACCCCGTGCTTCGTCCAGCGGATGTCGCTTGAGGAGGCGATCGAGCGGGAGGGCGGCGGTGACTGACGCGCTGACGTTCGCTGTCCCGTGGGCCGCGCTCTGTTCGGATAACCGCAAGTTCGTGAGCGGCTCGTTCATCCTGACGAAAGAGTATCGGGCCAGCAAGGAACTCATCGGGCAGCTCGCGCTCGCCGCCGCCCGGAAGGCCAAGTGGCAGCGGCAGGAGGGGCCGCTGGCCTTCGAGTGTGTGGTGCGGGAGCCGGATCGTCGGCGCAGGGATTTGAACTGGAGCAAGAACTGCCGGGATGGGATCACGCAGGGCGAGGGCGTGTGGTGGGACGACAGCCAGGTGCGCTGGGAACTCTGGCGGTTTGACGAGTCCGGGCCGCCGGATAAGGCGACGGCGGGCGCAACGATTACCATTCGGGTCCTTGACAACTTCCGGGATATGCCCGATACTGGGGACGATGCCCAGCCCCCGGTGGGACGATCCCGAGAGCTTCGGCCCGCACCTGCCGAAGGACTACAACGCTCGCGGCGTGTTCGCAGAGGGTCCGCAGCCGCCGTCGAACCCGCTGGGCCGGCTCCAAAGCGGGCGCGGGGCGGACGCGGGGAGGCAGGCGCTCCCCGCCAACGTCGCCCGCGTGGTGCTGTCGCGGGAGGGGCGGAGCCGGGGCCGGCTGAAGCTGGCGCTGTTCGTCCACAAGCCCAAGCCGCCCGCCCGCGCCGTGATCACGAGCGTCCACAATGACCCCACCGAGTAAACGCCGGATGCAGGTCGAGGCGTGGGGGGTCGCCTTCACGATCACGGCGGCAGCGTGGTGCCTTGCCGGCGGGGTGTATCTGGGCTTGAAGCTCCTCTGGGCCCTTGCGCGGATGGCGCTGGGCGTGTAGCTTTCTGGTGCCGGGGCAACCTGGCACTCTCCTCCTCTGACACGGCACCCACCCGGATGACTCCGCGGTGGGTGTTCGTGTCTTCGGCGGTCAGTCGAGATAGAGACGGGCAACCATCCCGAGGATCATCACGATCAGGGCGAGGAGTTCAAGGCTCACGCGCCCCTCCGCGCTTGGCCGCTTGTCGGGCGGCATCCTTCGCCGCCCAGTAGCGGTGCCAGCGGTCGTTATACCGCGCCTTCCGTTGCTTCACCAGCTTGGCCCGCTCCTCTGGCGTCATCGCGGCCTCGCGGGCACGACGGGCCGTCTCGGTCGCCAGCCGTGCCGCGACCTTCTTGCGCTGAACCTCGGGATCGCGGAGACGTGCGGCGGCCTTCGCTCGGGTGCCGGGGTCACGGAACCCCGGGGCCTTTGGGAGCTGGATGGGCTGCCCATCAAGGCACAGGCAGTTGGGGGGGAGCAGGGGCCAGCGCTCCAGCACCTGGAAGACGATCGACCGCTCCGATGTCCCAGAGAAGGCGCCCATATTCCGGGGCGGGGTGCCGGGGAGGTGGAGCGTAACGTGTCGCGTTATCATCGGGCCACCTTCGCTTGCTTCGCGGATCGCTTCGCCGCCTGTCGGGCCTCGGCCTTCGCGGTCCAGTACTTGCGCCACCGCTCCTGGGCGTAGTGCCGGCGCAAGATGGTGAGGTGTTCGCGCTTGCGGCGGGTGGCATCGTCGGTGCTGGCCTCGGCGTCCGCTTTCGCCTTCGCCTCGGTGGCCTTCCGTGCCACGTCGGCGCGGGCCATCGCTCGGGCCTTCATCACGTCGGCGGGGTGCCACCAATGCGATCGCCCGCCGTGGCGCGTGGTGCCGGGACGGACGACGGGGGCGAACCCCCATTGCGCCATCCGTTGCGTGAAGCCTCGGGCCTGACAGCCCCAGAAGGCGGCGGCGTCCCGGCTTGACAGGAGGGCGTCGGTCACAGGTCCAGGTCCTCCGGCTGCAGCTCCTCGTCGGGGATCAGCCCGTTCCATCCGTCGCGGTAAGCCTCGATGATGCCGTCCGCGAGGGTTTTCAGCCGTCGGCGTTCGTCGGCGGGGAGCGGCTCGGCGTTCAGGTAGGCATAGACGACCTTCAGAATCGGACGCCACCGGGGGGTTGGCGTCACGTTCGCGGGGTCGGGGAAGGGGAGGGCGGGGGCGGTCACGGGGTCGCCTCTGGCGGCTCGAAGTACGGCACCCAAACCCAGGCTTGAACATAGGCCCCGCAATCATCGCCCCGCGAGATTTTCGCGTCGGCGTCAATCTGAACATCGTCGCCGTCCGCATACATCGCACGGGCGGCGTGGATAATGTCGCTATCGGTCATATGGTCGCGCATCGGCTATTTCTCCTCGGGAGTGTCGGGGTATTGCGCGTAACAGGCCGTCACGCGCTTGTGTTCGTGCGCCATCTGCTTATAAATCGCGTGTTCATCGGTCGCCTGGACCATCAGCGTATCCTCGGAGCGCAACGGATCGCCGTCGTACCGAAACCAGACGCGGAACCAGCGGCGGGTGGTAGGGGTGGTGGCGGTCACGCGCCGTCCTCCCGCGTCACGTCCTCGACGCTCCAGCGCCAGCTCCCGGTGGCGTCGGTGTCGAGGGCATCCTCGAGGCGCTCCTCGGCGTAGTCGGCGGCCTTGTCCTCGGTCTCGGCGTCGATGAACAACGTCACGGCGAACGTGACAGCGTAGCGGTAGCGGGGGTAGACGTCGCGGCTCATACGTCCGCCTCCCAGCACTTGTCAGAGCAGTAAGTACCGCTCTCGTACTCGGCCGGGATGGGGCCATCGCACATAACGCACTCGCCGGGACCGGCCAGCTCGACCTCGTACAAGATGAGCGGGTCATACGGGCGCTCGGTGACAATGTAGCCGAACCGGTTCACAAAGTGCCACCCGGACATCAGGATAATCCCCCCGCTGTCGCCGTCTACGGCCGTCCACACTCGGCACTCGCGGTGCGCGGCTTCCATCTCGGGCGTCCAGTCGAGCGGGCGCATATTGCTCCCGTCGTGCGCCGGGATGGGGCGATAGCTTTCGTCGAACTGGTCGCCGGTAAGTTGGACGATCGTGTACGGCCGGTCGTCGGTCTTCTGCATTGCTGGCCCTCCTCTGGGCTGGTATGCCGGGGAGCGTCCCCGGTGCCGTCCTGCTGGTCCTGCACTCCGCGCCGAGGCCCTGCCCCTCGGTGGCCGCTGGTCGGTCGCGGGCGATGTCAGCTGTGGGGCTGGGGCTCGACCACGAACCCCGACCGGTCGCGCACGGCGGCACCTTTGGCACGGAGTCCGACTATCACCCCCTCGGGGTCGAGGAAACGCAGGTCGTCCGCGTCGCCGTCGATGACCGGGGCGCCGTCGTGCCACATAGGAAGTTCATCCCGTTTCCCGACGCGGAAGACAACGGCCACGTTATGGCCACGCGCCCACGCGGTCGGCGCCTCGTGCGCGTTATGCTCGGCTCGGCTGAACGTGAGCCGGTAGTTCGGCGGTAGGTTCCGCCGATTGGCCAGCTTGGTGTAGTCGTAGAATGTGACGGCCGGGAACATTGCCATAATGTTCGAGAACCCCTCGACCGGGACAGACTCCCACCGGATATCTGACGTGCCGTTCAGGCGCACGACCGGACGGAGGCCGCGCCGTTCGGCCAGTCTGACGCCGGCTTCGATGTCGCGCACAAGCTGGGCCATAAAGCCGGGCCGGTCCTCGAAGAACCAGCGGGTCTTCCGTATGCGGGCGCTCTGGATCGTGGCAAACTGGCCACGGCCGGCCGTATTTAGGCACGAGGCAATGCACCCGGCGCTCGCGCCCGGGCATACGTTGTACCCGGACAAGCTCGCGGGCGCGAGGTGCAGGATGAGCGAGAGATACCCCCGGCGCTCCCCGCGCCGGGTCTTCGTATTGCTTGCGGTCAGGAGGCGCACGGGTTAGAACCCCCACGCGGCACGAGCGGCCGCCGTTGCCTTGGCCTTTGGCGTATGCTCGACCGGCTCCCAGCCGGTCGGCGTTCGCGCCTCGGCGATATCTGTGGTGTAGATGCTCCCAAGGTCCTCGAAGATGCCAAAGACGCGGGCGAGGCGCGTCGGTCGGCGGGTCTGGTTGTCGAGGATGTCGGCCTCCCATCCGTTGGACAGGCGGACGCGGGCGCCCTTCTTGATTTCGGTAGCGTTCATCGGTGTATCTCCTCTGGGGTTAGGTTGACTCCGCCCTAGGATAGGGTCAGAGGCCGAGCAAGTCAAGCACGAGCAGGGAACCGAACATGCCGGCCAGCAGGACGCGGCCGCCGTGCCGGTCCCACCAGCTCGGCCGGGGCGGCCGAGGCTGGGGGATCGTCAGCCATTCGCCGGGGCGCATCAGTCGGCCGCCTCGGCATCGGCCCGGAGCCGGGCCGGGAGCTGGTCGGCGTAGTCCTCGACAAGGTGCCGGGCGATTTCCTCCCAGTCCACGCACTCAAGGAAGTCGAGGACGAGGGAGCGGGCGAAGCCTCCCAGCTCGCCGGGCCGGGCGTCGAGCAGGGTCTCTGTTGTGATGTCCTGCAGGGTCTCGGCCAGATTGTCGGTTAGCTCCTCGACGCTCTCCGCCTCGACGTCCCACCAGTCGGACGGGTCCAGCCCGTCGATTAGCTCTAGATTCGCCCGCCACGTCTCGCGGTTGCTCCAGCCGTTGTACGTTGCCACGTCGCGCCTCCTCTGGGGTGGTGCCGGGTTCCGCCGGCTCGGTCCTGCTAGACCCGCTCCCCGGCTTGCACGGGGCGCCGCCTGACATCGCGGACGGGTGGGGGTGCTACTGCCCGGCCTCGTCGGCGTACTCGGCGGCTAGGTAGTCCTCGGCCGCCTGACGGGAGGAGAAGCCGCCCTCGATCAGGGTTCCTGTGATGGCGTAGAAAATGGCCCAGCCGCTCCCGTGGCGACGGATGACGAAAGTCTGGGGGAGCATCAGAACCCCCCCGTGAAGGTGACGCGCAGGGCGGGCAGGTCGTCGCGGTCGGCCCCGACCTCGGCCCGGAAGGTGAGGCCCTCGCGGACAAAGGCGGCGAGCGTCTCGGCGGCGGCTCGGCGCTCCTGTGCGGTCGTGTACGGCAGGGTGAGTGTCTGGGTCACGGGTCTAGCTCCTCTGGATGGGGTGAGGGGCGCACCACGCGCCCCGGTGAGTGGTGCAGGGGATCAGGAACGGCCCAGCTCGGCGGCGCGGTCCTCAAGGCTTGCCAGTAGGTCGAGGGTGCGGGTGGTCTGGTTCCGCAGGGTCTCGACGTAGTTGGCGGGGGTGACTTGCCACGAGGACAGCTCGCCACCAGCGATACGGCGGGCGACCGGCTCGGGCCAGCGCGTCGCCTTCAGGGCGTCAGGCGTGAGGCGAGCCGTGCGGCCGTCTTCCATCAACTGCACCAGCCATCCGCCGGCGTCCTGCAGGACGTAGTTAGCGCCGCGCAGGACCGGCGCGCCCGCCTCGTCACGGAGCGCCTCGACGCGGTCACGGAGTCCCTGCAGGATTTCGGCGATGGAACGGCCGGGGGTGGTGTCGGTGGTCTGCATCCTCTCTCCTCGTGGTAAGTGAGCCGGGCCGAAGTGGCGCGGCGCCCCCATCATAGCACCGGCGGGCGACCTTGTCAACCCCCCACCGGAACGAGGGGCCGAGGGGCGGGGTGAAGGGATCAGGGGCAGCTCGAGGTGACGTGCTCCTGCACCCTCGGTGCGGCTCGCCCCCGTGCGCGTTCCATCAGGAAGCACCGGGACCGGATGTCCTCGAGTTCACCAGGCGGACCCGTCGCCCTGGTGCATCGGTGGACATCAGGACCGGCGGCGCCGCGGAGCCGGCAGGGGATGAGACGCGCCCGCGGCCCCCCCCCCCCCCCACCCCCACCCCCCGCCCCCCCCCTACCGGGGGGGGTATGCCCGCCGAGCCTCTGTCCCTCATGTCACCCATACCCTTAGCCACGACTGGCGCGTGGTACAAGTCGTCAGTAGCTTGGGGTGGTACAACTCAACGGGAGCACGAGATGGCAAGCAAGCCGGTAGCCAAGAAGCCACGGGGGACGCCGAAGGACGAGCAGGCGGCGATCGTGGCGCAGGTGTTTGAGGGGATGACCAACGGGCATACGGTGGCAGACACCTGCCGCAAGCTGAAGCTCAACCCGGGCACGGTGCGGAAGTGGATCGCGGCGGACGCGGACTGGACCGCGGAGTATCAGCGGTGCCGGCCGATGCTGGGGGCCGCGTTGGCCGAGGAGGCCATTCGGGTAGCGCGGGAGAGCACGACCCAGACCACGGCGATGGACCGGGTGCTGATCGAGACGCTCAAGTGGGCGGCGTCGAGGAGTGCGCCGGCGGAGTACGGCGAGAAGCAGCTGGTGCAGCACGAGGGGCAGCAGACCCTCCAGGTGCGGGTGCTGGAGGACGAGGTGCCGGTCAAGAATATCCAGGCGCTAAAAGAGGCGGCGGTGACCGCGGTGCTGAAAGCCGCGGCAGAAGCGCCGATTCGGGTGCTCCCATCGCCGGATGGCGAGGAAATCGCCTAGATTGCGCTGATTTCGATTCTGCGGGCCTGAAATAGGGTGGGGGCTATCAGGGTAGCCCTCACCCTCTTTTGTGGCGCGAAAGGGCTATTCCAGCGCGAAGGAGACGTTGACGGCCCCGGTATGTGCTATGGGAAAAGGCTACTCAGTGCGGGAAAGCGTGGGATGGGTACAAGTCAGCGCTAGAGCAGGGGGGGGGTGAAGCGGGCTTCGGGGGTGAAGCTGGCTTCACCCGAACGTAGTTAGTATTTAGTAACTAGTAACTAGTACCAAGTACCAAGTACCAAGAGTGTGCACAAGGCAACATGATCTCTTGTGTACATGGGTCATGCGGACCCCCGCAACACCCCCGCAATGGGTAACATGATACCCGTTATCGTGCCAAATGGGGGGGATTGGGTAAGTATATGCCAGTGAGCGTGTACCACAGCGCGGGATCGTGGCTTTACTAACGGCTGGCGTTAATAAAGTCAGCGCCAGACCCCCCCTTGACAAATAGGGGGTGGCAAGGGTATATTATACACTGCGGCAATAGGCTCTTCGCCTGATAAGTCCTCGTTGACGATGGCCGTGGATGGGAGGTTGTTTGCTGCCGAGCGGGTGGGGCGACGCAGCACCCCCACAGCGGTAGCTGTCTGCATAGCTGTCTCTGACCCCGAGATCGTGCCAGCCGCCAAGCCGAAAGCGCAGGAAGTCAGCATCCGGCTCCACAAGCTCCATCCCGGCCAGCGCCGGGTAGCGGAGCATCCCGCCCGGTTCCGGGTGGTGATGTGTGGCCGACGGTACGGCAAGTCGGCGCTAGGCATCCGCCTGGCCTGTGACGCGGCGCTGAAGGGCCAGCCGGTGGGGTGGTTTGCTCCGAGTTACAAGTTAGCGCTCGAAGCGTGGCGGGAGCTGAGTCAACGGCTCCAGCCCATCGTGGCGCGGCAGAACGAGCAAGACAAGCGGATGGAGCTGGTCACGGGTGGGGTCATCGAAATCTGGACCTTGGACACCCAAGACCCGGCGCGTGGTCGTAAATACGCGCTGGCCATCATCGACGAGGCGGGGATTGCCAAGGACCTGCTCGATGTCTGGCAGGCGGCGATCCGGCCGACGCTGGTCGATATGGGGGGGCGGGCCCTGTTCCTCGGGACCCCGAAGGGCCGGCGGCACGGGTTCGTGACGCTGTTTACCCGCGGGGACACGGGACAGGACCCGGACTGGCAGAGCTTCCGGGCCTCCACGCTCGAGAACCCCTACATCCCCCCCGAAGAGATCGAGGCCGCCCGCAAGGAGCTGCCGCCCGACATCTTCGCGCAGGAGTTCGAAGGCATCCCGACCGATGACGGCGCGAACCCCTTTGGGTTGGACGCCATCCGGAAGGCGGTGGGGGAGGTGGGCGAACAGCCGCCGGTCGTCTACGGCATCGACCTCGCCCGCTCGGTGGACTACACCGTGGTCTGCGGGATGGATGCCTGGCGGCGCGTGGTGCGGTTGGAGCGGTGGCAGTTGCCGTGGGCAGCTACCAAGTCAAAAATTGCGGAGATGGTGGGCACCGTGCCCTGCGTGGTGGATGCCACCGGGGTGGGGGATGCCATCGTCTCGGATCTTCAGCAGATGGGGGTGGATGTCACCCCGCACGTCTTCACCCAGTCGTCCAAGCTCCGGCTGATGCAGCGGCTGATTGCCGCCTTCCAGGGCGGCGAATTGCAGCTCCCCGCCGGGTGGTTGCCCGCGGAGCTGGAGACGTTTGAGTTCAGTTACACGGCCACCGGCGTGAAGTACGAAGCGCCCAAGGGGTATCACGATGACGGCGTCATGGCGTTGGGCTTGTCCCTGTATGGCTGGGACCGGGTGCAAATGGTGCCTCCGGACCCGTATGTGAAACCGGCGGTCTACGGGGATGACCCGCAGACCCGCCTCGATCAGCCCCGCCCGACCGCGGTGGGGGACTTCAGTTCGCAACTGCCCGCGGAGGGTTGGTAACGATGGATAAGAAAAATGCCTTGATGGAGGCCGTGGCCGAGAAGGTCGGCAAGCGGGCCCCCGCCTTCAAGCGGAAGGGACCGGGCAAGCCCGGCCTCGCCGTGATGATCGCCGTCGGTGCCCCCAAGGCGGGGATGAAGCCGGCAATGAAGTCCCCGATGGTCAAGGACGCAGGCGAGGACGAAAGCGAAAGCGAAAAGATGCCCAAGGCCCAGAAGATCGCCGCCCTCCAAGAGAAGATTGCCGCCTTGAAGGCCGAGCTGGCCCTCCTCGAAGACGAAGACGAGGACGAGATGGCGGACGACGAGATGGACGAAGAGATGGCGTCCGAGGACGAGGAGTCCGAGGACTGATGGCGTCCCCGGCGTGGCAGCGGGCAGAAGGCAAGGACCCTGAGGGCGGCTTGAACGCTAAGGGCCGCGCCTCGTTGCGGGCCGAGGGCCGGGACATCAAGCGGCCGGTAAGCAAGGAGCAGGCGGCTCGCTCGCCAAAGTCAGCGAAGCGGCGGATCGCGTTTTGCCGCCGGAGTGCTGGCCAGATGAAGATGTTCCCCGATGCTGCAAAGGATCCCAATAGCAGACTTCGCAAGGCACGGAGAAAATGGGATTGCTGACTTGCACAAAATGCAAAGCAGAATACCCGGCAACATTGGAGTATTTTCAAGGCAACGCAAGAAAAGTAAACAAGCTAGATTCGTGGTGCAGGGAATGTCGCAGAAGCTATAAGCGCGGCAAGACATTTCCTAAGGGAATCACAGATTTTGCCAAGGCACTGGAAGCAAGAGGACTGCCTGAGTGCATTATTTGTGGAGATCCAAGAACGGAAAGATTCGCTGTAGATCATGACCACAAAACAGGGTATGTGCGCGGAGCATTGTGCTTGCGGTGCAACATGGGTATCGGACAGTTTCGTGACGACCCAGAGCTTTTAAGGCTTGCTGCACTGTATCTTGAGGGCCGGTGCGCGTGCGGCGAGTGCGAAGTATATTGGGGCGGAAGCCAAGTAGTAGCCACGCAGGAAAACAGTATAACCAAGCAGGAGATAGACCATGCCGAACTTTCGGAATAGCACCCAGAGCACGATTACGGCCGCCGACGGCGCGGTCACCTTGGCCTACCGCCAGTTCTTCAACGGCGGCATTGGCGTCCAGGTGACGGGCACCTTTTCGGCCACGCTGTCGTTTGAGATGTCAATTGACGGCACAAACTTCGTGTCGGTGCTGGCGACCAATGTAAACTCTGGGGGCATCGCCACAACGACCACGGCGACCGGCATCTACAAGTTTGATGTCGTCGGCGCGTTGGTGGTTCGGGTGCGGGCCTCGGCGTACACCTCTGGCACGGCGACGGTCACCGTGGTTGGGATGGCCGGGTGAGCGACAGCGATTTCTTCGGAGGGCGTCGTCGCCGCCGGGGGAACGGGGGCAGCGGCCTGACGCTCTTTTCATGGGTTGTCGGTGAGGGCGTCTCGGGTGGGACGTATAGCCGGACGGGGGACGCGACGTACAACGCGATCCAGCCGCCGTTCCTGCTCTGGAATTACACGGATGGTGTCTCAGGCGGGACGTTCGCCAGGACGGGTGACGCCACGTACACTGCGGAGAGCTAACCGATGGCCTTGACCGTAGCGACCGCAGGAACGGGAGTAGCGCGGACGGCGCACTATGTGACGCCGACCGGGGCGAGTGCGCCAATCCAGACGTTGCTCTTGGAGCCGCAGCGCACGAACCTGCTGGTCCGTTCCGAAGACTTTAGCACAACGTGGGCAATAACGGCGTCGTCCGTTGTTACAAACGCGACTACCGCTCCAGATGGCACCGTCACGGCGGACAAGCTACAGACCAATACAACGTCTGCGGAACACTCTGTGACGCAAAATATCACGTGGACGAATGGCACGACCTACGGCGTTTCGTGCTACTTTAAGGCCGCAGAGATTGGGTACGGGTTTATCACGCTCCCAACCGTGCCGTTTTCGACTATCCGGCGGAACTATATCAACCTGTCAACTGGCGCTGTGACATTGGCGGCCAGTACGTTTGGCGCGGCTGAAGCGTTGAGTAATGGGTGGTGGCGATTTACGGTGTGGGCAACGGCAACCGGCAGCACGTTGAGCACGTCTGTTCGCATTGGACTCACTACGTCAGATACCACGACCACGACGACGGGAAGCAACACCACGGATGGCATTTACATCTGGGGCGCACAGATTGAAGCTGGCGTGCCCTCCTCGTACATCAAGACCGAGGGGACGACGGTGACGCGGAACGCGGACAGCCTCTACTTCCCGTTTACCGTGCCACCGCAAGCGATGACGGTGTATGTGCGTGGGGTCAATGTTGGTGCATACCAGAGCCAGACAAACGCCGCACGTGTGTTGCACATTGGTGACATCAATACGGGAACCGACCCCCGCTTTTCGCTGGTGCGAAATGCTGGCGCAAGTCAGGTGCAAACACTTTATGACGATGGCGTGACGCTACGTTCCGGCAACGCTACGCCGTCGCCTACTCCCGTGTTGCGCGACATCATTGAGCATCGCGGCGTGCTTTCGTCATCGTGGGTGCCGTCAAGTGGCATCAGCGTTAACGGCGGAGTCGAGCAGACGGGCACGACGACTGCCTCTGGCCCTGCAACGGCGTGGGCTAATCCGCGCCTCTATATTGCTGGTCACGCGGACCACGATCAGTTCGCCTACACCCACATCGCGGTGGTCCCGGGGGTGCAGTCGATGGCGGAGATGCGAACGATTGCGGGGGTGTCGTAAATGGACGAGTTGATTGTCGCCACCGCTGGCACCGGGGTCGCCCGCACCTCGCACTACGTCACCCCGACGGGGGCCAGCGCCCCGATCCAGACGCTCCTGCTCGAACCCCAGCGGACGAATCTCTGTATTCGGTCCGAGGAGTTCGATACGTGGACGCTGGCAAGCGCAACCGTCACGGCGAACACGACGACGGCACCAGACGGCACCCTCACGGCAGATACGCTGAGCGTCACCTCTTCCGGTGGCGGCATTTATCTGGTCGTCACGTTTACGGGCGACGGGGAAAAATGCGCTGCGATGTTTCTGCGTGCGGGCACCGCCACCAAGACTCGCCTCACGATTAGAGACCAGTCTGTGGCTGTGAACCGCCACGTGGTTGACGTCACGTGGACCGCTGGCGTTCCGACTCTGGCGACAGTTGCAGGCGCAGGCACACTGTACCCGGTCGAAGCACTCGCAAACGGCTGGTATCGCATCCTGTTCAGCGCAACGGGCGTTGTGGCGGCCAATGTGCATCGCTACCTCATTACCGACAATGAGGTGGTGACTGGAACGGTCGGGCTCTGGGGTGCACAGGCCGAAAACGCCATCGTGCCCTCCTCGTACATCAAGACGCAAGCCACGACGGTCACGCGCAACGCGGACTCGCTCTATTTCCCGTTCACCGCGCCGCCGCAGGCGATGACGGTGTACGTGCGGGGGGTGGAGAACAATCGTGCAACAGACGCACTCGCCGGTCAACTTGGTATTGTACAGATTTCAGATGCGGCAGGAAATGACGCATACTTTGCATTTATTAACCGAACCGGTTCTGCTGGGTATTCGAGCATACACGACCCCGCCGCGATTTCTATTTCTGGCGCAGTTGGAACTACGGTAACGCGGGGAGACTTGGTAGAGTTTGCTGGTGGAGTCCGAGCAAGCGGCGCGGCATTTCTGAGTATTAGTGTCAATGGT
>Ga0209990_10002463_pt1 | contig 14494 bp, 11 predicted proteins | sample NOAtaG_6_FD_187304 | JGI IMG/M metagenome (GOLD analysis project Ga0209990, IMG submission 187304) | Freshwater lake microbial communities from Lake Erie, under a cyanobacterial bloom - NOAA_Erie_Diel5S_2200h metaG (SPAdes) (version 2) | ecosystem: Environmental > Aquatic > Freshwater > Lake ...
GTCCCCGATGATGCTGCGGCTGCCCAAAGCTCGCGGACCATACTCCATCCGCCCCTGAAACCAGCCGACCACCTTTTCTTCCGTCAGCAAACTGCCGACTCGCTCAATCAGCGAGCCCTCATCCGCAAACCGCTGATACTTTATCTTGGCTGACCGCAGAAACTGTTCGATCCCGGCGTTGTCATACTGCGGGCCCAGCAGGCTGCCGAACTGAAAGTCGCCCCCCGACGGCCGGCGTTCCTGCTGCAGCAGCTGGTGCCATACAAACGTGGCGGCGCCAACCGCCCCGCCCGCGTCACCCGATGCCGGCTGCACCCAGATATCGTCAAAGGGGCCCTCCCGCAGCAGTCTCCCGTTGGCCACACAATTGAGCGCCACTCCACCAGCCAGCACCAGATTCTTAAGGCCGGTCTGCTGGTGCACGTGGCCGGCGATCTTCAGCACGATCTCTTCCGTCACCAGCTGTATACTGGCCGCCATATCCATATGCTTCTGCTCGAGCTGCGATTCCGGTTTACGCGGAGGCATGTCAAACAGCCGGCTGAAGGCTTTGCTGGTCATGGTCAGACCCTGGCAGTAATTGAAATACTGCATGTCCATCCAGAAACTGCCGTCCGGTCGAATGTCGATCAGATGTTTGCGGATCAGATCGGCATAGACCGGGCGGCCATAGGGCGCCAGCCCCATCAGTTTGTACTCCCCGCTGTTCACCTTGAAGCCGCAATGGTAGGTGAACGCGGAATACAGCAGGCCCAACGAATGGGGAAATGTGATCTGCTGCTTCAGTTCCAGCCGGTTGCCGCGCCCCACTCCCCAGGTTGTCGTGCACCATTCGCCGACGCCATCGAGGGTCAGAATGGCGGCTTCTTCAAACGGGCTGGGGAAAAAGGCACTGGCCGCATGGCTTTCGTGGTGTTCCGTGAAGATCAGTTTGGCCCGATCCGCACCAGGAATGGCCTGCTTCAGCGAGCGGTTCTGCCAGAGCTTTTCCTTCAGCCAGACGGGAATGGCCATCAGGAAGCTGCCGAATCCCGACGGGGCAAACGCCAGATACGTTTCCAGCAGCCGTTCGAACTTGACGAGCGGTTTTTCGTAGAACGCGATGTAGTCGAGGTCGCCCGGCTGCAGTCCGGCCTGCTGCAGACAGAACTGCGCAGCGTGCAGCGGAAAGGCGGGATCGTGCTTTTTCCGCGTGAACCGCTCTTCCTGCGCAGCAGCGACGATCCGGCCATCCACAACCAAAGCCGCGGCACTGTCGTGATAGAAGGCTGAAACACCGAGAATTGCGGTCATCTCGCAGGGCACCAGGGGAAAAAAGTCAGCATATCAGTCAAGGGACGCCACGGACGGGCACGGAACAGGGAGGTTTTTTTAGCCACGGATGAACACGGATTTTCACGGATAACGGCAAGGGAATGCTGGGGCGACTTCTACTTTCAACTTTCTTCCGTCTGCAATCTATGGCAGGGACGCCATCTCCACGGATGAACACGGATGGTCACGGATCAACAACTGTCTGGCGGAAGGCCACAGACGTTGAAGTCATTATCGGTGGCACAACCCTTTGCGATTTATCCGTGGAAATCCGTGTCAATCCGTGGCTGGCGATTCAGAACCATCCGCGGCTCATGTCCTCCACGGAGGGGAACGATTTTTCAGCCACGGATGAACACGGACGGTCACGGATCTGCGACTGTCTGGCGGACGGCCACAGGCGCTGAGTTCATTATCCGTGGCCCAAACTGTTGCCATTTATCCGCGGACATCCGTGTTAATCCGTGGCTGGCGATTACCACCTGTCTGGAAAACCGCGGCACCGATTTATCCGTGGCTAACTCCCCGGCTGAGCATTATCGATCGCCTGCTGCAGGATGCCGATATGGCGGTCAATATTGTAGTTGATCCGAATATGTTCGCGGGCCGCGGTGCCCATTGTGCGTGCGAGGTTGGGGCTGGAGAGCAACTGGACCATATGCCTCGCCATACCGTCGATGTCGCGTTCGGGAACCAGAAAGCCGGTACTGCCATGAACGACGGCTTCGCAGATACCGGCGTGCGTGGTGCTGATCACTGGCAGGCCGGCGGCCTGAGCCTCCAGCACAGAATTTGGGGTGCCTTCAGCGTCACCGTAGGTTGGTGTCACCGAGTGCTGCACAAAGGCGCAGGCCTGTGACATCAACGGCAGAAACTGATCATGATTCAGGGCTCCGGGGAAACTGATGCGGTCTGCGATTCCCCAGGCCATAGCGAGGCTGCGGCAGCATTCCAGCAGGTGTCCGTCCCCGACCATGACCATGCGGGCATCCGGCACGGATCGCAATGCTTCGCGGAAGGCGGTGACGGTGAGGTAGGGAGCTTTGATCTCAGCGAATCGTCCGACGGCGAGCAGCGTGGGGCGATAATCGGGCTGAATGTCATAGAAATATTCGCGGGCACCGTATGGGTTGTAGATGATTTTTTCCGCGGGTGCTCCCAGTTCCAGCAGAGCCCTCGTCATCAGGTGTGAGACACTGATCAGGCTGCTGGCGTATCGAAAAATATCCCTGTACTTTTCACGGTAGGGCTGCACATCGGGCAGGCGATGGGCATCATGACCGTGAAAGTGCACAACGAGGGGTATCTGCAGTTCCCGGGCGATCTGGCAGATATCAGCACCGTTCATCCCGTATTCGGCCAGGATGCAGCTGACGCGGTGTTGCCTGAAGAAGGCATAAAGAAAATCGCGAATGGTATCCGGGTGGTTGTGGTGCCGACCGACCCACCGGTCGTACAGGGCTGCGGGCAGCAGTCGCTGCACTCTGCGATACAGTGGTCGCTGCGAGTAATATGTTCGGACTGTTCTTCCATCATACACGTACTCGGGAAAGTAGTTGTAAAGGACAACCTTTTCGCCCGACAGGCGCTGGATATGCGAATCGATAAACGTTTCGCTGATCAGCGGGACGTGGCCCTTGATGATGCAGAGCAAAGCAGCAGCTCCGTTCATTTCCAAATTGTTCGCTTCAGCCGTCGAAGAGCTTTTTGCCCCATCAGACGGTACCACCAGTTTTGACTTCCGGCAGAGATTTGTGAGCCGGCGAGTCTTGTATCCTCCGGATGATGGTCCGAATGAGGTTCGGCGAGATCGAGTTTCCGAGGAAGCACGAAATCCGCAGACATTCGCGATCTGCTCTCAGCCAGCATCCGAATCAGGCTGACCCATTTCCGGGTACATACCTCACTGGAAAACGAATTAATTACCCTGCTGCGTGCATTCCCGGACAGCGTTCGTCGCATGGCGATATCCCCCGCCAGCGTCCTGACAGCATTCACCACACCTTGTGCCCGATCGTCGACAACCAAACCCGTTCGCCCATCCTCCACCAGTTCCGACACGCCACTGCGAATTCTGCAAACAATTGGGATTAAGCCACGTCCCATAGCCTCCAGCAGTGCTACCGGCAGTCCCTCGAAGTCAGACAGCAGCAGGAAAATGTCCGCATCACACATCTTCGTTCGCGTCTGCTCCGGGGTCAGCGCGCCCGTCAGTTCCACCAGCCCATCTGCCAGTTCACTCCGCAAAATCTCACGAACCCTGGCGGCATCACAACCATCTCCCACCAGCACTCCTCGCGTGCCTGGGATTTGGCGAACAACCAACCGCATTGCGTCAGCCACATCTGAAATTCTCTTTTGATAATCAGTAAACCTGCCGGCGTAGAGAATTCGCAGGGGCCGTTCCACGGAACGAGCAGGATCTTCAGCAGGTACGGACACTCCGCAAGGAATCTGGCAGAGGTGCAGATTTCGATCGGTGTTCAGATTCACAGCCAGGCGTTGCAGGTCATCCGACACGGACACCAGGGCAGCCAGACGATCCTGCGGTCGTCCGCGGACAAACCTCGCCAATACTGCTTCGTAGAAAGGCTCGTGTGCGTGCAGCACCCCCACCGCAGGAATTCCAAGACGTCCGAGCAATCCGGACATCAACAGCCCGGGCAGCACATTATTTGCGACATACACGTCAGGACGATGTCTCAGCACCCGCTCGGCCACGCCCCTGGCCCTCTGCTCAGTGTCTCCGGTCAGCACCGTGCATTCGCAGGAAATGTCCGCCTGCCGCAGTGTCTCGCTAAGAAATCCAGTGCTGTCCCACGCGAGTATGTCAACGTGGCTCTCGATTCCAAAATCCTGCAGACGGGGAAGTAATTCAGTAATCCACGTAGACACACCGCTGATGTTCCCAGCCCAGTCATACGCGGAAAAGACAACTTTGATTTTCCGATCGGTCTTCAGGTCAGCCACGGCACCACACGCCTGTCACAGACGGATAGTCTCTCATTGGCTTTTTTCAGGAACTTGCACCCTGGCATCGCCCTGGCCGTCATTTTCGCGGACTTCAGATGTTTTCTAAACACTGTTTTGCCGACCCAGATAGATGTCATCCAGTTTTTTCAAAATGCTGTTCCAGCCGTAATTTTCAACAGCGAACGACTGAGCAGCATTTGCGATCTGAGTGTCCTTCAGGGAACGCTCAACAGCCGCCACGCAGTCGGCAAGGTTACCAGGGCGGTACACGAATCCATATTTTCCGTCACCTGTTGCCTCAAGACACCCCTGCTCTTCAGAAATGACGACAGGCCTTCCATGGACCAGTCCCTCCAGCACCAGCGTCGGCAATCCTTCGCGCTTGCTGCACAGCACCAGGCTGCGGCAGGCAGCGATTGCATCCTGTACCTGCCCATGCGTCAGTTCACCAATAACCTCCAGATTGGGCGGAATCTGCAACTGCCATTCGTGCTGAATGACGTGTCGTGAGATTCCCTGGCCAGCGATGACGAAACGCAGGTCGGGCATGGCATTTGCGAGGCGTACAAAGAATTCGGGATCCTTCACAGGGTCATTGCGGCCGACGAACAGGACAAATCCCGGTGCAATACCCGTGTTCTGCTGCCACTTTCCAGCGTCACCTTTGCGACAGGCCTGAATATCAACGCCGTTGGGCAAATAGCCGCAGCTTAGACCAAATTGTTCGCGCAAAAACCGCTGCTGGCTGCGGGAAACACACAGGCACACATCCGCTTCTGCGGCAGCAATAAGAAACCACTCATTGAACTGTATCTGCCATGGCTCCAGCCCATTCCTGCCAAACTCGGGGTAATACCAGTTGTGGTGTGTGTGAATCCAGCGAGTGCCGAACTTCTGTTTGTTGTTACGAGCCCATGAAATGAAAAAGGGAAAGACATGAGAATGCACCGCTCGAAACCGCGATGCATCAATCGCCTGAAAATCTGTTGAGAAATGCTGAGTGAATTCCCCCGGGGACAGTTCTCTCATGACAGACTCGTCGGGGGCGAGTTCCACTTTTAAAGACGAGTACCGCGCGATGCTGTGCATATGCATTCGAGTGCCGCCAACATCGACGAAATTTGCCCCCAGAAGCACCTCGGGCGGGCGGTCCCTCAGCCTGCGAAGCCATTCCTCCCCGATCAGCAATCGCCGACGCAGCTGCCTGGTCTTCCGCATTTGCGCAATGCGGTGCCGAGCGTGCCAGACCGCTGATCTCATCTTTCTGAAAAGAATTTTCACTCGCGCCGTTAATTTCTGCTTATCTGGATGAGCACATAGTATTAAAGCACAGCAATGACCGACTGAATCCCAGCACGCACATTTACTCATCACCCTGGGGCGGAACTGGTTTCATCAACCAACTTCGAAGCCATCGAGCCGGGCGGAAGTTGCAGACATACCATGATGGATAGTTCCTGACAAACGAAATGGCCCTGCGGATTCTGTTACAAAGACGAGGAAAAAGAATGTCGGGCATCAGCTGCAACAGGACGATCCATCCGTTCAACTCCCCTCCAAGCCTGCTGCCGACGAACCAGAGTCCTTTTACTACACCCTTGCTCCGCACCACTTCGGCAACAACAGTGCGAAAACCAGCCTTGAAAAGATCCCGCCAAAGTAGTTCACGGAGATCGACAGGTACACCATGCCTTTTCAATTCATTCAGCATGTCGGTCAGGCCTTTGGACCAGACATCCAATCGCACTTGTGGGTCGCTCCAGGACTGGGCGCCATTAAATATTGTAATCATCGGATCAGCCATCACTACGGCCGGCTGATTACACGCGGTCTTTATTATTGTCATCGTATGTGGGTAGGTCGTCAGAGCTGAACTGTAATCAGAGCCCTGAACACCGTCCTGCCAAAAGTCACGCCAAATCTTCGTCGAGACAATATGCACATAATTTTGAGTGCAGGCTGAGCTGTGAGGTCGCAGTAAGTGATACCACCTGGAGACGATACCGCTTCTGACTTCCGGATTTCCAAGATATTGAAATTCGCCGTCATACCCACCAACGGCCTCTTCCGGCCACTGGGATGGAAAAGAAGCAGCCAGAAAGTTCACGTAAAAGACGCCATGGGATCGGTGCTGTTTTAGGCACGTCAGCAGCCTGCTTAAAGCCCCAGGACGCAGCAGGTTGTGATCTCCAAGCACCCAGACATATTCTCCATTTGCCAGTGTTGCCGGACCGCAAACAATATTTCGTGTCGGCCCGATGTTCTGATGCTGGCGATGTACGCGGAAGGGCCCCAAAACGACTGACTCCGCCAGTACCTGGTCGGTTTTGTCGGTTGACGCATTGTCAAGTACCCAGACTTCGACCTGACCCGGAAACTGGCTTACCTGCGGCAGAAGTGCCTGGAGCATCACCCTGAGAAAGCCCGCCCGATTGCAGGTGGGAATGCAAATGGACAGCAACGGCTGCTGATCAGTCATTTTCTTCCAGCCAATTTCCCAGACAGCGCTGGATGCCTGCTGCATCCAGACCGACCAGGGAACGCAGATAGCCTTGTGATCCGACCGCCCCAGAAAGAAGCGGGGGGATTCCCAGCGAGCGAATGCGGATTCGCCGAGGCAGTGCCGCACTCAGCAGTTCACCCAAACCGCCCGCAGCAACGTGCTCTTCAACCGTCAGCACTCGCTCGTACGCATACAGCGAACTGAGATCCGGAGCGGTGAGCCGCGTGAGCGAAAACACATCCACTGCACGCCCTTGCTCCGCCAGCCGATCAGCAGCAGCCGTGGCTTCTGCCAAAACGGACCCGGTCCCGACAATCGCACAGGTCGCCTGTCGATCGGTCAGTTTCAGGACTCCCTCAAAGTCAAGCTGCAGGTCATGCACACGAGGCTCGCCAGCTTTTCCCAGTCGCAGGTAGGAGGGTCCGGGATGAGCAGCAAGCCAGGCCACACACTGCCGGGTCTCACCGGGATCTGCGGGCGACAGCAGGGTCAGGCCGGGCAGTCCTCGCAGACAGCCTATGTCCTGCACGCAGTGGTGCGAATATCCGAGATTGCCATAGGACACGCCGGCCCCGACAGCCACCACAGTTACCGGCAGTTTGTGATAGCACACGTCATTGCGAATCTGCTCAAGGCACCTGAGCGTCGGGAAGTTGCCGATGCTGTAGGTAAACACGTGAAAACCTTCGCTGGCGAGGCCAGCGGCCAGGCCTGTCATGTTCTGCTCGGCAACTCCCGCATTCAGGTATCGATCCGGGAATTCTTCGGCAAAGGGCTCAACAACAGAATAGCCCAGGTCACCGACCACCAGAAAGATCCGGGGATTGCGGCGTGCTTCCAGCAGCAGCTGCTCGATAAACGCGGTTCTCACTGGCCACGTTCCTGAAGCTGCTGCAACACTTCCCGCAACTGCTGTTCAGTCTTCGGGGGTGAGTAGTGGTACTTGAGCTGATGCTCCATAAAGTCAACACCTTTTCCCTTCACGGTGCGAGCCACGACAGCCAGCGGCGGTGCATCTGCAGCCCTGCGCGGCAGCAACGCTGCTGCGATCTGGTCCACATCATGCCCGTCAATCTCAACCACATCCCAGCGAAAACTGCGGAACTTTTCCGCCAGCGGATGCAGTTCAAGCACATCTGCGACATTTCCAAGGCTCTGAATTCCGTTGTAGTCCACAATGGCGGTCAGCTGTCCCAGACGATGGTGACCGGCAAACAGCACGGATTCCCAGTTGCTGCCTTCGTCCAGTTCCCCATCCGACAGCATGACGAAAGTTCGCCATGTCAGTCCCCGGCGTTTTGCCGCCAGGGCCTTGCCGCAGCCAAACGGCAGCCCGTGCCCGAGCGAGCCGGTGGAAAATTCGACTCCAGGCACTTTGTGGCTGACGTGAGTCAGCAGTCGTGAACCATCCTGCCCGTACCTCAGAAGTTCGTCAACGGGAAAAAAGCCGCATTCAGCCAGCAGGGCGTAGAGAATCGCAGTAGCGTGCCCTTTGCTGAGAATAAATCGATCCCGATCCGGCCACTCGGGATTGTCCGGCTGCACATTCAGCACCTGTCCGTACAGGACGGCCAGCAGCTCTGCCATGCTGAAACAGCCCCCGATGTGCGAGGCATTTGCAGCGTGCACCATGCGGGCAGTGTGGCAGCGAATGCGCCCAGCAAGTTCAAAATCGCTCATTACTTTTCCTGACGCGAGGAAGCGCGACTCTTTGCCACCGACTGCTTCAATCCGTCAGCCAGATCGACCTGCGGTGAAAACCGGGCCGCATTAGCAAGTCGTTCCACGCTCACCTGCATCCGCATGACCTGATCGGGGCGATACGGGACTTCCCCAAACCCCAGCTCGGCAGTCGGTTCCACCAGATCACGGACCAGCTCAATGATTTGCCGCAGCGGTCGCTCAACTCCCGACGCCAGATTAAAAATGCCGCTGGCAGACGATGACGCCACGGCTTCAAAAGCCGCGGCCGCGTCGTCCACGTGCAGATAATCCCACGTCTGCTCACAGGCTGTCAGGCTGGGTCGCTGACCGGCCAACAGCTGCCGAATCAGGCCGGGCAGCAGCCAGTCCGGGTTGTCCCCAGGTCCATAGGTCGAAAAAATCCTCAGCCACGCATGCCGCACACCAGCCAGTTCACAGATTCGCTGCGTCAGCACACAGGCCGACAGTTTGGCCGCTCCATACAGGGTCGTCGGATTCGGACATTCAGACTCTGTTATCAGCACCTGCTTTGGACCATACTCGGCCTGACTGCCCGCACCAAGAAAATGCTGCACGCCGCAGTCCGCACACACAGTCGCCAGCTCGCAGGCAAACTGCACATTTCCCAGCTGCAGAGCCGCATCGTTCCGATGCACATTGCCAACGCCCGCCCAGCCCAGGTGAAATACCGCCTGAGGTTGCCATTCGCGCAACTGTGCGGCAAAACCTGCAACATTGTCGCCTCCGGATGCAATCGCCCGCAATCGCGGTTCCAGCCCGTGCAGTCGCTGCCCGAGGGAACTTCCCCGCTGAAGCACCGCCACATCCCAGCCCTGCGACAGCAGACGCCGCACCACTGCCGCACCAATAAATCCGGAGGCACCGGTGACAAACGCCCGCTTCATGACGCAGCCTGCATAAATGCTTCGAGCTGGCAATTTACCAACCCCGAAGCATCACCTGCCGTCGCATACCGCGTGTACCACTCGGCAGTACGAAACAGCGACTGCTCAAAATCCCAAACAGGTCGCCAGCCCAGCATGTGACGAGCTCTGTCCGTGCAGAGATGCAGCAAACCGGCTTCGTGAACAACAGGCCCGGACTGCAGGTTTCGCCAGCTGCCCGGAATGTGCTTCAGCAATGTCTCTACAACATCGCGAACGGGTCTGCTGGAATCCACCGCCGGCCCAAAATTGTATCCATCACACAGTGCTGCAGCCGTCTGATCACTCACCGCCAGCGGGTCAAGCCGACTGGCCAGCAGCAGATACCCGGCCAAGGGGTCCAGCACATGCTGCCACGGCCGAGTCGCCCCGGGATTTCTGACGTCAACCGGGTGTCCCGCCTGCAGTGCCCGAATGCAGTCGGGCACAATCCGATCCAGCGCCCAGTCTCCGCCACCGATCACATTGCCCGCCCGTGCCGATGCCAGGCGAACCCGGGCATCCGGCCAGTAGGATCTGCGCCAGGCCGACACTGCCAGCTCTGCCATGCCCTTGCTGCTGCTGTACGGGTCAGCACCGCCCATCGGATCAACTTCCCGATACCCGTAGCACCACTCACGGTTCTCGTAACACTTGTCCGTCGTTACCACAACCACGGCACAGGGCTGACTCCACTGCCGCAGAGCCTCCAGCAGGTACACCGTCCCCAGCACATTTGTCTCGTATGTTTCAACCGGCTGCTGGTAGGAATATCTGACCAGCGGCTGAGCCGCCAGGTGAAAGACAAACTCGGGCTGAAACTCGGCCACATGCTTTCGCAGCGACGCGGCATCTCTCACATCAGCCCGCACATCCTGCAACCGATCGCATAAGCCCAGCGCATTAAAAAGCGACGGAGTGGTCGGTGGCTGCAGAGCATAGCCTCGCACCACGGCCCCCAACTGCAGCAGCCACTGGCACAGCCAGCTTCCTTTAAACCCCGTATGCCCGGTCACCAGAACACGACGGCCGGCAAAGGCATTGCCAAACGTAGCGTCCATCAGCCCCAGACCTTCCACGGTGAACGGCCGGAGTCCCAGAGCTCATTCAGATACTGGTACTCACGGAAGGTATCCATGGCGAAAAAGAAGCCTTCATGCTGATAGGCCACCAGCTGCTGCTCGCGTGCCAGACGCTCCAGCGGCTTCTGCTCGAAGACGCACTGCGGACCCTCAAGGTAATCAAACACGCGGCGATTCAGGACGAAGAACCCGGCACTGGCCCAGCCTTCTGTACGAGGTTTTTCGGCAAATCGCTGGACCGTCCCGTCACTGTCCAGTTCCAGCATGCCGAACCGGGATGTCGGACGCATGGCAGTCAGGGTTGCCAGCCGGCCGTGGGAATGGTGAAACTCTACCAGTTTTCGCAGATCCACATCCGCCACACCATCACCATAGGTCAGCAGAAAGGTGTCGTCATCGACGTAGCGAGCCGCCTTCTGGACTCGACCTCCTGTCATCGTGTGCAGACCTGTATCGGCCAGTGTCACCCTCAGCCCCTGCTCATGATGAGCCCCGTGAAACGCGATCTGCTGAGGCTGCCCGAGAGCAATTGTGAAGTCATTATTCATGGCTTCATACTGCAGAAAGTATTCCTTGATCATGTTCCCGCGATACCCAAGGCACAGCACGAAGTCATTGAACCCGTAGTGGGCATAAATTTTCATGATGTGCCACAGAATGGGCCGGCCGCCAATTTCCACCAGCGGTTTGGGGCGATATTCGGTCTCCTCGCGCATGCGGGTGCCCTGGCCGCCGCACAGAATCAGCGTTTTCATGATGCATTCCTCACAGACCACTCGGCCGGCAGAATCATGCTGGCGCCGCTGGCGCAGGCTGCCACAATCGTCACAGAAAGTGTCTTGTCGTGCCTGCACAGAACCTTCAGGTCCGACGAAAGTACAATTACGCTGACGGTGTACTTGCCGGCGTTCAGCAGCAGCCTGGGCAACACGGCCTGCAGGGTAACACGCCCGTCAGGTTGTACCTGAAACGGAAACCCCATCAGTTCACTGCCCATCACGTCCATCACCGGCAGCAGTTCAGCGTTCCAGAACAGCAGCTGCACTCGGCCATTTCGATAGAGGCCTGTCAACTGCAGCTGCAGTTCAACGGTCAGTTCACTGCCAAACGGAATCTCCAGAGACTGAAACAGCCCGCCAGTCGTTTCTCCGGCTGTGGCTGTCAGCCCACTAACAACAGCCTCACCTGAACCAGTAACAGTCTGCTCCCCTCCGCCAAATTCATCGAAGTACTTCGCCACACCGGTGGCAACGTCCCTGCCCTGGTATTTCACGCGACCGTGACTCAGCAGCATGACTTCGCTGCACACTCGGAATACCTGCGGCATGGTATGCGTCACAAAAATCACGGCACACCGATTCATGAGTTCGGACATCTTGTTCAGCGATTTCATGCGGAAGCCGACATCGCCCACCGCCAGGACCTCATCAATCAGCAGAACATCCGGCTCCAGCTGGGCGAAAACAGAAAATCCCAGGCGAATCTTCATCCCCGAACTGTAGTTTTGCAGGGGCATGTCGATGGCATGTTCAATTTCAGAGAAGTCCACAATCGCATCGAACTTTCGCCGCACCTCGTCATTCGTAAAACCCAGCATCGCCGCCTGGTTGAAGATGTTTTCGCGTCCGGTCAGGAGGGGGTTAAATCCTGCTCCCAACTCGATCATTGCTCCGATACGCCCCCGCATGGTGATACGGCCACGATCCGGACGAATCAGCCCATTGAGAATTTTGAGCAGCGTGCTTTTCCCGGCCCCGTTGTGTCCGATCAACCCCAGACACTCGCCGCGCCTTACTTCGAAGCAAACATCCCGCAGGCTCCAGAACTCATCCTTCCGCAATTCGCCGTCAGTGACAGGACGCACCAGGTCAGCTTCCTGCTGACCGGCGGCGAGCGGGTTCAGGGAGTGCAGCACCCCCTGGACACCGTACCACAGGGATCTTTTCAGCGACCGGCAAAATCGCTTGGAGACATTCTCGGCCCTGATCAACACGTCATCAGACATCCGATTCCCCAACGCGGCGATGCAGACGGAGGTGCCTGTTCAGCATTCTTCAGCCCCCTCCCAACCGCTCGATGATATGCGGTACGGCAACCTTCAGTGCCAGGATACCGACGATGAGCAAAGCCAATGAGCAGCCGCTGACCAGCAGCATGGCCGATAAATCAATTACTTCGCCGCCAAGAAACCAACTGCGGGTTCCCACGATCAGCGACGTGGCCGGATTCCACAGCATCAGCTGCCGACCAAATCCGGATGGAGGCAATGGAAATATCACGGGGGTCAGAAAAAACAGAAATCGCAGGGCAAGGTGCACAGCACGGGAAATATCGCTGAATAATGCGGCGACAGGTACGAGGATCAAACCCAGACTTAAACCGCACAACATCGTCAGCAGAATCCCCATCGGAAACAGCAGTGCTGTCCACTGCCAGTCCACTGAGTAGTACAGCAGAAATGGCGGCAGCGCCAGCAGCGACATGCCGACATTCAAAAGTGACTTCCAGAGCACCACCAGCAGCAGCGCTTCGTGGGGAAAGCTGACTTTGCTGAGCGTGCCACCGGATTCTGACAGCACCCCCAGCCCGCCGACAAAACAGCCGTTAAAAGCTGTCCAGAGCAAATTCCCGACGAGAACGAACAGTGGGTAGGGCACACTGCCGGTGTTGATGCTGACGACTTCGGTGCCACTGAGAAACATCCAAACAAGGGAATTGGCAAGTACCGGCAGCACCATCCAGAACCAGCCGAGGAAACTGCCCCGAAAGCCGGCCTGAGTATCACGGACAAATATTCGCCATGCGAGGTCGCGTGAAAAACGCCAGTCTCGGGTGAGCGAGGAAAAAGCGTATCGGAATGCATCTGCGCCGTCATGCGGAGTGATCACTCGCACCGGCAATTCAGCATTGGGATTCAGGGCCTGCATGACCACCTCACTGCAACTACAACACCGCAACACTGAATCAGCTGACTCAATGCAACTCCTGCTTTCCAGCCCGAGCCCGCATCCTGAAACATCACCAGCGTCCCTCGCGTCCTGAAAAGCATCCAGTAACAGAAGCCTAACATTGCCGAGAGATGGAAAATCGACACGCAGGAACGCCCGGTCGGTGTCAGCCAGAAATCGGGCTGGAAAGCCCCGGCTGCGTTCAGCGATTCGCATCCTGATAGCCGTGGTCGCGAGAAGGAGCAACTGCCCCTCAGACTCCGAATTCCATATGACACAGCGTAAGAAGACTCGCAGCTCGCATGGCAAAGCAGCGAAGCTGACTTGCACTGCGACGCCCTGCCTGCCGGCCAGCACAGCCAAAACCTTTGCCAATCGGAAAGACTTTTGCCGGTCGGAGCACGTTCAAATTTGATGAGCGCGTGCTTCGCTCCCGTCGGTGGCAGCAGGACCGCCGTGCCCTGCGCGGCGGAAGGTTCCCTTGTGCCATTTTCGGCAGAGGAAGTCAAAAAGTGTTTACCGGACTTTTTGAATCTCGCGTTAACGGTGGCAGGTGTGGCAAGAAATGCGGGTGTGTGGCGGGAGGGCAACACGGGTTTGTTGGAAAATCCGGCAGGAGCGGAAAATTTGCTGCAGTCGGAAGACGCCGTTGGGGACAGGATTCACGCGGGGGCGTTTTGAACCACGAATCGACACGAATGGGCACGAATGAAGGTGGCTGGGGGGGCGGTTGGAACCACGAATGGACACCAATGGGCACGAATGAAGGTGGCTGGGGGGCGGTTGGAACCACGAATCGAAACGAATGGGCACGAATGACGGTGGCTCGGGGGGTGGTTGGAACCACGAATCGACACAAATGGACACGAATGATGGTGGCACGGGGGGTGGGTTTGAACCACGAATCGACACAAATGGACACGAATGATGGTGGCACGGGGGGTGGGTTTGAACCACGAATCGACACAAATGGACACGAATGAAGGTGGCACGGGGGGTGGTTCGAACCACGAATCGACACGAATGGACACGAATGACGGTGGCTCG
>Ga0209990_10002467_pt1 | contig 14478 bp, 9 predicted proteins | sample NOAtaG_6_FD_187304 | JGI IMG/M metagenome (GOLD analysis project Ga0209990, IMG submission 187304) | Freshwater lake microbial communities from Lake Erie, under a cyanobacterial bloom - NOAA_Erie_Diel5S_2200h metaG (SPAdes) (version 2) | ecosystem: Environmental > Aquatic > Freshwater > Lake ...
AAACCGCTCGCTGACGGTGGTCTGCTTCTTCACGCTGCCAGTCGAGACGGGCATCAGAAGAGCGTGAAACAGGCCTCCGCCATCATCGCTTTTGACGACCTCCGGATGAGGGGTGGTGAGAGCGCCTTTCAAAATAGCAGTTTGGAGTGACTTGAATTGACAAGCCAGTCGATTGGGCGATTAATGTCTGGTGACAGGATTGCTGGTCAGATCGGCCGACCAGAGACCGGGTGAGGCGAGCTGTGAACAGACGGGGCGAAGGCGAGGAGATCAACCAAAAATGAGACAGTTGACCAGGGCGGCACGACTGAACTTGCGGCTGTTTATTCTGGTCGCCCTGCTTGGCGGACTCGGAACAGGTTGCGGGAGGGGTGAAAGGGGTGAGCGTGTGGAGATGAGTACACATCAGGATCTGATCCAATTGTTCAGGGAATGGCGGGCCTTTGAGAAACCGCCGCTCCTCGATGGAGCGCCGGACTATACGGCCGGAACCTTTGTCGCCCGCCAGGCTGCATATCGACAGTTGCGTGAGCGACTGGACCGGATGGAGACGACGGGCTGGACGATTCCCGCGCAGGTCGACTGGCATCTCGTCCGGGCGGAGATGAACGGATGGGAGTTCAACCATCGGGTACTGCGCCCCTGGGCGCGCGATCCGGCCTTCTACCAGTCGATCATGATGGAGCGGAGCGACGTGCCGGCGCACGAGGGACCGACCAATCACGCGCTGACCGAGTTCTGGACCTACCAGTTTCCGCTCACGCCATCCGCGGAGCAACGGCTGCTGAGCGACTTGCAGGTCATCCCGCCGCTGCTGCGCCAGGCGCGACGCAACCTGACCGGCAATGCCCGGGAGCTCTGGATTGCCGGGATTCGGAACCTGCGGGGACAGCGGAAGAGTCTGGATGAAATCTCCGCCAGAGTAGGTGAGCATCCGGACCTCCAGGCGGCGATTGCCGCGGCCAAACAGGCCACTGATGAGCTGGTCGAATGGCTCGAGGCCGAGGCGGCCTCGAAGACGGGGCCATCAGGAATTGGCAAGGAGAACTATACGTGGTACCAGCGCCACGTCCACCTTCTGCCGATGACCTGGGACGAGGAGGTCAGTCTTCTGAAGCGCGAGCTTGACCGGGCCTGGTCCTCCCTCAAGCTCGAGGAGCACCGCAACCGGAAGCTGCCCCCACTGACAGCGGCGTCGACCCCGGCCGAGTACAACGAGAAGGCCGACCGGGCGGCGACCCGCTTCATGACATTCCTCCGCGAGCAGGAGATCCTGACCGTTACCGACTACATGGAACCCGCCCTGCGGGAGCATCTCGGCAGCTTCGTGCCGGTCGAACGGCGCAACTTCTTTGCCATCGGCGCCCACCACGATCCACTGCCTCTCTTCACCCATTTCTACCACTGGTTTGAGCTGGCCCGGATGGATCGTGAACCCCATCCGAGTCCGGTCCGCCAGGGAGCGCTGCTCTACAATATCTTCGACACGCGCAATGAAGGAACCGCGACCGGCGTCGAGGAGATGTTCATGAATGCCGGATTGTATGATGACAGTCCCCGTTCACGGGAGCTGGTCTGGATCATGATTGCCCAGCGGGCGGCACGGGGCCTTGGGTCGCTCTATGCCCACGCCAACCTGATGACCATGGAGGAGGCCGGCGGAATCCACTCCGAGATGACCCCGCGGGGATGGATGAAGACCGAGAAGGAGCTGCTCCTCTTCGAACAGCACCTCTACCTCCGGCAACCGGGTTATGGAACCAGCTACATCACGGGCAAGTACCTGCTCGAGCGGACCCTCGCCGACTACGGACGGGCCAGTGAAGAGCGTGGCGAGCAGTTGAAGCTGCGTGACTTCTTTGACCGGCTCAACCAGATCGACAGTATTCCCATCTCCCTCGCGCGGTGGGAGATGACGGGTCTCGACGATGAGATCCGGCAGCTCGAGGGTGGCCCGGGTCATTAGCTGAGGCCTCGCGACGCGTTGACCGTCGTCGCCCCGCGGGAAGCGCTGACAAGTCCTTCTTTGAAGAGCAGTCTTTCTTTGGACGGCAGTCTTTCCTGAGGTTACAATATCCGGCAGAATAGTGACGCAGACTTATCTCTTATCGACCGAGTTGAACGATCTATGCTCAAGAACACGATACGGACAGTCCTTCTTTTAATGGCCATCTCGATCGGCGCGTCCGCGCAGGAGTTCGAGATCAAAAATTATGATCTGGCGGTGCGGATGCAGCCCGAGGAGCAGAAGGTCGAGGTGACCGCGACGCTCAGTCTGGTCAACCTCTCCGGGCCGGATCTGGCAGATCGAATTCTCCTTTCGACCAGCAACCGACCGCGCTACTCGTTCTTTCTCAACCTGAAAGCGCAGGTCACGTCGATGAAGGTGAACGGCACGGCGGTCCAGTTCAAAGCAGCCGAGGACCTGCGGAACAATCTGCTCCGCGTCTCGACCGACATCACCGGAACGATCGCCAGCTCGCGCGAGTTGACGACCGAATTCGTCTACACGCTGCCGACAACCGAGCGCGGGGCGGCGCTCCACCAGTCACGAACCGAGGCCTTCGTGCTGCCGAACAGCTTCTGGTTTCCGGTCTTCCATACCCCATATGCGGAGCACGGCGCGGATACGGCGCCGGTGAAGATCAGCGTCACCGCGGCGACGGGCCTGAAGGTCGTTTCGTCAGGAATCAGAAAATCTGACAATTCGTTTGAGCAGTCGCAAGCGGCGCTGCCCTTCTTCATCGTCGGAGACTATGAGGTGCACCGCGCGGGGGGCGAGGCCTATCCGGTGGAGGTCTACTATCCCCGGGGAGTGAGTGAGGCGGGCAAGGCGCAGGCGACGCGCCTCGCGGCCGAGGCCGAACGGATTCTCAAATACTATGCCGACTACTTTGGAGTGGCGGTGGTCGCGCCGTTCCGGATCATCACGACCCAGGCGCGCCAACTGAGCACATCGACTTCCGACTCGTTCTCGCAGGGGCGTGAGATCTCCTACACCTCCGTCGGGACCGTCACAGTCGATGACAACCTCTTTCGGCGGGACGTGCTCGACCAGGGAACGATCGAGCTGCTGGCCAACGCCGCCGCACGATCGTGGATTGATGGCCAGGTGCTGCTGCGGGGTCGGGGCACCGGCATGCTCCGTGATGCGCTGCCAGCCTATCTGGTCGCCCAGTACATCGGCGAGCGCTATGGAGCAGCCCAGCAGATCGAGTCGTGGGAGAGTTTCCGCCGCGCCTACGCGACGATTGCGCGAAGCGATGCCCCGCTGCTGATGCAGAGCCAGCTCGATCGAAACTACACGACGAGCATCTTCAACAAGGGCGCGATGGTCTGGCGCCTGCTCGAAAGCACCGTCGGCAAGGCGACTTTTCAGAATGTGCTCCGCGCCTCGCTGGCCCGCAACCGGGTCGATGTCCTGATACTTGGCGACTGGCGCTCCCCGCTCTGCAATGTCGCGCGTTGTGCGAGCATGAAGAGCAACCTTCTGGCGAGTGGGGCCGACCGGCGACTGATCGGCGAAGTCTTTACCAACTGGATCGAGACGGTTGTGCTTCCCGACTTTGCCATTGGGCAACCCCAACAGACAGCCACTGGCTGGGAGTCGACGGTGACCAATTTCGGCACCGGAGATATGACCATCGAGGTGGTCGCGACGACCGACAAAGGCGAGAAACTGCGTCAACAGGTCCTGGTCAAGGCGAGCGAGTACGGAACCGTCAGTTTTCCGGCGACGGTCACGCTGGCGACGGTCGAGACCGATCCGGAGAACAAGTACCTGCAGATCGACTATGCCAACGATATCTATCCGCGTCGCCCATCTGAATCGGAGTATTTTGGACAGGCCAACTTTGCCTTCAGCCGCGGAGATCTGGCCACGGCCGAGACCAGAGCCCGTGAGGGGTTGAAGGCCAATCCACGGGCGACAACCCTCAGAGCGCTGGCCGGACGCATACTCCTCGCCCAGAAGAAGGTGGAAGAGGCGAAGGCCCTCTTCACGGAGTCCCTGAAGGGGGATCCGCTCCCGATCCTTGCCTATGGCTGGGCCAACCAGGGGCTGGGAGAGATTGCACTCCAGCAGGGTCAGGGGGACGTCGCGGCCCGCTACTTCCGGCTCGCCGCGGCCGCCGACCTCGATGCCGCCTCGACGATCGCGGCCCGGGATGCGGCGCTCAAGGCCGAACAGTCGACCAACTCGATCAGCGTTCCGGAGGATATCACCGCCTTCCTCCAGAAGTTCGATGAGGCGATTTTGCAGAGCACCTCGAGCGTGGTCAACACGTTTGTCGAGATCGGCAATCTGCGGCGCTTTGCCCAGTCGCTGGTTGTCCGCAAACCTTCGACCTGGGTGACCGAAGCGTTACGAGCGGAGGCCTGGGATGCCAACCGCACGGCGGTCGACGTGACCCTTCGAATTCGGATCGAGGGGAAGGACTATGCCGGCCGGGCAGTCTATGTAATCAGTCGGGCTGGCGGGAAGGTTCTGCTGAGCGAGGTTCCGGTCTTCGACGTGAAATAGATGAACAGCGACCAACAAGCTCGTCCACCAAGAGTGAGGAGAACCGTGCTCTGGTTCATCTTCACGCTGACGGTCATCACCTTTCTGGACCGGCTGGCCATTTCGGCCTCGATGCCGGAGATCGCGCGCGCCTTCTCCTTCACCCCGGAGCAGAAAGGGCTCGTCTTCAGCGCTTTCTCGATCGCCTATGCGGCCTTCGAGATTCCGAGTGGCTGGCTTGGCGACCGGTTTGGCGCCCGGCTGGCGCTGACCCGGATCGTCCTCTGGTGGTCAGCCTTCACGAGCCTCACCGGCGCGGCGATTGGATTTCGCTCGCTGGTCGTCATCCGCTTTCTTTTCGGCGCCGGGGAGGCCGGGGCATTTCCCAATGTCGCCCGGGCGATCTCCCGCTGGTTCGGCCCCACGGAGCAGGGGCGCGCGATCAGCGTCTCCTTTCTCGGACTGGCCACCGGATCAGCGCTCGCCTCACCATTGATCTTCTCCCTGCTCGAATGGCAGCCGTGGCGCTGGGTCTTCGTCGAGCTGGGGGTGATTGGCGCGCTCTGGGCCATCGCGTGGCACCGCTGGTTCCGGGATGAACCGGAGGAGCATCCGGCGATCAGCTCGACCGAACTGGCCGAGATCCGCCGCGGACGCGAGTCGACGACGGCGCCGGACTCCCACCGGATCGAGTGGCGCAAGATGCTTGCGAGCCGGAACATGGTGCTGATCTGTCTGATGTATTTCGCCTATGGCTATGGCATATTTTTCTATATGACCTGGCTGCCAACCTACCTGATCGAAGGGCGCAGCTTTTCAATCGGCTCGACCAAATGGCTCGCCGCGCTCCCCTGGGTGATCAGCCTCCCCAGCTATCTCTTTGGGGGCTGGCTGACCGATCGGCTGGCCCGCCGTGCGGGAGGGCTCAAACTTGCCCGGTGCGGCGTCGGGATCACCGGATACCTGCTCAGCGCGCTGCTGCTGGTGATGGTCGCCCAGGTGGCCAATAACCAGCTGGCGGCGCTCCTGCTGGCGCTGGCGCTCTGTGCCCAGACCCTCACGGCCTGTGCCGCCTGGGCCGTCTGTCTCGATGTCGGACGGCGCAGCGCCGGGGTGGTGACCGGGTTGATGAATACCGTCGGGAATGTCGGTGGCGCGCTGGCCCCGGTCGTCGTTGGGCAGGCGGTCGGTCGTTACCATTCGTGGAGTCTGCCCTTCTATGTCATGGCCGGTCTCTTCATCTGCGGCGCCATCATCTGGGCCTTCGTCGATCCGGAGCGCACGGTTCTTGATTAGCGGCTGTTTGTCGATTCAGTAATCATCCCCTCACTAGCGAAATCAATAATTGTCCGAATACTACTGGTTCGGAGATCACAATTGCGGAGTTGAGAAGTTCATGGACAAGAGAAACAAGCGGTTAACGCCCTACCAGCCCCTCCGTCAGACGGTTCTGATGACCGCTCTGACCCTCGTCAGCCTGACTTTCGGCGGCTTGTCCGTCGTCGCCCAGGATCGCCTGAAATCGATGCCGGGTTATGAACAGTACCAGAAGATGAGCCGGGAGATTCCCGGCGCGGTTAGACCGGGGGTCGTCGCCGTCCGCTGGATCGACGGAGGGAAGTCGTTTGAATTTACGCGTGAGGGGCGGATCCTCCGCTATGACCTGGCCACCCGGACCACCAGTCTGTCCGAGGGAAGCGGGCCGATTGCCGGGGCAAATGGTCCCGGTCGGCGCGGGGGACCGGTGCGGGGCCGTCAGTACGATACAGCCGTCTCACCGGATGGGCGCAAGAAGGTCTTCTACCGGCAACGGAATCTCTGGCTCAGCAATGCGGACGGAAGTGAAGAGGTGGCCATCACCACCGACGGCAATGAGCAGACGCGGATCAAGTATGGGTCGGCGAGCTGGGTCTACGGTGAAGAGCTGAACCAGAACAGCGCGATGTGGTGGTCACCCGACAACAGCAAAGTCGCCTTCTACCGCTTTGACGAGAGCCCGGTCACCGACTTCATCCTGCAGATGGACCAGACAAAACTGGTCAGCACTGCCGATATCGAAGCCTATCCGAAAGCCGGCGCCCCGAATCCGATCGCCAGCCTGCTGGTCTATGATCTGCAGACGAAACGAACGATAACGATCGATGTGCGTGACGGCAAGCCCTTCACCAACGAGCTGGTTGGCCACTATGTCTATGGCATCAGCTGGTCGACCCCTGGCAACGGCCAGGCTCCGGAGCTGGTTGTCCACCGGACCAACCGCCGCCAGAACATCATGGAGCTGGTTGCCTGCGGAGCAGAGACCGGACGCTGCCGCGTCATCGTCCGCGAGGAGTGGTTGGCCAGCTGGACCGATAACCTGCCAACCCTCCAGTTTCTGAAGGATGGACGGCGCTTCATCTGGGCCTCCGAGCGGACCGGCTTCCGCAACTACTATCTTTATGATCTGCAGGGCAGCCAGCCGGTCACCCTCACCCGCCACAATTTCGAGGTGGCCAATATCGTCCGGGTCGATGAGGCCGCCGGATTACTCTACTACCTGGCGCGCAGCGGCGACAACCACATGAAGATGCAGCTCCACCGGGTTGGTCTCGATGGACAGGGAGATCGACGGCTGACCGATCCGGCCTTCAACCACACGGTCGATGTGGCGCCGGATGGTCGCCATTTCATCGATATCGCCCAGGCGCACAACGCGCCGCCGCTGACCCGCCTCATGGACGGGGAAGGAAAAGAGATCGAAGTTCTCGCCAAGAGCGACCTGACCAGGTACGATCAGCTCGGACTGAAGAGAGTCGAGCTCTTCACGTATAAGGCCGCCGATGGCGTGACCGACCTCCACGGAATACTCCACTTCCCTTCCAATTTTGATCCTTCGAAGAGGTATCCCCTGCTGGTCAGTGTCTACGCCGGCCCGGCGACCAATGGCGCGCGCGAGACGTTTCTCACGCCGAACCCGCTCACCGAATATGGCTTTCTGGTGGCGACCCTTGACTCGCGGAGCGCGGCCGGACGGGGCAAACGGTTTCTCGATGCCATCTATCAGAAACTGGGAACCGTGGAGATCGATGACCAGGCAGCCGGAGTGAAGGCCCTCCATGCCCGTCCATACGTCGATCCAGGCCGGGTCGGGATCTTCGGCACATCTTATGGCGGCTACGCTTCAGCGCTGGCAATTCTGCGCCATCCGGAGGTCTTCCAGGCGGCCTCGGCCTCCTCGGCCGTCACCTCGTGGCACCACTATGACACGATCTACACCGAACGTTACATGTGGATCCCCCAGGAGAACGCCGCCGGATACGACGCCGGCAACGCCATGAAGATGGTCGGGAATCTGAAGGGACGGCTCATGATCTACTATGGCACAGCCGACAACAATGTCCACCCGAACAACTCGATGCAGCTCATCGCCGCGCTCCAGGCGGCCGGGAAGAGCTTCGAGGTCCAGGTCGGCCCGGATCTCGGCCATACCAGCATCCGTCAGGATCGCATGATGGAGTTCTTCATCGAGGCTCTCGCCAGTAAATGACGACCAATCGATGCCCGGTTCGAAGCAACTCTGGTAGTTTATTGAAAATTCATTATTGAGGTTCCAGTCTATGTTTGCACATCTGATCGCGATGTTTTTCGTCACGCTCTTTCCGCTGCTCCAGTCCGCCGGGGGTGGACAGGCGTCTTCGCTCGGGACACCGCGGGTGGTCAAGAGTGAATTCATCTATGAGACAGCGCCATTCCCGGAGTGTCACGCGGCGACGATCGCCGAGACGGACCAGGGGATGGTCGCGGCCTGGTTTGGCGGGACGAAGGAGAAGAATCCTGACGTGGGGATCTGGGTCTCCCGTCTTGTGAATGGAACTTGGAGCGCCCCAGTCGAGGTGGCCAATGGCGTCGAGTCGCCAGCCAAGCGCTATCCGACCTGGAATCCGGTCCTCTACAACGCCGCGGGTGAACTGATCCTCTTCTACAAGGTTGGTCCGAGCCCCTCCACCTGGTGGGGTATGAAGATCTCCTCACGGGATGGAGGAAAGAGCTGGTCGAAGCCGGTTCGTCTGCCGGACGGTATCGCCGGCCCGATCAAGAACAAACCGGTCCTGCTTGCCAATGGCGACCTGCTCTGCCCCTCGAGCACCGAGGACAACGGCTGGCGGGTCCACTTCGAATTCACGCGCGACCTTGGCCGGACCTGGGACCGGACGGCTCCGATCAATGACGGGAAGGAGTACGGCGTCATTCAACCAACCGTTCTCTTCCACCCCGCCGGTCGCCTGCAGGCCCTCTTCCGCAGCCGGCAGGGAATGATCGTCGAGTCCTGGTCGGGTGACCAGGGACGCACCTGGAGCCCCCTGACGGCAACCTCCCTTCCCAACCCCAACTCCGGCATCGATGGCGTGACCCTCCGGGATGGCCGGCACATGCTGGTCTACAACCACGTCGTCACGCCAAAAGGCAAGTGGGGTGACCGGGCCCCCCTCAACCTGGCCATCTCCAGTGATGGACGGGCGTGGAAAGAGGCAGCAGTGCTCGAGACCGGCCCGCCGAGCGCTGAATACTCCTACCCGGCGATTATCCAGGCTGCCAATGGCGATGTCCACATTTTGTATACCTGGAACAGGAAGAAGATCAAGCACGTCGTCGTCGCGACGCGCTAAAGCCGGCGGGTGTTGGCCGGCAGGTGTTGGCTGGTTGCCGCCCCGGAGCCGGCAGCCAGCCTCCTGAGCCCACATTGAGCTCCAGACAGAGAAAGGGCGAGCGGGGACCTAAATCCACCGCTCGCCCAGGATAATCGAGATAGATAATCTAGATTGATAATCCAGTAAGACTATCTGGCCAGGCTAACCAAGCCAGCGACTTCTCAGCTTTTTATCAGCTTGTGTACCAGCCAGTCAAATTGTGTACCTGCCAGCGCCGGCCAGCCGATCTGAGACTACTTGATCCTCAGACTACTTTAAGACGATGTTCAGCTTGTCCTGCTTCTGCAGCTGGGCCAGGTGGCGCTGATTCTCATTCGGGGTGACATCAGGTTCACGCCATTTATTGGCCAGCAGGTACTTCTTATCCTTGACCAACTCACCCGGAGTGTAGACCGCCCACTCGAAGTTGTGGCCGTGATTGATGGCATCGGTCGGACAGGCATCGACACAGAAGCCGCAGAGGATGCAGCGACCATAATCGATCTGGTAGACCTTAGCATAACGGTGATCCTGGCTGATGCGCTCGGCATAGGGGCGCGAATCCTCCGCGCCTTCGATGTAGATGGCATCGGCCGGACAGGCCGCCGCGCAGAGGAAGCAGGAGACACATTTCTCCTTGCCGTCTTCATTGACGTCGAGGAAGTGCTCACCGCGGAAGCGACGGTAGATGTTGACCGGCTCTTCCGGGTAGCAGACGGTCTCTTTGCGAGTCGGAATGTGGCTCAGGGTCACGCTCATCCCCTGGGCGGTGGACCTGGCCACATCGACCACCTCTTTCACGGCATTGACGATATCAGCAAGTATTGACATATTTCCCTGTGCCCGTCTCCTGTTCAGAATCGATCAGTGAATCTCCCAGGTCTCGCCGCTGTTGATCAGCTTCTCGAGGCTTCCCGGCCCCTTCGCAGAGATCGAAGCAGTGACCTGCTGTTCGAGCATCTCTTCATAGGTCGGACGCCTCACTGACCGGAAGACCCCCATCGGAACCGGGTACTCCGGAAAGTGCATCCGCCCGAGGATGTACGACAGATTCGGCTCATCCTTATTTTCATCATGAACCATCAGCTGGTCAACCGAAACCCCATTCTCTCCGATATTGACCACCTCAGGGGTGACGCCACTGAGACGAATTCCCTTCTCCCCATTCTTGCCGAAGAGGAGTGGTTTGCCGTGCTCGAGATAGATCGTCCGCTCGTCGCGGACGTCACGCTCGGTGAAGGGCTTGAAGGCGCCGTCATTGAAAATATTGCAGTTCTGATAGACCTCGAGGACGCCCGAGCCCTTATGATGAGCCAGTCGCTCGACCATCGTCGCGAGATGCTTTGGATCTCCGTCCATCGAACGCCCAACAAAGGTCGCCTCGGCGGCAAAAGCCATACTGAGGGGGTTGATCGGATAGTCGATCGTGCCCATCGGCGCCGATTTATTCTTCTTGCCGAGCTCCGAGGTTGGGGAGTACTGCCCCTTCGTCAGCCCGTAGATCCGGTTGTTGAAGAGGATAATCTTCAGATCGATATTGCGGCGCAGGGCATGGATGAAGTGGTTGCCGCCAATCGACAGCGCGTCGCCGTCTCCGGTGATCACCCAGACCTGCAGATGGGGATTGGCCGCCTTGACTCCGGTCGCGATGGCCGGCGCCCGGCCATGGATGGTGTGGAAGCCGTAGGTGTTCATGTAGTACGGGAAGCGGCTCGAACAGCCGATCCCCGAGATGAAGACAATATTCTCTTTGGGCAGATTGAGGTCAGGCATGACCTTCTGCACCTGGGCGAGGATCGAGTAGTCACCACATCCGGGGCACCACCGCACCTCCTGATCAGATTGAAAATCCTTGCGGGTCAGCTTGACCAACGGGCTCTCCGCACCACCACTGTTTGAATTTCCGTTCTCACTCATAGCTTTTATCTTTATCCTTAAAATGATCTTTGAAAACGATCTTAAAATGATCTTTAAAAGATCTTTAAAACAACCCTTGAAAACAATCCTCGAGAACGATCCCTGGAACGATCTCCAGCCCCGGGTCAATTGAACACTGGAGATAAACCCGGGATATGCGCTCTAGAGATACTCTTTGACCTTGTTGACGATCTCCGTAACCTTTTTGACCTTCGAATAGCTGACGGCATCGACCAGGAACTGGGCCCGGATGAGAAGGGCCAGCTGACCAAGGTTGAGTTCGGGGATGATGACCTTATCAAACCCCTTGAGCACCTCGCCCAGATTGGCGGGGAATGGATTGAGATAGCGGAGGTGGGCGCAGGAGACCGACTCACCCTGCTCCTGCAGCCGCTCGACGGCGGTGATGATGGCGCCGTAGGTGCCGCCCCAGCCAAGGACAAGAACCTTGCCGGTCGGGGCGCCGTGAACCTCGAGATTGGGGATGTCCTGCTGCATGCGCTGAATCTTCTCGGCCCGCAGCCGCACCATGTTCTCGTGATTGTCAGGATCGTAGCTGACGTTGCCGGTGATGTTGGCCTTTTCGAGACCACCGATCCGGTGCTCGAGTCCCGGCGTTCCGGGGACGGCCCAGGGGCGCGAGAGGGTCTTCTCATCACGCTGGTAGGGCAGGAAGCCCTGCTGATCGGTGTGGAGCTCGATCTTCATCTTCGGCAGACTGTCGATCGACGGAATGGCCCACGGCTCCGAACCATTGCCAAGGTAGCCGTCCGAGAGGAAGAAGACGGGAGCCATATAACGGGTCGCCAGACGGACCGCCTCGATCGCCATAGTGAAGCACTCCGCCGGAGTCGCTGGCGCGACCACCGCCACCGGGGCCTCGCCGTTCCGTCCAAAGAGGGCCTGCAGAAGGTCGGCCTGCTCGGTCTTGGTGGGCAGACCGGTCGACGGGCCACCGCGCTGGACATTGATGATCACCAGCGGCAGCTCGGTCATCAGCGCGAGACCGATCGCTTCGGACTTGAGCGCCACGCCCGGTCCGCTGGTCCCGGTCAATCCGATGTTGCCGGCAAATGAGGCCCCGATCGCCGCGCCGATCGCGGCAATCTCGTCCTCGGCCTGGAAGGTCTTCACGCCGAAATTCTTGTGCTTCGACAGCTCGTGGAGAATGTCCGAAGCCGGGGTGATCGGGTAGCTGCCATAGAAGAGCGGCCGTCCCGCCAGCTGCGCCGCGGCGATGAAGCCGATCGCCGTCGCCTCGTTACCGGTGATGTTGCGGTACTTGCCGGGTTTGATCTGGGCCCGGGCGACACGGTAGTGGGTGTTGAAGATCTCGGTCGTGTTGGCATAGTTGTAACCGGCCTTGAGCGCGAGGACGTTCGCCTCGGCGATCTCCGGCTTGGCGGCAAACTTGGCGCTGATCCAGTTGAGGGTCGGCTCCATGGGCCGGTCGTAGAGCCAGTACATCAACCCGAGCGAGTAGAAGTTCTTGCAACGCTCAGCCTGCTTGAAGGGGAGCTTGGTCTCCTCGACCGCCTTGAGGGTCAGGGTGGTGATCGGAATCTCGAGCACCCGGTAACCCTTCAGCGATCCATCCTCGAGCGGATTCGAGCCATAACCGGCCTTCTTCAGATTGCCTTCCGAGAACTCGTCCGTGTTGACGACGAGAATCCCCCCCTGCTCCAGATCGCCGATGTTGACCTTCAGGGCCGCGGGATTCATGGCGACCAGCACATTGGGTTCATCGCCGGGAGTCCGGATATCCTGACTCGAGAAGTTGAGCTGGAAGCCCGAAACGCCCGGAAGACTGCCCGCTGGGGCGCGAATCTCTGCCGGGAAGTCCGGCAGGGTCGAGATGTCGTTGCCGATGATCGCCGAAGTAGAGGTAAACTGAGTTCCGGTGATCTGCATTCCATCTCCGGAGTCTCCCGCAAATCTGATCGTGACGGTATCGACCTCCTCGAAATTATGATCCCGGCGCGGGGCCCGGTCCTGGGGAAGATCATTTGTTGTCGTAGCAGACATGTGGTCCTTTCATTTCTTCACTTGTGCTATTTGTTCACTGTGACGCTTATGTTCACGTATTTCTGCGATGATCCGTCCCGGCGGTTCAGGATCCCATACTGTATGGGTGAACCTGGGCAGGATCAGGTTATATCGGCCCGGCGGGTTTAGTCCGCCTTGATTACGCGAATTTTCCGGTCATCACCACGGTGTGGCCGTCCGGCGGGCCATTGACGCTGCGGGTGGGCACCCGAGGTCTCATAAAGAATCGTCAATATACCATGCCTCTCCAAAAAATCGCACCTGTTTGCGAAAGAAAACGGAGGAAAATTTAACAACTGAAAAGTTGACAAATTCTCAAACCGGCCGATAAGATGGGGTTTATGGCGGGAGCGGAAGTCGACAATATTCTGAAGCAGTCGCGGAGTGCGATCATCGGCCTTTTGAAAGAGAATGGCGCGATGGGAGTAGAGCAGCTGGCAGAGGCGCTGGGCGTGACGAAGGTCTGCGTGCGCCGCCACCTCAGTCTGCTCGAGCGGGATGGTCTGATCCACTACGAAGAGGAGCGCCACGAGCGGGGTCGACCGCGCTACATCTACCACCTGACCCGCAAGGCGCAGTGCCTCTTCCCGCAACGCTACGATGAGTTGGCGCTCGACATTCTCGGGCAGCTCGCCCGGCTGCACGGCACGGCGGCGCTCGAGGGGCTGCTCGCCGCGCGGGCCGACGAGCTGATTGCCGAGATCAGGAGCGAATTGGCTGGTCTTTCATTTGAGGAACAGGTTCGCACCCTCGCCCGGGTCATGAATGGTCGTGGTTTTCTGGCCGAGTCCCGGCGGCTTCGTGACGGCTCCTACCGGATGCGCCAGCGCCATTGTCCGACCGAGAACGTCGCCGTAAAATACCCGGCGATCTGTGAACAGGAGCTGCGGGTCTATCGCGAGTCGCTCGGTTGCGAGGTCGTGCGCGAGTGCCGGATCGCCGATGGCGACCGGGTCTGTGAGTTCCGGATCAAGCCTCCCGGCAACGCCCGGGCGGGACTTGAACTGACGACCATCAGCGGTCGCCACAGTCTGCGCCCCGGAGTCGAGCCGCCGGTCAGCGGGTCGGAGATTCCGCGCCGCGGCGAGAAGTAGGCTTCCGGCAGCAGACAAAAGTCAGTGAGTAAAATTTCTGTGAGTGAAATGTAGTAAGCAATCAGTCAGTCAGTAATAAGTCAGTTAGTAATAAGTCAGTTAGTAATTCATTTTGTAATTAAGTTATCAGGTAATTTAACAGGTTTGTAATATCAAACAAGCGGGCCAGTGGGCCAGTAGACAAGTAGGCCAGTAGGCCAGTAGACCGGAAAGTCAGCCCCGCGAAGGTAAGTCAGGCTGAACCAGACCGTCG
>Ga0209990_10002471_pt1 | contig 14451 bp, 16 predicted proteins | sample NOAtaG_6_FD_187304 | JGI IMG/M metagenome (GOLD analysis project Ga0209990, IMG submission 187304) | Freshwater lake microbial communities from Lake Erie, under a cyanobacterial bloom - NOAA_Erie_Diel5S_2200h metaG (SPAdes) (version 2) | ecosystem: Environmental > Aquatic > Freshwater > Lake ...
ATGCACGTCATCAGGCTGGCAGATGAGTTAAACGCAGCCAATGACGGAAACAGGTATGTGCCCATATTCTGGCTTGCAGGCGAAGACCACGACTTTGATGAAATTAAAACGATATCTAATACACAATCACATCTAGAATGGAATATTCAGGCCAATGATTCGCCCGTGGGCCGTTTGCCTCTGACGGGCTTAGCAGATTTGCTTAAGAATTTACCTCAAACCAACGACATCCAGTTTGAACAACTCATTCAAAAGTATACAAAAGGCGGCACTTTGATTCATGCTACAACGCGCCTGCTACACGAATTGCTGGGCGAATACGGATTGGTAGTTATTAATCCGGACACTACTGAATTTAAAAAACAGTACCTGCCGGTGATGAAGGAAGATATCCTGAAAAACACATTCCGGGATGCACTTCAATCTACAAATGCACAATTATCAGTGCATTATAAGAAGCTGCAAATTTCCGGACGTGCCATCAATCATTTTTACATTACACACGATAATAAGCGATGTTTACTGACAAGGGAAGCCGGGCATTATTTGGTGGCGGGTACTTCAGTAAAGTTTACAACCGCAGAAATAGAGGAGGAGATGCACGCACATCCCGACCGCTTTAGTCCCAATGTAGTGATGCGACCTGTATACCAGGAAAATATTTTGCCGAATATAGCCTACGTGGGAGGGCCAGCTGAAGTGGCCTACTGGCTTCAGTTGAAAGGTGTTTTTGAAAATGCCGGAGTTGCTATGCCCGTTGTGCTGCTTCGCAATAGTTTTATTCTCATTAAAAGTAGCGACTTACGCAGGTTTAAGAAACTAAAAATGAGTGTGGAGGAATTTTTGCCGGTAACTTTTGATGAATTAAGCAGGAAATTGATGGACAGATTTTATCCAATTCCGGCTGATGCCTGGCTGATGCAGGCCAATCAGGCCTTTCAGAAACTGATAGATGAAATAAACCAGCTCGATAACAAAACCGGTAGTGAGGTGCTGAAAGACAAATTGGCTTTTAATAAACTATGGGATAGGCGTGTAGAAGATGTAAACCGAATCCGTAAGTTAAAATTGGAATCACAGCTTGCTGAATTACAAGACCTTTATTCGGTATATTTCCCCGGCAATAAACCTGCTGAGCGTTATTACAATTTTACTTGGTACTTGTATAACAACATTACTCTTAAGCAATTTACAGACATGCTTTACGGGTTGTCTAAGCCCATTACAGATGGCGTTAGTATGGCTGCTTTTTGAGCAATTCCCACACGGCAATACCGGTGGCTACAGATACGTTCAAAGATTTTTTTATGCCCTTTTGAGGTATTTCTACAATTAAACTACACAATTTCAGCACTTGATGTTGAACACCTTCAACCTCATTTCCAACTACCAATGCTATTTCAGTTGTTTCGGGTAAGCTGCATGTATCCAGTGGGATACTGTTATCGGTTTGCTCGAGTCCAATAACTGTAAATCCATTATCCAATAAATGACGAATGACCTCTTCTGTTGCCTGATGGTAGGACCAATTGACTGATTCAGTGGCCCCCAGTGCTGTTTTTTGAATTTCCTTATTTGGTGGAGCAGCTGTGATTCCACATAGGTATAATTGCTTAACACCTAAGCTGTCGGCTGTGCGAAATATGGCACCAACGTTAGATGCACTGCGTATGTTATCAAGAATTATTACCATGTATTCACAAAAGTATACACGAAGTTTGTCATTAATTATCCGCAACTATAGCAAGGATTTTCTTAAATTTAATTCGTATTAATAGGATTTAATTGCTATACTTGCCCACATCCAAAAAGGCAAAACATTATAATTTTATTAATAAATATATACATGTTTTTAATTTCTTTAGGTGATTCGTCTATATTTGGAAAAAAAATACCTGCTAATGAACAAACGCCTACTCATAATCAATTTGTGTGCCTTACTACTTAGCCTATCAGCAGGCGCACAAAAAGATGTAAGTAAGAAATTTACACGACTGAGCGGTGAACTTGGGGCTGGAGTTCCTATACTTTTTGGCAGTATTCCTAACAGTGTAACAGCATTTGGTACGGCAGCCATACGTTATAGTTTATCCAAAGAAATTTCTCTGGGTTTTATGTTTGATGCTGGTACGTTCAGTGGTTCTCAAACTCCTCCAGGCCCATACAGAAACCCTAGCCGACTGGCCAGTAACTTCTTTAGTTTCCGCAATAATTTTTATTTATACGGTGCATTTGCTCAGGTGAATCTGGAGCCATTGTTGAAATTGAGAAAAATCATGCCACGTATTAACCCCTATTTAATTGGTGGTATGGGCAGACTTTATGGTTCTATTCAAACAGAACGTTTAATGCCTGACGGTTCGAAACAAAGATTCGATGTTCCCGGTCGTGAGTATTACACCTATTTTGCGGGTATGACATTTAAATATTACTTAAGCCCCCAGCTTGATTTAGTTGTCACGGCAATATACCATGGAACAGAAACAACTGTAATTGATGGTATTCCAGGTTATCCTGATGGGACAGCATTAAAGCAAGCCGATCCAAAATATTTTGATTCTTACATTATGCCTTCCATAGGTATCAATTATAAATTTTTGGCAGGTGCAAATGTTGAACATGTAGATTGGTATAATGTGATTTTCAACAAAAGGAAGAAGAAAGTTGTTGATCCTGATTATCAGGAAGATGGTCCACTTGCTGAGCAGAATGAAGATGTTTCTAAGGATAGTTTGAATAATTTAATTGCTGAAAACAACCGACTTAAGCAAGAAAATGACAGTTTAAGGAATGAAATTTCAGTATTAAAGGATAGCCTAAAAGTATTAGCCAATCCGGCATCCGGTAATATTGCTGGTGCAGGTAATATAGATACAGCAAATGGTAAACCTTTACCAAATTCTGGAACAGGTCAAGCAGGTGGGCAAAACCCGCAAGCACCACAGCCAGGAGTAGTAGGTGGAGTAGCTGTTAAAAACGTTTTACCGCGTAACGATGGAATTACAACACCCCCTGAAAAGTATAATGTGGTAGTAGGTTGTTATTCGAGCAGACGATATGCATTTATTTTCCGTGATAGAATGAGATCTTTAGGTTACAGTGCTAATATTTATCGAAGTAGCGATGATTCACGTATGTTACGTGTAACTATTTTATCTACTGCTGATAATCAGGAAGCACGGGAAGTTGTACGAATGGCTAGACAGAAAATTGATCCGGCATCGTGGATACATATTTATAACAAACCTCAGTAACAATATTTAAAACGGCTATTTCAATAGCCGTTTTTTGTTTATAAAATGTTTAAACGTGCTGTTTAAGCAGACTTAACTTGCCTTTTCATGAGCAAGCAAACTGATGCGGTGGAAACACCGCTAATGAAACAGTATAATCAGATAAAAGCGAAATATCCGGGAGCCTTATTGTTATTTAGGGTAGGCGACTTTTATGAAACATTTGGTGAGGATGCAATTGCAGCTTCTCGAATTTTAGGCATTGTACTTACTAAACGAGCCAATGGCTCAGCATCACATATTGAGCTGGCAGGGTTTCCGCATCACTCGCTCGATACATATTTGCCTAAACTGGTAAGGGCGGGTCAGCGTGTTGCTATTTGTGACCAACTGGAAGATCCCAAACTGACAAAAAAAATTGTGAAGCGCGGGGTTACTGAACTGATAACTCCTGGTGTATCTTACAATGACAAAATACTGGAACATAAATCCAATAATTACCTGGCATCGCTGCATATCATCGAAAATCTATGCGGCATTGCATTTATAGATATATCGACAGGTGAGTTTCTGGTGGCTCAGGGCGATTACGAATACATAGAAAAACTTATGCATGGCTTTAAACCCGCTGAGGTTATTTTTTCTCGTCAACTGGATAAATCGCTGGCATCGAAATTAAGCGATAGTAAGTTCTATACTTTTCAGCTTGACGACTGGGTTTATAAATACGATTATGCATATGAGAAGTTGCTCAAACATTTCGGCACCCTGAATTTAAAGGGTTTTGGCGTTCAGGACTTATCCATAGCTATAGTTGCAGCGGGTGCAGCCATACACTACCTTCACGAAACACATCACGATAATGTGGGGCACATACAATCAGTGAGCCGCATTGACGAAGAAAAATACGTGTGGCTGGATCAGTTTACAATTCGCAATCTGGAATTAATCAGTTCAACACATCAGCATGGTAAATCGTTATTGGATGTTTTGGATAAAACAGTTACCCCAATGGGAGGCAGGTTGCTCAGGCGCTGGGTTGTTATGCCGCTGAAGGAAATCAGCCGCATACAGGAACGACACGATTTTGTAGCCTATGCTGTTCAACATCAACAGAGCAGAACCGAGTTACTGGAAGCCATGAAATCAATCGGGGATTTGGAACGTATGGTGTCAAAAGTGGCTATGCGCAGAGTAAGTCCGCGTGAGCTGCAGCATTTGAATAGGGCGCTCAAATTGATTCCGCAAATCAAACAACTACTGCTACAATCAGGTAATCAGTCAGCAGATAAACTTTCTGGTCAACTCATTAATTGTGATTGGGTGACCAATGAGCTTGACCATATGCTGGTAGAAGATCCGCCCGCAGCCGTTAATAAGGGACAGGTTATTCGAAACGGCTATAATCAAGAGCTTGACGAACTGCGTAGCATTGCTTTTTCTGGCAAGGATTATCTACTAAAAATACAAACAGAAGAGCAGCAACGTACAGGAATTTCTTCGCTAAAGGTGGCTTATAATAATGTATTTGGCTACTACCTGGAGGTAACCCATACTCACAAAAACAAAGTACCACCGGAATGGGTGCGCAAGCAAACACTAACCAATGCCGAACGCTATATCACTGAGGAACTGAAACAATATGAAGAGAAAATTCTGGGTGCCGAAGAGAAAATAGCTTCACTGGAAGAACGTATTTTCAATGAGTTGGTCATACGTATTGGCGATTATGTTTCACAAATACAGCAGAATGCCATTGCACTCGCGCACATAGATTGCCTGTTGTCATTTTCAGAAGTAGCCGATAAATACAAATATTGTCGTCCTGACCTAAATGATACAACCCGTTTGATGCTTAGTGAAGCACGTCACCCTGTTATTGAGCAGCAATTGCCTCTTGGTGAAAGTTATATACCCAACGATATCTACCTGGATCAGGAAACACAACAAGTAATTATACTTACGGGGCCTAACATGTCGGGTAAATCAGCTGTGTTAAGGCAAACTGCGCTTATATCTATACTGGCACAAATAGGAAGTTTTGTGCCTGCCCGGCATGCCGAAATCGGTATAATTGATAAAATTTTTACTCGGGTGGGTGCTTCCGATAATATATCAAGCGGGGAGTCGACCTTTATGGTTGAAATGACAGAAACCGCCAGTATTTTGAATAATCTATCCGAACGAAGCCTGATTATACTGGATGAAATAGGAAGAGGTACTAGCACTTACGATGGAGTATCTATTGCCTGGTCAATAGCTGAGTATTTACACCATCATCCCAACCGACCCAAGACGCTATTTGCCACGCATTATCACGAGTTGAATGAACTTGAGTTTATGCACGAGCGCATTAAAAATTACCACATTGCCGTGCAGGAAACCAATGAACGTATACTATTTCTGCGAAAACTTAGCAAGGGAGCCAGCGAGCATAGTTTTGGTATTCATGTTGCAAAAATGGCAGGGGTGCCTCAGCTTGTATCGAAGCGCGCCAGTGAAATACTAACAGAACTGGAACGTCAGCGCAAAAGTATAGGCGATACTTCAGTATCAGGTGCGGCCAAAGCAGCACCAATTCAATTATCTATGTTTCAGCTTTCAGATCCGGCATTTGACAAGATAAAAACAGATTTGCAAACAATGGACCTGAATACACTCACGCCCATTGAGGCGCTTATGAAGCTGAACGAGTGGCGTAAAATGCTTAAGTACTGATAGTTTACACAATGTAGATTTATGCGGTAAATATTTTAAGAAAGGGTTGACACAAAATGGTTAATTGCTATATTTGCACTCCCAAAAAGCGAGAGTAGCTCAGTTGGTAGAGCGCAACCTTGCCAAGGTTGAGGTCGCGAGTTCGAACCTCGTCTCTCGCTCGATAGGCAAATGTGGGTGTGAAATCATCGATCTCACATCCACTTTTTGTTTAATCTGTTCTTTGGCCCGGGTGGTGGAATTGGTAGACACGCAGGACTTAAAATCCTGTGACCTTAACAGTCGTGCGGGTTCAAGTCCCGCCCCGGGTACTAAATTTTTAATAAGTATGAAAAAACTCATTTTTACCGCAGTTGCGTGTGTAACCATGATTGTATCATCATGCCATTATGGCCAAAACGAGGCCAAAGAAACTATCGAACGCAATGAGCTTTACAAAACAGAAAAGCAGGATTATTCCATCAACAGAGCAGGCGAGCGTGGTAAATTAAATGCCACTAAATCAGATACGCTTGCTGTCGATACAGCTAAGAAATAAACGTTTGTGCACGTTGCGCCTTCACTGATTGGCGATAAGCCGGCTGTTTATGAGTTGTTGCTGAAACAACTGGACGAACTTTTTCAGCATGAAGCGGATGTAGTTGCCAATTTATCCAATACGGCTGCGCTTCTTAAAACTACCTTCAACTGGTGGTGGGTTGGATTTTACCTTGTAAAACATGACGAATTGATATTAGGACCCTTTCAGGGGCCCGTAGCATGCAGCAGAATTGCATACGGCAAAGGTGTATGCGGAACTGCATGGAAGCTGGCAAGCAGTGTTTTAGTACCCGATGTACATCGTTTCGAAGGGCACATTGCCTGCAGCGCAGCCAGCAATTCCGAACTTGTAGTTCCGGTTATTAAAAACGGTCAGGTTGTAGCCGTAATTGATGCTGACAGCGAACACTTTGAGCACTTTGATACCCAAGATAAATTGGGTATTGAAGCGATAGCATTATTGCTGGCGCAAAAAGTGTTTTGATTTGGCCGAAAAAATAGGCAGTTTCGCTACCATCATATGAACGAACAAAGACGTATATATATGCTTGTGGCTGTAGCAGCCCTGGGATATTTTGTGGACATATACGATCTTATTGTATTCAATGTGGTGAAGGACGAAAGTCTGCGAGCACTAGGCTTTACCGGTGAAGAACTTAAAAACAACGAAATTTTCCTGTTTAATCTGCAGATGACCGGTATGCTTGTCGGAGGTTTGCTATGGGGTATTTTAGGCGATATAAAAGGACGCGTCTCTGTTTTATTCGGTTCTATTTTTCTTTACTCAGCAGCCAATATTGCCAATGCCTATGTAACATCTATTGAACAATACGCTTTCTGGCGTTTTGTAGCTGGCTTAGGTCTTGCCGGTGAACTGGGTGCAGGCATTACTCTTGTAAGCGAAACCATGCACAAAGAAAAACGTGGATATGGTACCATGATTATTGTTACGTTCGGTGCACTGGGTGCGGTTGCGGCTTCGCTGGTGGGGAAGTCGTTCGGATGGCAAAACACTTACATTGTTGGCGGTTGTATGGGGCTTGCGCTATTACTTCTACGGGCGGGGGCATTTGAAAGTGGAATGTATACGAGCCTGAAGTCAACCAAGGGGATTAAAAAAGGGAATTTTCCAGCAATTTTTACTCAGCGTTCAAGCGCGTTGAAATATTTGGCCTGCGTATGTATTGGTTTGCCTATTTGGTTTGTTATAGGTGTGCTGGTTAATTTGTCAAACAGATTTGGCGAATATTATAATGTGCAGCTAAATGTTGCCGATAGTGTTATGTATGCTTATCTAGGTCTATCGGCCGGTGACTTGTTTTCTGGATTAGCCAGTCAGGTGTGGCGAAGCCGTAAAAAAGTAGTTTTGCTAAATCTGTTTTTGCTGTCCCTGTTTGCTGTCATTTATTTGTACTTCCCGGGCAGCAGTGCAGGTTACTATAAGTTTTTGTGTTTTCTGCTGGGGGCTGCTACCGGCTACTGGGCATTGTTTGTAACCATTGCATCCGAGCAGTTTGGTACAAACATTCGGTCAACGGTGACCAATACAGTACCAAATTTTGTTCGAGGTGCTGTAGTGCCTATAACGTTGGGTTTCAAATCGCTGGTGCCTGCACTTGGCATTATTCATTCGGCACTTGTTGTGGGAATTATATGCGTGGTATTGGCAGTAATATCAACATGGTATATTCAAGAGTCGTTCTCAAAAGACCTTAACTACATTGAGGATCATTAAGATTCAATAACTCCATCACGCATGCGAACAATACGTTTGGCGCGTCTGGCAATATCTTCTTCATGTGTTACCACTATAATTGTATTTCCTTTAGTATGGATATCTTCCAGCAATTGCATGATTTCGTAAGATGTCTTGGTATCCAGGTTTCCGGTGGGTTCGTCAGCTAAAATAATGGATGGGTTGTTTATTAAGGCGCGTGCAATGGCAACACGTTGTCGCTGACCACCCGAAAGCTCGTTGGGTTTATGATCCATTCGATCTGCAAGGCCAACATTTTTTAATACCTCTGCAGCCCGTTCAAGTCGTTCTTTTTTGCCTATACCAGCATATACCAGTGGCAAAGCAACATTTTCAAGTGCTGTACTCCGGCCAAGCAAATTGAATGTCTGAAATACGAAGCCAATCTCTTTATTCCGTATTACTGCAAGTTCATTGTCGCTCAAATTACTTACATCATTGCTGTTCAAAATATATGTTCCGGAAGTGGGCGTATCTAAGCAACCAAGAATATTCATCAGTGTTGATTTGCCCGAACCGGATGGTCCCATCAATGCCACATATTCGCCACGGGCAATATTCAGGTTCACACCCTGCAGTGCTTTTACCTCCACATCGCCAATGGTAAAATACCTTGTTATCTGGTTCAGTTGAATGACATTGTTGCTTTCAGACATCAGATTATTTGTCAATAAATTTCGGAACTCTGAAATAGTCAGAATCTTTTTTAGGTGCATTCAGCAGTGCTTCTTCATGTGAAATAGTTTGTTCCACATAATCTTCACGCAATATGTTTACCGAATTGCTCATGAAAATAAGCGGTTCAACGTTTTCGGTATTTATTTCGCTTAGCTTGTCAATAAAACTTACCATATTTTTCAGGTCAGTTTTCATCTTTTCACGTTCTTCTCCCTCAAGCTTAAGTTTAGCGAGGTCTGACAGTTTATCTATGAGCTCATTGCTTATATCCATATTCGCTGAGTTTTGATGCAATAATATTAAAAACATTCTGCTTTAGCTCGGGTATATCCTTTAAGGTTAGTCCTTTTGTTGAAACAGGCGCATGTACATATTGTATAACAGTACCCGGACAGAAATAGTATTTATCAAAATCGGAAAGCAGTTTCCAGTGGCCAATTGCAGTTACAGGTACAATATCAACCTGCATTTCGATGGCCAGACGGAATGCGCCATCCTTGAATGGGCTTAGCTTTGGCGTATGTCGGTCAATTGTTGCCTCCGGATAGATTGTGATGCTGGTGCCATCTGCTATTCGTTTGCGTGCCTCAATATATGCACGTGCTGATTTGAATGCGTTGTTAAAATCTACAGGTATGTCGATTGTTTTGAAAAATAATCCAAACAAGGGTATTTTTTTGAATTCATCTTTACCCATGAAAATAAAGTCAATTCCCAGACGGCCCATTAAGGTAATCATATCCAGCTTAGAGGTATGATTAGGTGTGATTATATACGATTTTGATGCATCGAGCGGGACCTCAACAATTTGTTTCACCCGTATGCCACCCCACAGCAGGCACCAGTTGAACCATACTTTGCGAACTTTTTGTGCTCGGGAGTAATGCCTCGCGTTTTGAAGAGTCAGGTGCAAAAATGGGTATACAGCTAAAAAACCAACCACTACACCTGTTGCAAACCATACAGCCAGTGCTAAATGAAATAAACGTTTAACGGGTTTTAGCAAACTTTTCATGCGTGTGGCATTGTACACTAATCAATGTCCGTAGTCAGCAAGTTTATTTTTTATGATATCATGAACCTGCTGCATGAGTTCATCCACCTGATTAGTTGTCATGCCTTTGGTAGAAACAGGTTTGTGTACGTAATGTATAACACTGCCCGGAACAAAGTGAAATTTGCCCTTATCGGGGAAACGATCCCAGTTTCCGATGATAGTCACCGGCAGGATATCAGTTTGTGTTTCTATTGCGAGTTTAAACGCGCCTTCTTTAAACCGGGCCAGTTTAGGTGCTGAGTGAGGAATAGTGCCTTCCGGAAAAATGACGATGCCTTGGTTGCTGCTGCGCAATTGCTGAACGGCTTTCTGATACGCCTGAGCCGCCTTGCGGCTATTTTTCCTTTCAACGGCAATATCGATGGTACGAAAGAAAATACCGAACAGCGGAATTTTAGACAACTCATTTTTAGCCATAAAGTTGAAATGCAGCTTTAGTTTTCCGCCCAGTGTAACTATATCAAGCTGTGAGCAGTGATTGGGTGTTATCACGTAAGCCTTTGACGTATCAATATTCACCTCATGAATTTGCTTTACCCGTATACCACCCCACAGAAAAATCCACCATGCCCAGTAACGTCTGAGTTTATGAGCTGCACCATACCACTGCTTACGGCTAAGCGTAAGTACAAAAAATGGATACAATGCTAAAAAGCTGCTCGCAAATACGATAGCTAACCACAATGCCCCCAGCGACTTTAAAAGATTATATTCTTTGGTCGTCATTTATCTTCCCCAGGTTTCAGGCGCATTTCTCCAGGTTGACAATACTTCCAGTTGATCTGCCTGTACAATTCCTTTTGATACAGCTGTTGCAATGAGCTGGTTGTAGTCGCACAGTGAGTAGTAAGGGCAATTTGCCTCTACAAAGGCTTGGGTTGCCGCATCGAAGCCATAAGTAAAAATAGAAACCATTCCCAATACCTCACAACCGGCCTCGCGCAGTGAATGCAATGCCTGAATACTACTTTTGCCTGTAGAAACAAGGTCTTCGACAATAACTATACGCTGCCCCGGTTTTATATCGCCTTCTATTTGTTTTCCCATGCCATGTTTTTTAGCTTCACTACGTACATAACCAAATGGCAATTGAAGATAATCAGCTGCCAGCACACCGGGAGCAATACCTGCTGTAGCAACGCCTACAACAGCCTCAGCCGATGGAAACCGGTTCTTAATCAGTTCACCAAGCTGCTCCTTGATGTACTGGCGTACATGCGGGAAGGATAAGGACAGACGATTATCGCTGTATATGGGCGACTTCCAGCCGGATGTCCATGTGTAAGGCTCATCAGGCTTTAAATTAATGGCACGGATATCTAATAAATATTCTGCTATCTTAGCGCTCGTATTTTCAGTTGACTGCATCAGGCAAATGTATAAAATTTTTATCAACGATAAGCCCTTTGTAATTAGCAGCAGCGATGTTGCAGATGCAGAATTAACCGCCTGTGCAAGGGTGCAATATGCGCCACAAAAACTGTTGGAATATATTAAGCAGACTGAATTGCTTAGTTCTAAAGGAACAGTGCTGTTATGTGATGATGAAGAACTGGCTTTTAAAGACATGTATACGCATTTTGTGCCGGTAGAAGCTGCCGGAGGCTTAGTGTTTAATACAGCCAATGAGCTGCTGATGATCAAGCGAATGGGGAAGTGGGATTTGCCTAAAGGTAAAATTGATCCGGGCGAAAGCCGCGAACAGGCTGCACTGCGTGAGGTGGAGGAAGAGTGTGGCATTAAAGGGCTTAAGTTGATGACACAGTTACCGACCACTTACCATACCTATAAAATGCACAATTACCGGTTTCTGAAAATTACATATTGGTTTAAAATGAAAACCGAATTTAAAGGACAACTTACTCCTCAGGTTGAAGAGCAAATCACTGAAGTAAAGTGGGTAACACGTGCCGAGGCTGTAAGTAAGGAATTGGATACTTACTTCAGCATTCACAGCCTGCTGAAATCTACAATAGATAATTAGCCAAATTGGCCAGTTCACTGCGCTCGCCTTTCTCGAGCGTTATGTGGGCGTAAAGCGGATTGTCACGTATGCGGTCAATGAGATAGGATAATCCGTTTGATTGCGCATCGAGGTATGGTGTATCAATCTGAAATATATCGCCTGTAAAAACAATTTTGGTGCCTTCGCCTGCTCGGGTAATTATGGTTTTTACTTCAAGCGGAGTAAGGTTTTGAGCTTCGTCAATGATAAACATGATATTGGACAGGCTACGTCCGCGTATATAAGCCAATGGTGTAACCAGTAGTTTTTCCTGATTAATCATATCGGTTATTTTCTGAAACTCTTTATCGGTTTCTTTCCATTGGTTTTGTATCAGCTTTAAGTTATCCCACAGGGGCTCCATGTACGGATTGATTTTTGATTTAATGTCGCCCGGTAAATATCCTATGTCTTTGTTGCTGAGAGGCACAATGGGTCGTGCCAGATAAATCTGCCTGAAGTTTTGACGCTGTTCCAATGCTGCAGCAAGCGCCAGCAGCGTTTTCCCGGTACCTGCCACACCTTGTATAGTTACCAGTTGTACATTCGGGTTAAGCACAGCATGCATGGCAAATGTTTGCTCGGCATTGCGAGGCTTTATACCATGAGCGGTTCTTTTATCGATGCGTTCGATACTTTCGTTTAATGGGTTGTAATAGCATAGTACCGATGCTTTATTGTTTTTCAATAGAAAATAGTGATTGGAATGAGGCTTCTCATTGAACAATAAGTCGTAGGAAACAAAACCTTCGCTGTAAATACGGTCAATGACGGTTTGTTTTACATTTTCTATTACACTTTTTCCGGTGTGCAGTGCATCCAGGTTTTTGATTTTACCGGTTTCGTAGTCTTCGGCAATCAGGTCAAGTGATTTGGCTTTCAGCCTCAGGTTTACATCTTTGGTAACCATAATCACTTTTCGCCCCTGATTTTCTTCACGCATAGCCATTGCAGCGTTCAGTATTCGGTGGTCTGCTTTGCGTTCGCCAAATATTTTCTCTGCATCAACTGAGGCACGTTCGTGCATAATCACCTTGAATTTGCCACGCCCTCTTCCATTAATAGGAATCCAGTCGTTTAAGGTGTACTCGCCAGAAAGTTTATCCAGAAAACGAATAAATTCGCGTGCTTCATAATTGATAGTATCATTCCCCTTTTTAAAATTATCAAGTTCTTCAAGTACTGTGATGGGAATAGCTACATCATGTTCCTGAAAATTTTTTATTGCGTTGTGGTCGTATAAGATTACTGAAGTGTCTAATACAAATATTTTCCTCTCTGCGGGTGCTTTCTTTGCCATTGTATTGCTATGATTTTAAACCAAATTACACACTGCATAATCGAGTACGAATGTAAAGTTGTGAACATATGTGAATTTAGTTCCTGCACTCAATATTTCAGCAGGTTTTGTTATTAATCCGAGTGAAACTACTTTCGTGGCATGCGGTTTAAACTGGATTTTACTTTTAACAGCACGTTCCAAATTTCGATACATAACAGTCAACTTATGCTGGGTTCCTGTTTTGCTGATGAAATAGGACAGTTGCTAAAGAAACACCTTTTTGATGTAACCATAAACCCGCACGGTGTTGTTTTCAATCCGCTTACACTGGCTGCTCTGTTATCGCGCTATGCAGAAGCTACGCCTTACGTTGATTCAGATATTCTGCACTATCAGGAACGCTATTATTCGCTTCAGCACCATGGCCGCTTCGCTTCACAGCTGAAAGAAGAACTGCTGCAGCGTATGAATGACTCCTTGCATGCAGGGGCATTAGCATTTCAACGCTCCGAAACGATACTCATTACATTTGGTTCGGCTTGGGTATACAATTTTTCTGCCACTGGCTATACTGTGGCCAATTGCCACAAATTACCCGCACAGCTATTTAGTAAAAGATTACTGACTGTTGCAGAAATAACAAAGGCATGGCAACCTGTTTTGCAGGCCTTAAAAAAGTTGAATAAGCAGGTATTTTTTACCGTTAGTCCGGTACGCTATATACGCGATGGACTTCATGAAAATAATATTAGCAAATCGGTTTTACATCTTTCAGTACATGAGTTATGCAGGCAATTTGACCACATACACTATTTTCCTGCATACGAGATTGTGACAGACGAATTGCGTGATTACCGTTTCTATAAAGAAGATTTGGTTCACCCCAATCAACAAGCCATTAATTATGCATTTGAACGTTTTGTGGAAACGGCTTGCACGTTACAAACTAAGCAGGCAGTAGCAGATATACATGCCTGGTTGCTGATGCAGGAACACCGCACAATAGGCAACAATGAGCAAGAGAATAAGCTTTTTGCAGAGAACAAACAGCGCAGTACAGAAACACTGCTGCATAAATACCCTTTCCTGGGCGAAAGAGGGGTTAGTTAAATATCAGATACATTCCTGCAATAACAACACTAATACCCAAAGATGTTAATCCGTAAAGTACAATGTCGGTTG
>Ga0209990_10002472_pt1 | contig 14451 bp, 19 predicted proteins | sample NOAtaG_6_FD_187304 | JGI IMG/M metagenome (GOLD analysis project Ga0209990, IMG submission 187304) | Freshwater lake microbial communities from Lake Erie, under a cyanobacterial bloom - NOAA_Erie_Diel5S_2200h metaG (SPAdes) (version 2) | ecosystem: Environmental > Aquatic > Freshwater > Lake ...
TATAACCTGTTATCATATAAGACTCTTTCACTTTCGAGGGCAATATCACCTCTATGGCCAGGGCAACCGCATAAAAAAATTGAAATCCTTAACTATCAGGCAGTCTAGAAATCAGTGAGTAAAAATACTTAGGATTGAAATCCTTACTGCGTAAGCTGTCTATTTTTTATGCGGTTGCCCTGCCTCTATGGCGGTAATTCTCACTATCAAAGTTGATTTTTAAACAATCAATTTTGCGGTGAAGCAATTTTTATAGGATAACTTTTTTAACGGAGTCTTCTGTGGGTGCATTAACCGATATTTTCGTCGCTCCAAAAGAGCAACGATTTGATTTTCTGCGTGGAAACTTTTCTCGCATTTTTTATAAATATCATCATGAAAATCTAGCCATCAGTCGGAGAAACCTAAAACCACTGACAACATTTCTAGACTCTCATCTGTCCAAGCCAGTTGATATCAACGTTACGGCTCAGTTCATCAAGCAACATCGCGCTAATGCTCAATCTTTCGTCACAACTGCGATTAAGGAAATTGGCAATTGGGACAGTAACGATTTTCTAGATGGAATTTCTCCCCATGCAGCTAATCTTGTCCATGATTTATTCATTGATGAAGACTCTCTGATAGCGGATATCAGTGAAGATATTGTAAACGAAATCATTGATTTTCTATGTTCTGATTCTCACTATCCACTGCTTTGCGATGTTTGCTTTCCTTGCACTAGTCAAGTGATCATTGCGGCTCACAAACGGAAGATTCCTTTATCTGTAAAAGTAATCAAACCTCCTCTCAATATCAAACGTAAGGGGCATCGCATCTTTGCCAGTGCGAATTGGGACATACTCGTGCAGTATGCCAGTGCTGATGTTGTCTTTAAACTATGCAGCATTCCTTGGTTGGATGAAATTCCTTGCTTTGGCTAGACTCATAATCTAGGAAAGGTATGGCGGCGCGAAGCGCCGCCATACCAGATTGGTTCATTAAGTGGAGAAATAAGCAGCCCCGTTTGCACTTGTTGTTTATCGAGGACTACTTATTTTTCTATTCGGGCTTAGCTTTCAGGTATTGTTTGGGCTTACCGATTACTGCTGCTATTTCTTCAGGAGTGTTGAATCTAGACCATGCACTGCCATGTTTGCAGTTTACATAGGTGGCAAAACGAGTCAAGGTTCCAGTTAGTAATCGCAGTAGCATATCCAATGCTTCATCGGCGATGCGGTGATTGATGGACATCGACTGAGCATTGGCGATCGCAGATTCTTCACAGGATAGTACTTTCTGGATTGACGCTTGCTCAACCAGTAGATCTGGATGTTGCAGGGCAGGTGATGGCAGGGCTGTACAAAATGTGGGTACATGAAAGGCTCCTTTCATATTGTCTGCCGTGTCTCTAGATCCAAGTAGGACTTGACCTGAATCATAGTGATTGCCACAGTCCAGCCAAAATGTTGTTTTCCCAATGTTGAGAACTTTAGCAATTTCAGCTCTGGCTTCAGGATTGTCCACGGCTCCAATACAGATTGTCAGGTGTCGCAATCGCGATATTGCCATGTCTGCCCTAAATGGTGAGACAATGGCGCTGATTTCGATACCCCATTGCCATCCATACCTAGCGGCTAACACCGATGCTTTCGGAAGCTCAAGGTCATTAGGAGTAAAGTTTTGGCGAGGAATATTCGTTACTTCTACCCGATCTGGGTCAATGAAAGTAACAGATACGTTCTTCCCTGCTTGTTTTTGGACATAGGCAATCCGTGGCAAATTCACAGCTAACCATCCGCCTGTACCACCACAGCCAATGAGAATTAAATCTAGTTGCTCATAGGCTGGGAGCAGAATAGGGACAGCTTCGGCAAATGGTAACGATAGGTTTGACATTACCAATCCTCCACTAAGCAGTCAGTCAATTGGGCTGGCAACTCCAAAATTCCTGTCGTAGAGGTTTCATAGAAATGACCATAAATTCCTACTCGCATTCTGAGCTGTGGGTTGGAGAAGATCTCGCCCATTACTCCATAAAGCCGAAAGCCTGTCTCATCGCGATTATCTGTATCCGAGAAATAGGCCCTCATTCCATGATGGGAGTGAATTTCGATAATGGCTCGGCTATAAGTGCTGTTCGCACTGTTGTCCAAAGGCTTACAGGAAGTAGCTGTTTGCTCTTGATCTGGAATCGCCAGTTGCCAATTACCATTTTCAAAATACAGGTGAAATACGATTTCAACTGGTCTATTGTTAGTATCGCAGGCTAGGCGAGAGGCTTCAAACATTTGCTCAACCAGAAACAAAGGGACTAGAGGATAGCTCATCTGTACGGATGCTGATATCGATTGAAGTCCTTTGGCTTTGTAATAGGAGACTGGGGCGATCGCTGTCAAACCTTGTCGCTTAGCTCTTACAAATGTGCCATTGCTGCCATAGACATACTCAAACATCGAGGTTGGAGCAATTTCAGGTAAGCCTTGATTTGTAGCAACGATGTGCTGAATTAGCGGAAGATTGCCGACAGTTGGCAATGCTGGATTCGTGCTTGCTACGTGCTTTTGGATATGTTCAAGTAATTTCATCGGTTGATCACCATGTTGATTGCGGCCTGCACAGAAGTGTTGTAAGGGACAAGATCGTTGAGGGGGTAGCGGTTGGATTTCTGCAATTGGATCAGTTTTTTGCGGACATCCTGTGGATGTGTATGGGACTTACCATCCACAAGATGATTGTTAAATGGTGCAGCCATGAACATCCGCCATGCCTTAGCAAGGCGCTCTAAGCCTTCTGGATAGTTACTTAAGTTGTTCTCAACTCCCATACAAATGCTGCCACCTCCAAAGATATTGGGTAGTGGCACATGATAAATGGGCGCATCAGGGGTAAAGGTTCTTTGCTTGATCGCCCAGATGTAGCAGTGATCGCCGCACAGCATAAACACTGTTCCCATCATGGGAATGGATAGGCAAAGCGTCTCTCCGTCACCATTTAAGTTGGTGAAAGTAAATGTACGTTTTGCAGGTGGCTTGAACTGCACATACCATTGCCCTTGACGACAAATACCCAGTCGCTGCACACCACTGGGTATCCATCCTGAGTCAATACTTTCATGGTGAAAGGCGGCTCTTACAGTTTCAGGAGAGAGGAACTTGTAAGTTTCCCGCTCTCCCTGTCGATATTGAAAGCAGTAATGTCCTCCTTTTAGAAACAGCAGTTTTGCCTCTGCTTCAATTAGGGGATAGCCATCGGGTTTGAGGGTATCTCGCAGTGGATCTAGAGTTAGCATTTATTATTCCTCATGCGGCAAGATAGTGGTTATGGGTTTCAGGTTTTAGTTCTTTACATCTATTCCAGAGCTTGACAACTTTGATACAGTTGGCAGTGTCTCGATCTAGCCATGCGATGAATTCTTGATACTTTTGCCTAATCGTTTGTGCCTCTATGTATGCTTCTCTAAGGTTATCGATTACCTCAACTGTCCAATGAGCATCTATGATGTCATTCTCATAGGAGATATCTAGCCAGATATTGCCTGTGGACTGAGTAAGCATATCTATGGCTGTGGGTAAAAGCGTGATTGTTCCTCTTCCTTTTTCGCATTCCAGAGTCAACTTTTGGTAATTGATGTAACTTACCGCAGGCGGCAAGTCTTGATCTAGCTCGGACTCTAAGTCTTCCCATGTATCACCATCTAATCCATGAATTAGACTCATCAACAATTTCTCAGTTGCATCTAGTTCTTCAAAGTTATCGAAATACCACGCAGTGCCAAGGGGTTCGACAGGTATATAGGAGATCCGCTCTGAGTCTGCTAGTAGTAAGGGCAATGGAAAGAATTGCTCGTCCACTAAAATGAGAAACTCTAGCTCCTTCTCGCTATAGCTTTCAAGGCCAGAAACTTTAACACTAGCCTGAGATTGCTGATACTCGTTTGGGTAGTAATGCTGATACAGTTGCAGCAGCACGGCTCTTTGGTGGATTGCTTCGAGGTACTCCACTGCTTTATGGGTGATACGTGCGGCGAACCACTCGAATTTGCTTTTGTCCATCTCAATAACCTCAGATAACGATCGGTGCGGCGATGGGACTAGCTCGTTTCAAGCTGTCTAATGTCTTTTGGATAGATCGGCTGTCTTCTTGGATTTGGGCAGTTGCCTCGTCACAGTCATCTAAACCAATTTCACTTAGCTCAATTAACTGATAACCCTGCTGTTGATACTGCTCGATTTCCCAGAGGATTTCGAGCAGGCGGTTGATTTCTTCAGGGGCTTTGACTAGGTAGGCGATCGCTGTCTCGCTCATGTGGCTCCCTTTGTCCCTGCAACTTTGCAAACATCCACGAGGATGTCGCCGTTGGCTTGCACGGTTCTTTCAATTTTCGAGTTCTTGATTCCTTCAAAATAGAGGCTGAGCGTTGCCCTAATCTGTTCGTCACTGCTGCCAATTTCTGCTGGTACAGGAATCGTTTGTCCTTCAATCTTGATCTGGTAGTTCACTGCTGTTCCATTCATAATAGTGCCATTTGTTCTGATTTTGTCGATACGAGAGATCTTTTGGTAGTCGTGATTAGTTCAGGTTTTGCTTCTTCAACCATTACGATTGGTTCTTGATTTGCCAACTGGCTGATGGCATAGGCTTGAATGATCTGGGCTAGGGGCAAGGGAATTGGTTTTAGTTCGTTCAAGCTAATAGTCTGAATCAATGGCATTCCCTGATCGCGGCAAATGGAAATGATCACCATTCGCTCGGTTGAGCCTGCTTCTGGCAGGATCTCAATGCACAACTTTAGTCTGTCTTGGTCTAGGTCGGTTGCTGGATTATTCATGGCATTTTTGCTAATGGACATATGTTTTTCTCCATCAGCACGGGCGCTAGCCTTATTTGATTTTCAGTTGATTTATCTTGACCTTCGCAACCCTGAAACCACCATTTTGCGAATATTCGTCCCGAATTTGTGATCGCTTAATGTTTTTATTAAATTTCTTATGGTGCGCTCGCCTTGCAGGATAATCACTATTTCGTTTATTGCGTTTAATATGTTAAACTTTGAGCAAAATTCAAGCAATCTAAAAACAAATCTATCTGAGGTTGCCCGATGGTTGCCCTAACCCAGTCTCTACATATTCCTACTGAAGAAGAAACCGAGATTTCTAAAGAAAGCAGCCGTATTCTCGCCTCGCATATTAGCGAAGGTGTTCGTCATCTCAAAATTGTAGAATCTGATGGCAGTGAAGAAACAGCCACAATCCCTGCGGCAGCCTATCGCCTATTTATAGACATTTTGACCCAGATGTCCCAAGGCAATGCCGTAACAATCATCCCCATCCACGCCGAACTCACTACCCAAGAAGCCGCAGATTTAATCAATGTCTCGCGTCCTTTCCTAATCAAACAACTCGAAGAAGGCATAATTCCCTATCACAAAGTCGGCACGCATCGCCGAGTTCGCTTTACTGACTTAATGGAATACAAAACAAATATTGATGCAGCCCGAAGCAAAGTTTTAGATGAGATTGTGGCAATATCTGAAGAGCTAGGACTATATGACTAGCAAGTTTACAGTAATATACGATGCCTGTGTCCTTTATTCCAACTATCTTAGAGATATTCTCATTCAATTGGCGATCGCTGATCTCTTTAGAGCCAAATGGACTAACTTAATTCATGACGAATGGATTCGCAATCTCATCGAAAATCGTCCTGATTTACTAAGGGCAAAGCTAAATCAAGTCAAAGATTTGATGAATAGCCAAGTTCGAGACAGTTTAGTTACTGATTTTGAACAGCTAATTCCATCTTTAACATTACCCGATCCTAATGATCGCCATATTCTGGCGGCAGCAATTGTGGCTGAAGCTGACGTTATTGTCACCTTTAATTTAAAAGATTTTCCTGATCTGAATATCAGTCAGTATGGAATCACAGCAAAGCATCCAGATGATTTTATTGCCGATTTGATTGACTTAAATCCTTTCAAAGTTATGGCAGCAGTTGAGACTTGTCGGCAACGCTTAAAAAAGCAACCCAAAACTAGCAATGAATACTTAGAAATTCTGTTAAAGCAGGGGCTACCACTTTCTGTGTCAATGCTAAAAGAACTCCAGAACAATCAAAACACAATGTAAAAAAAAGCAAAGAAATACAAAAAAGTAAAACCTTCACAATGAAGATTTTACTTTTTTAGAGATCGCTGATTAAGCAGCAAGTTGCCTGTACCTTGGTTTCACGTTGTGCTTAATACCAACTGGAATGGGAATACGAGATGGGAATACGCGCAGACGTTCTTCTGGAAATACGCGAAACTTGGCGGTGTGATGTCTACCACTATTGTTGATGGTCAGGTACACTCGCTCATCAAGAATCGCTTCAATCGTCGCATCTGGCAGCTCTGGACGGGGATACAAGGGGAAAATATCTCCATATTCTTGCAAGAATGATTCCACAATCTCGACAAATTGTTGTTTGGTCTGTTCTTTGTCAAAGCTGGTGATCAACTCTGAACCACACCATTGGAAGAATACTTTCTGCTCAATGCTAATTGAGTATTTCTGAACTTGAGCTACCCATTCTGTAACTTGATTGGTAATGCGGGGCGTAAGCAAGCATTGATAACCTTTGTGAGTGTAAATCATAGTTAATTTCTATTTTTCTTAGCTGGTCAAGAGCCTTGAGCGATAGCGACTAAAAAAAGCAGAGAGCAATATTGCTCTCTGCTTGTTCAACTAGAAGTCATCATAGAAAGGGGTTGATTCTTGATACTCTTCGTCTTCGGCAGACTTCTTCACAACATCAATGAAGTTGAGAGATTGAGCATGAACCACAGTCCGCGCATGATGCTTCCTGTCTTTCTTGGATTTATACTCTTCAGGCTCAGTTAGAACTCCAGTTACCTCGACAAAGCGTCCAGATTCTGCGCGCTCTTCGGCATATTCCGCAGTCCCATTCCAGCAGACTACCTTTACCCAGAGAGGTTCTTGGTTGATCCAATTACCATCTTTGTCGCGACGAGGTTTGGGCTGTACAGCGAGACTGAAGTCTAGTACGTCTTTGCCACTGGTTTTGGTTTGACGTACTGCCGATACGTTGCCGACATAACCAGAGAGAACTACGAGATTAGTTGAATTACACATGAGTTTTTCCCTTCTATTTAGGAATCAGGTCATGGACTTCTACGCGATAGCGTATCTTCAAAAAAACAATAACTCCCTATCTAAATTGGATGAGAGAGTTACTGTTTTTGTGTTTTCTAGAACTCAAGTTGGTTAGTGATATCTTTGGCGATCGCGGCATACTGACCTGGATATCGAGATGTCGAGATATCAATCAGGTTCTGGGCGAGTTCGGTGGTGTATCCTTTCAGCCCTAACCATTCGCGCATTAGGGCTTCACAAACGGCTTTGATTTGTTCGGCAGTCATGTTTTCACTGTTGAATTTGGGCTTTGTGCCACTTTCATCGGCCCCATACAGGTCAATGCTAGCCTCAATCACTTTAGTAATTTGTTGTTGGGTAATGGCAAGTAATGCTTTGAAGGCGGCTTTGGCTGGGTTATCGGGTTTGCTGACATTGGCTTGAGGGGTTGCAATTATGGGCTTAGTTTCCACGGCTGTGGCTACATGACCATTGGTACTAGCAATTTGAGATACATGACCATTGCTTCTGGCAACGACGGCTAGTTCGGGCTGTACCTGTGGTTGCTGGATAACTGGATTTACAGGTACAGCGATCGCTGGGATGAAGACATTTTTGTTGGCAGGAGCGTCATCGCTCAGCCAAGTCTGAATCATCTCGGCAAATTTCTTTCCTGGTTTTGGGAAAATACCGTTACTGATTTCAGGACAACGGCTCTTGGAAATCGTCAATGTGTTCTGATCATCTAATAAACCACAGATGTCTAATTCATATTCACTGCCTTCCTTTTGAATTGGTGCTGTACCAATCTTTCGGACACTAGTGATTTTCTGCTTGCCGCCAACTTCAGTCGTACTGTAGTCGTACTCAATCTTCGATCTCATCGTGGCAATGATGTGGCAACGTGAACTGATAATCTTGTCCCACAGTTGGCGTTCGATGGGACGCACTCTTGCCCAGTTCCTCACGTCACTGCCCACTGCGTCTAGTTCGGCATACCATGCGTGGGATAAAGAGTCGATGACTAGGTAATCAAATCCTGATTCTTCGGCGCTTTCGATAGCGTTGTAATATTGGCTAGGTCCAAAATTGGTTAGTTCTAGCACTTTAAAGTTGAACAGGTTGGCATATTTACGGCTAGAGCCATGTTCAGTGTCAATCAGTCCAATCTTCTTGCCCATTATTGTTGCTAGTTGGAGGGCAGTGTAGGTTTTGCCACAGCCTGGCGGTCCGTACAGAGCCATGCGGAGTTTGATGTTTTCTTTGGTGGCTTGCTGAAACGAATAAGTCATAGATATTTCTCCTTGTTGAGTAAATGTAGAAATAGAAGTTATTTGATTCCCAATAAAATCAATAGAGGTGGAGCGAAGTGCCACCGCTATTGATTAAGGTTTCTCTTCTTGAGCCTCGCTAGAGGAAAAGCTAGAATAGGCGGCGCAATGCGCCGCCTATTCTGGCTACAGATAACTGTTTAGATGCTGTATAGACAGTCGGATACTTCGCTGTCGTCTGTGAGTTCTGCTATCTGCACATAGCGATCGCAGAGGTTGCTGATCGTGCTTTCATAGCTGCTAAGGTTGCCACTGGTAATCAAGATGCCATAACAGCTAAATTCATACTTTTTCCTGTCGGCTTGCCACTGCTCTATAAATCTGGATGATGGTGTGTCTAGTCCATCGGTGATTAGTATCACGTCAGCTTTCTTGGTTTGTTCGTGATGTTGAATTGAGGCTAATGCTCCCGTCAAGGCAGCGGTAAAGCTCGTATCATTACCGTTGTAAAACCTTTCAATACATTCAATCACGCGATTTTGGTCGGGGATTTCTCCCACGAAGTCATCGATTCGCTCTACCTTGCCCGTGAAGTGCAGGATGCGGCAATGGCGCTTTTGACTGACGGCGATACTTAATAGCGCTAGGGCGATCGCTTTGCTCCAGATTTCTTCTTCTCCTGCCATTGACCCACTGGAATCCAGACATATGATGATTGGACCTCTGGCTAGGGGTTCACGGCTGATTAGTTCTCGTTGCAAAAGAGATCGTTCGATATAGCCTTGGGCAAATAGGGGGAACAGTGCGGGTTGGGTGAGCTTGACCAGCTCGCAGGGCAGTAGTCGGGTGAGATCGTTGCCCGTGGTTACGCCAATAATTTCGGTGCGTCCTTCTTTAACTTTGCTACGTTGCATCTTGGCGGCGATCGCGATTTTCTTGCCCGCGAGTGCGGCGATCGCTTGCAGTTTTGGCGATGCGTGGAGGCGTTGAGCGAGTTGAATTTTGTCGGCGATTTTGAGTTTGATTTCATGGCTGTAATGGTCGTTGCCACTAAAGGCAGCTATGCTTTCGGTAATCGCTTGTATTTCGGCTTCGGCTTTGGTTATGCCTGCGATGATGGCTGTTTCGATTTCCGAAGAACTAAGTGAGTCGGCATAGGCTTCACATGCAAGTCGAACCTCCAATCCTTGTTGCTTTAACTGTTGAATCTTTTGCATTAGCTCAGGACTGGGTGTTTGCTTTTGTAAAGCTTCAAAGATGCCTCTAAGTTGTTTTCTAATAACTTCTGGGTCTTCTAGTGGTTCGGCTGGCTCTGGCAGCATTTCCACGATCGCGAGACATAGGGCGGTTGTGCCAATGCCCGCGAGAAATTCATCGCCATTTAGGCGATCGCTAAATTGCTGAAATGCTGCTAGTTCGCTCATCTGTTGATGGATAGCAATCCAGATTTTGTTTTCAGGTTTGATGGCGTTGTCTTCTAGTCGCTTGGGGTGGCGATCGTATAGCCGATGATAGGTTTCGCTGACAAAGATTTCAAAGTTGTAGACTTTGCTTTCCCCTTGTTCGATGACTTCGCTCAGTCTGGATGATTTCTCTTTAAAATCATTCACACACAGCTCTGTCCATTTGGGAATTACATACACTAATGGTTCTTGCATTTTATTTTTGATGAGTTGAGAAAGTTTAGAGAGCAGGTAGTCTGCTCTCTTTTTGTTGGTTCTACGCGCCGTACATGATTTCACTGACTTTCGCCAGTAATGGCTTCTTCTTGGTTTCGATTTCGGCGATTGCTTGTTGAGCTTTCTTTGCCTTGTGGGGATGTTGGGTAATCAACCCTTGGAGTGTGCCAATCATGTTTCGCATATCAGACAATACTCCTGACCCTTTGGTAGCCCAAGTGTCTTTCTGTTCCTTTGTGCCATAGGTTGGACAGTTACCCAGTTCTGAAAGCTTTTCGGTGATGGCGGCGAGAATTTCTTGGGATTGGATATTCACAGGATTTCCCACTTTGGCGACGATCGTTCTAATCAGCGCTTGCTCTCTGGGATGATTCCAGATCACATGGTTGAGAATTTCAAAGCTGTCTTCGCTGACTTCAGCTTCTTCTTGCAAATAAGCATAGGCTTTGAGAATGGTGACAATCTGCACGTATTTTCTAGTGCTGACGATCAAGTTTTCTTTCTTCAGTTCCCGTTGCAGGTCAATTAATGAGTCGATGACAGGGGCAGGGAATGTCACGTTTTTCACGGCGGTTTGCATTTGCTCTAGCTCAGTCAGGCTCAGCATGGTGGTGATCTGCGGTGCGGCGATGTTGCTGGTCTTGCGAAGCAGTAAGATTCGCAGGTCTTCATCGCCCAGATAATCAACCATATAGCGCAGGCTCAGTCGATCCCAGAATGCTCCGTCTTCTTCGCCATCTAGCAGCTCATTGGAGCAGCCAATCATGGTGATCAATGGTGACTGGAGTTTGGTTTTGCCGTTGAGAAACTCCCGTTCATTCATCAGTCCTAATGCCGAATTGCGGACAATGCTATTGGCTTTGCCAATTTCGTCCATTAAAGCTAGATGAGCTTCTGGCAACATGGCTTCGGTGTCACGCACAAATTTACCTTTTTGGAGTTCAGCGAGGTCGGGCGCTCCCAATACTTCTTCGGCGACGGTGGTTTTGGTCATCAGGTAATGAAAGAAGGTAGTTCCTGTGATTGCGTCGGAGACTGCCTTTGCAAGTTCGGTTTTGCCTGTGCCTGGTTTGCCTCCTAGGAAAATATGCATTTTTGCCAGCAGTCCCACCATAATCAGGTCGATAGCTTCACTGCGGTCTAGGTAAACGTTTTGCAATTGTTCTCGCAGTTGTTGTAATTTCCCCAATGGTGATTTATTGGTTACGGTCAATGCGGTGCTATGTCCATTGGTCTGGGCGATTTCGGTTGTAATCATTTCTAAGTTCCTCTTAATCTTGAATGTTTTGATGGGGAGCAGCACGTTGGCTACTCCCCTTGATCCTTCGCTAGAAGCCGAGGTCAAATAGGTTGTCAGGGCTTTCGTCTGTTGTTGCTGGGGTTAGATTTTTCTCTTCTAATTCAGAGATGCTTTCTTCTGTTGAAGTGATTTCTTCCTCTGGACTTGCTACTGCTGGATTAGTCGAAATTTCATCCAATACGTTCAGGCAACGTTGGCGCAGCTTGGCGAGTTTGTCGGTCAGTGCATCAGAGCGGAACTGCAATAGCTCAGACAACATTTTGGTTTTGTCTTCGACTTCCCGATATACCTTGAGTTGGTTTTTCAGGGTGCTGCCCTTGGTTTCTGATACCTTTTGTGGATCTAGCAGTTCGTCTAGGTAATGAGACATTGACTGCACTTCCTTTTCCAAGGATTGCCTCGCGATGATGTCCATGTCGCCGATACCTGCGATCGGCATCCAGCGAATGTTGTTTTCTTTGTGAATCAGGGGTAGCAGTTCTCGGAAAGCGGTTAGTTCTAGCCGATAACTACGAGCAACAAAGTATGTGCCGCCTCGCTCTCGAAATGGCACTCCAGCTTTTTTGACGAACTCCGTCAGCATGGCGCGGATTTCTTTGCTAGTGATTTCTTGGCTCCATCTGTACCATTTGTCGAAGGTAGTTCTTGCCATCTCAATCAGGGATTCGTTCTCTTGACTCCAATCTTCCCGATTCCAATTGGTAGTTTCGTTACTCTTGTCGAAGCTATAGGAAGCGAGTTGGTTATAGCGCAGCTTTTTATCTTTCTCGTTCTTGTTCTCTAATACGAATCCATAGACTAATACGCCGTTATTGGAGATTGGACGGATGAGCAGGTTTTGATTACTCAATTGGGTATGAGTTTTCGTTTTCGCATTTTTGAAGGCGCTCAATTTATTTGGGCTTTCGGGAAGGTAGCTGAAGTCGAGATTGACTTGTTCGGCAGCAAGTTTCAGGGTGGCTTCACTTAGTCTGGTTTCTGCACTGATTGACCAAGCGATCAGGTCGCCTAAGTATTCGGCTCCTTTGTCAATCAATGCTTGCTGCGTGGCGATCATGGCTGATGTGTTCATGTTTTTATTTTTGGTGATTAGCTGTTAACTTTTGGCTTTTGGGGAGTTGTGGATTGAGTCTGAGATCTAGCTAAGTGCTAACAGCTAATCCCTTCCTTCTTCGGCGCTGACGGCGGTTATGAGTGTGGATAATTTTTGGATACTTTTCTTCAACATGATGCTGTTCTGGGTGGATGGCGATCGCTAGTAGCAATAGTCCACACATGATGCTTTTGTATCTTTTTTGGGTCATATTTGACTCCATAACAAATTAGCCTCCTGATTTGCATCGGGAGGCTTTTGGGGCTTTGAATATTAAGGTTGAATTTAGTCGGGCTGATCTACGGCGAACTCAGCTTGCAGTCTAGATTTATTAGCCTCGTAGGCTTGTTTCGCAGTCAGGAATGGATGAGCAATCACATAGGAGCTAAAGCCACCGTCAGTGCGAATAAAGCCGACTACAACTTGGTTGTCAGGCTTGTAGTCCCTGATTTGCCTTTTCTCTTCCTTTTGAAATGGGTTTGGGTATCCCGATTCTTTGGCGATGCGCTCTGCTGTGGTTTGGCTTAGATAGCAGCCATAGCTTTCAGAGTTCAGCCATTTTTGATAAGGGCTGATGCCGATTTGTGATGCTTTGGATTTGCTAACATCAATGATGACTGCTCCTCTGCCTTCGCTTTCGTAGCCGTGCCATGCGACGGCTAGAAGTAACTCTAGATTCACGCGGATGAATTCCACATGGCTTTGCCGCGATTCGCTACCACTGGGTAAGTCAGACGCATTGTATTTCCACACCATTACTTTTTACTCCTCATATTCGTCACGAAATTCCTGCTAAGGACTTTTAACAAGCTTTGCTCCTTAGTGGTAAGGGTTACTTATTGTCTGTTCTGTGAAATTAGTGCTGAAACCTTGCAAGCGATTCCTTCGCTTACTGAGCTTTTTGCGGCAAGGTAGAGAACTGCTTGCAATTTGTGTCACAAACTTCTGAATAGAGCGAATTATAAAGCTGATCTCTTTTACCAAACAGTTGATAACGATTGTCTCTAACTTGAATATAAGTGAGATCGCCAAGGGGCTTTAAGCCTGGCAAAAATTGATAGAAACTAACTGCCAAATTACCTAGAGGTAATAGTTTTGCAATTTGTTCGGCTGCATTACTACCTTGCCAACGATTAGTTGCTGGTGCTTGGAGGTCAATCAAGAGCATCCCTAATTCACAATCTGCCACAGTTATTTGCCATTTGCTCAAGCCTTCAAGGTCTTGCATCGGTAAATAAGAAAATATCTTTCCTCCATCAATTTGCTCTAAAGCTTTAACAAAATTTACACAGAGATTACAAATTCCGTCATAGATAATTAAATGAGTTGCCATGATCCTAGATTAGATTTTCTTCTTATTTGAGTTTAACATCAGCGGCTGAGCAGATAGGAATAAGTGAGCTAAAAATGATAGATGGGTTGTAGTGCCTAGATTTGTTGGGGCTTTTTAACTCCAAAAGCTATTTACTCTCTGCCCATCAAAGAAATAGAATCAAAAGAGAAAGTCTTCACTGGTGAAGACTTTCTCTTTCAAAGTAGCAGTTTTAGAACAAGGTTAATTGTTCTCTCTGCTCATCGGTATCTCTGTGCGGAATCATTAGTTGTTTATCTGTCAACGTAAAGTCAGCTAATGATTTGAATGCTGTCGGTTCTGACTGTTTAAGGTCATGCATAGGAAGATCCATATCGCCCACAATCTGCGCGATCAGTTCGAGCCAGTTGTCAGCATCATCTGATACCCAATCCACAAACTGCCGCTGTCTTAATGCTTCCACGATCGCTATTGAGGGTGGTTCTAGTGAAGCAGCACTAGAGTCTCTTTCCCAGAAGATTTCTCTCGATTCTTCTGGTTCTTCTCCCTCTAATCCATTGTCAGTTTCACTGTCATCTACAGGAGCTTCATGGGCGATCGCATCAAACATCTCCTTCAGGAATCCTAACCGATTCGATTTCTGCTCGTATTCCTGTGCTTGATCGAAAGGTTGACTGACTC
>Ga0209990_10002479_pt1 | contig 14417 bp, 17 predicted proteins | sample NOAtaG_6_FD_187304 | JGI IMG/M metagenome (GOLD analysis project Ga0209990, IMG submission 187304) | Freshwater lake microbial communities from Lake Erie, under a cyanobacterial bloom - NOAA_Erie_Diel5S_2200h metaG (SPAdes) (version 2) | ecosystem: Environmental > Aquatic > Freshwater > Lake ...
TCTCATTTTAAATCTTCAAGGGTGTAAATTGAAAAATGTTGATACGAATTTGGTTTCTACGCAGAACAAAATATGTAAATATTGGCCTAAAATAAATAAATATAAAAACATAAAAATTAAATTAATTTTAAAAAAATATGATATAATTACAGCTCCTACAAAGGTCATAATAATATCTATGATTGCATAATCAAATAATCTAATAGCGTGTATACCTTCTCTCGGAACTCCTAAGATATCTTTGTATTGCGAAAAAATACACATGATTCTTTATATAATATAAAGAATATATATAATATCTATAGGCTGTTGTGTAATTTGCAAAACTCATCAATATTCCACAAATTATTAGAATCTGCGTGCTTTTCCAATTCGTTCCGAAAACTAATTTCGAAATTATCAATAATCTTCTTATAATTATTTAGTAGAAATAGATTGGTATAATGGTCGTCGTAAAACACGCTATCAAAACCGTTTTTGCGCTGATGATAATGGCTCATAATTTCTATATAATCTAAGAATATATATTCTATGAAATAGCTGTGAAACATCTCGCATTGCCTATCAAACATAATAGAAACAGAGTCTATGAATTTTTTGCTAAACTCATTTGATTTTGAGGTGTTTTTCAGCAAACAGTTGAATATGCGAATTGAGAAAACTTCTGCACGATTCTTAATGATAGTACTTTGAATTTGTTCGTTTTTTTTGGCGTCTCTAAAAGCGCTGGCTATCATACGACATTTCTTAGCATCAGAGATACCCTCGAAAGTCTTCGGATTTTCAAAGACAATTTCCATAATAAACTGCATATCAATTATAGTAATTCGCCTTGAGTAACTTACCAATATATACTATGATATCATTTTTTATGTAAAAATAGGAGATCTTAGTTCAGATTTAGATATGTAAATGTTAACAATGAGAATATGAAAAATCCCCAAATGGAATCTATAATAGCTATGATATATGAAAAATTTTCATAGATAATAATCGAAATTAAATTATATGTTCCATATATTGATAAACCGGTGATACCGCCATATAACATAGATTTATATAGTTTATCTTTAAGCTCATCATCTTTTTTGATATTATTAACAGTCAATGGTATTGCTATATGTATTATTGATATTATAAGTAAAATATAAGATAAAATTATCGTTAATATAATTTTCAATGATATTGCTGATAATTTACCTTGAATTCTTACAGTGTTATCATTATACATCTTTATATTCAAAGATATCCATATAACATCTATTACTAAATAGATCACTGATATGATCAAAAACTTAATATTATTATTCATTTACTTAATATCTCTATATTATTGCATTATTTTTTTTTTTAGTATTATATTATTATAATAGGGTTGTATGGGAAAAACTCCTAAAATTCTAACAAATGATAAATATAACTATTATGAATTAGAATTTCCAATATATAAAACGAAGAGTTGTGGCTCTCTTATTAAGATAGGAAATATATTTTACAATATGGATTGTAGTAAAACAATAGATAAAATAAAAGAAGAATATAACAAGAGAATTTGCATCGAATCCTACAAAGAAGATAGTGAATATATAATTATATAATGATAAAAGAAGAGTTAATAAGATTCCTTACCATCAATTTAGAAATACCTTCGTATTCATCATATTTATTATTTTTAAAGTATTGTTTGTAAGCATTATCAATACCATAAGACAGCAATATATTGTTAATATCATACTGCGTCATCTTTTCAATTTCATTTTCAATAAAATTATTTAGATCTGTCTTTAAGAACTCCATATCGTCGTTACAGTTATTATTGTTATAGCAAATAGTATCATAGATTTTTTCACAATAATCATAGATACATTCATGAATTTCTTCAATCATAATACATTCGTGCATTTTTTTATATTCTTTATATTCTATAGAATGTATCAATTTTTATAAAATATTAATGTAGATGATAAACTTAATTAAAAATATAGAGTATTTGGAAGAGTATTTTAATAAACACGATTTCAAACATTTTTTTAAAATAACAAACAAGATAGATTTGAATTATTATAAGTATTTAATGTGTTTTTTAAAAAAGGATCTATATAAAATAGCAAAAAAAACAAATTTAAACATAGGTATCAATGATAGCAAATTTACTATTATAAGGGTTCTTGGAAAACATTTCAATACCTATAAAGACGGCGATAACCGAGAGTATTTTTTATCAAAAATTAGTAAGGCCCGAGAGGCCCGCATAAAATATGGTATATATCTGAAAACTATTACTTCTAAAAATATGGCACGGATATCTGATATGATCTATAAAAAACACGGAGGAGGAGCAGAAAATATAGATATGTATTTAGATGAATTAATAGTGCCTTTCAATTCTGTTAGAAAGCCGAGAGATTTAAAAAATATTACGAATCAATTACAAAAGTATAATAGCAGCACGGATATATTTTATTGGTTTTCTCAGTTAAATAAGTTTTTACAAAATGAGGTAATTTCTATCAAAGATATACATAATAATTTATTGAAAATCAAGATAGTAGACCCGATAAAGAAAAGTAAAATATCGAATATGAATAGTTTTTCATATTCTGCATTATACTATGGTAAAATAATAAACGGCAGCTATGACATGAACACAGATGTAGTAATAAAAACACAGCCTAAATTTACTAATAATTTTCTAAAAATTAGTAAAAAATATCAATATCAAATCTTTGGAGAAGTAAAAGCGATGACGCAGATTAATAAGAATTGTTATGGCGCTATTGTATCAAAAATATATGCATATGGCGTTGTACCTCCTTTAAAAGAGGGCGATATTTATAGATATGTTTTAGTTACCGAGAGACTAGGGGATGATTTAAATAAATTGAAAACATATCCCGTAAATAAAATTAAAGAGTGCTGTAAGATGTTATTAACAGCTCTGAAAACAATTCACGGTTGTAACTTAAAAAATAGAGTATCTCTTGTACATTCCGATATCAAACCAGATAATATAGTTTTCACAGATAAGAGCGAGACATCTATAAAATTAATTGATTTCGGAATGACACAAAATGTATTAAAGTATAGTCGGAGAGAGGACTGTGTGCATTTTGGAGGGACATATTCGTATATGTCTATATCTCAGCATAAAATAGACGATCCCGATTATTATCTCGATGCCGTTGTAGATTATATGGATGATTTCCAAGCTATAGCGTGGATGTTACTATATTTCTTAGATTTTGAATTTAAAAACGCAGATGCATTAAGTGTTAAAGATACGTTTCATAAAAATTATGATAACCCCCTTTATATCAATAAGATAGTCAATAGAAGACTTACTAAAAAAAATATACATGTAATAGGAACTCTCTGCGATTATACAATAAGGAGGGCGGATAAAAAAAATAGATATGAAACTGATAAGAAGACCAGAAATGGTATATATTATTCAGATTATAATGAGCAATATTATAGAGACCTCCAAAATATCTTAGATGGCTTAGAATAAAAACGAGTACATAATTTATTTTTTCTTAAACTTTTAAAAACTTTTTGAAATTTCTAAAACTTTTTCAATTATGTACTCATTTTTAAATCTATAAATTTTATTGATGGTACAATAGTTATTTAATATAAAAAAAGTATACCACGAGATACTATGAGATACTCAATTTTATTTAATATTAATAATTATAAATGTTATAAAATACCTTAGTATCATGAATATCAAGAATATGGTAATGCATGATAGTATATCAACGATATATCTCTCGAAATCATAAAGAGCATTATCGAGGGCTATTAGAAGTATATTAGGACCCCTTCTATAATGACGTTGGTTTTCCATGATGTGCAAATTAGACAATCTGGCTGATTATAAGTAATAAAGAATAAGAATACGAGAAAAATCAATTTTTACAATATGTATGATGTATACTGCGCTATTTCATAATATAATAATCACCTATATTATCTGAATTATCTGGCCCGACGGGTCTCATAGGACCTCTAAAGTTCATAAGACGTCTATAAAAAATGTAAGGTAAGTAGCACAATAAAGAACACATTAGAATACTATTACTAATAAATAATTTTTTATTACCCCCTGTGGGACTCGAACCCACACTCTTTTGATTAGAAGTCAAACGCGATATCCAATTTCGCCAAGAGGGCATGAAAAATATGAAAAAAATATTAAGAATACGTATTAGAATAAATACAATATCTATGGAGAAAATTATAATATAAATTCAGACGCGCTAAAGTAATAATATATAAGAATATTTTGAATCATTATATATAAATGGAGGTTGAAGGAATTATACTTGTATTATCGTGTAAAAAACATAGATATGGTCGTTTAAAAAATATAAATCTCAAAAGCGAATACAATGGCTGGAAGGTTATCAAAGTAATAGGAAATCTCTTTTTAGAAAAAGAGTATGAATTTATAGATGATATTTTATTTATAAGATGCGAAGATTCTTATCTACATTTGCTAAAAAAATTAGCGCTATCTTTGAAATACATCTATAAACATTTTAATATCAAACAAGGTGTATTGAGATGTGGGGACGATCTAATATTTAACGAACAAATTTTACTGAATTTTTTAGAATCTGAAAAGTACGATTTTTTCGGCCAATCCCCAAATCCGGCTTTAGCTATCTGTGATAAAGCATTGTTAAAAAATCTGAAATTTAATACACATTATGATAATTTTATGTTAAACTATTATTTATTTCATAGAAATGAGTTAGTAGACAAAGAGCATGGTATCAATATGTCTATTGAAGATCTCAATAAATATTTAGTAAGACCCTACTTGAATGGTCCAGCAGGTATTCTATATTACATATCTAATCATTCGTGTAAAGTTATTATTGATACATTGGAAAACATTAATTATAACATATTTCATTTAGATGAATATACAAACAGCTATCCGTATATTATAGAAGATACTGCTGTTACATACATTATGTATCGCAACGAAATACCTTATACCGATAGCAGAATTTTTTATAATAATTATTATTATAGTGATACAGTCATCGCAACCCATACAAATATCGCAAAATACGATGATACGATGTGGCACAATGAATGAATATATAATATATATAAAAAATGATATGCGCTATTATAATAGTATAATAGTATAATATTACCATATTATGAGCGAATCAGTAAAGAATAATGATTATATTATTATTACCGAAAAAACTAAGGACAGAATTATAGCAGGGGTCGATGAAGTTGCCCGAGGTACTTTTATAGGCCCAGTTGTAGCCGCGTGCGTAGTTTTACCTAAAGAGTTTCCGGATAATATCTTTAAACAAATTAAAGATTCAAAAAAATTATCAGAAAGTAAAAGAGAATACCTCGCCACATATATTAAGAGTGTATGTATCACTTATGGTATTGGAGAGGTTTCTAATACTGAGATAGACGAAATTAATATACTAAATGCTACCATGAAGGCTATGCACAGAGCGATAGACAATGCTTATAAAAAAAGCCCATTTGATTACTTGTTAATCGACGGGCCATATTTTAAAGGCTATGTGCCCCCGGGCGAAGACGCCGATATTATTGAGCACGAATGTATTCCCAAGGGAGATGCCACATATCTGAGTATTGCATCGGCGTCAATTATTGCTAAAGATTATCATACTAAATTGATAAATAAAATGGTAGAAGACAATCCTATATTATTGAAGTATGATATTAATAAAAATAAGGGTTATGGTACGAAAAATCATCTTCTTGCTTTAAATAAGCATGGGATTAGCGAATTTCATAGGAAAACTTTTGGGATATGTAAACAGATCTCTTAATTATTTTTATACAATATTCTCGTAACAATCTATATCACTCCATGATACACCACATTTTTTTGCATAAGCACATCTTACTTTTGTATCATCTGGGTTTTTTTCGAGACCTGATAGTAAAGCAGGATACAATTCATTGCATATTAAAGGAGTTTCTTTGGCTTCTGCCCAATTAAACTGTCCGTTATGGCCTGTAAATAGATTTGCATCTTCCTTAAATTCCGATTTATATACACCAGATACTTGAGCATATTTCTTTAACTCCATATTTTTTTCATCACTACTAAGGTTTGTATATATAATATCGCCCTTTTTAGCAAATGGATTAGTATTATATGCAGTCAAAGAACGATTGTGTGTATCGATTTCGCCGTATACTATAGTGTCTGGTTTACATTTATAATTTATATATATATTAGATGTACCGCTATTTAAAAGAATATCATCTTTTCCGTCTAATATATACTGCTTATTGGTAGACCCTGCTTTTACACATATAGAATTAGGTGTTGTACATTCGGGGTCATATGGATTAGTATTGGAAAACTCACTAATATTTTTAACAATATTTGCCTTTTTTACACTATCAGTTTCCGTATCGTATTTCCAGTAATCGGGGCATGAATAAATAGCCCTTTCTACTTTTCCTAATTTCCTCGGTTTTATATTAAATATAGAATATATCAAATATATAATTATAATTATTGCACCGACGACATATGTAATTACTGCCGGTAAATACTTATCATATATATAGGTTCTGCCTGTCTCTGTAAATAATATTGTTATAAGCAAAATAAGAGCAGACACTCCATATACAAAACAGACCGTCCACGTACCCTTGTATAAGTTCATCTTCTCTTTTTTGAACAATTCGATTTCTTTTTGATTTGGAACAAATTTCATTTTTGTATCTGGATCTATTCCAATATCATCCTTATTATAATCAAATGCACTAATGCTATAACCAGCTCCCATTATTTTTTTATGCTTCTATAATATATTATATTATTTATTTTTACTCTAATATAAATCAGTTACATTGAGAGTTTTTGTGCCTTTTTTTGAAGGCAGAACAGACCTATCTAATGGCTCGGGTAATGTACTAATATCTTTTAAGTATTGAATAGATTGTTTTATATTAGATATTATTTCGGGAACACACCATTCTATTACGCGAATATTTAAATCTAATACCTGTTCTCTAATATTATCAGCACTATTTTTCCCATATTGATAATAAATAGATCTCATTACAATCTTTAATTCATCGTCGCTCTGTCTTGATATATTTATATCGCCTTTTGTAAGATTTAATATTTTATTTCTAATGCCGCGTTGTAATAAATCGATATTATCTAAAGAAAAAAATACATTTGATACAGCTGTGCAATCTAAATTGCGAGAAATAATATTTGCCTGATGTTCGCTTGCTTTTACAACGGCCTTTTTGATATCTAAGGTATTTGTGTTATTAGTAGCATCAACGCGTCCATTTATAAAATTCATTCTGTTTAATGTTGGATTTCCTTCATCAAGTTCAAAATATTCCATTCTTCTTAATATATATAATTATTTTCATTTTATATAATAGTAGTAAATAGTAATTTTTATGGTAGATTGCAAAGATATTAAGATTTGTTCGCAAGAATTATTAAAAATTATAAAAGCCGAAAAGGATATTAAGCCAGTAGATGAGCGCAAAATATTATTACTATTTAGCGCGAATATATTGATAGATTAATTTTCAATATAGGGGCTTTATCGTCCCTATTGTGTTTAAAAATAGGTATTAAAAGAGTATTAAAAGAACATTCTAACTTCCTAATGCATTATCTCAATAAATATTGCAAGACCAAGACTAAGTCGGCGACCAAGCCATCGCGTAAAAATAGCAATAGTATGAAAGGAGGTGCGTTTAATACTGCACAATTCTTTGGAGTAGATGAATCGAACCGATATAAAGTACAGAATGAAGGCACAGACCTATTAAAAATAGATTTTGATAATAATATAGCCAGACCGGAAATAGGGTTAATGACTGGTGGACAAAAGTGCAATAAATTGAATAAAATTGTGAAGAAGAAGATGAAGTCCGTATTCGCACATTTTGGTGTTAAGATAGATAACGATTCTCTTGAAATAATTATGAATAAATTTAATGATGTATTAGATGATATTACAGACAAGATTAAAAAAACCAAGGGATCTGCGGTAACTTACAGCAATATTAAGATTATATTATCGAAAGGTAAAATAATGAAAAAATGATATATAAATACATGTGAATAATACATATTAAAATGCCTATACTAACTTTGGATGGTAATATAGGGTCTTATAAAACAAGTATATTAAATTATTTTCATAAAAATTATAAGACAGCTATTGATGTAGAGCCTGTTGAAAGCTGGAATGAATATCTCAAGGGCATTTATAATACTCATAATAGTACTTACAATTTTCAGATTAAAGTGTGGATGGATAGATGTTGGATACAAGAGAAATCCAATGCTATCATATTAATGGAGCGGAGCCCCTATTTCATTAAAAACGTATTTGTTGAAAAAGCCTATGAAGATAAGACTATAAACGAAGAAGAGTATAAAAATATGCTATCACTTCATAAAAGAACAGATAAATTGTGGGAACCCGATGGATATATATATCTTCGTTCTAATCCAGAGCAATGTTTTAATAGAATTAAAAAAAGAGCGAGAGATGCCGAGAAAAATATTAAATTAGAATATATTAAAAGAATTCACGAGCTTCATGAAGATAAATATTGTGAAGCTCTTAAAAATAATAAAAATATAATATGTATCGACGTTGAATCTAAGAGTATCGCTGATATATGTAGCGAGATAATATCATCTACGGTATATAGCAATTTAATAGAGCAAATATATAATTAGACTCCGTTTAGATTTGGATAATAGGCGACTTAGTTCCTAAGAAGCAGCTATAATAAAGCCTCTCGTTATCCTTGTATTCTAAAGTAGGCGTGGATGTATGGATCAGTTTTCTATTATTAAAGATCAGTAGATCATTGTTTTCCCATTTGATATCTACAATATTATCTTTATTAACAATATATTTAGACATCAGCTCTCTATATAAATCGAAACTATCACTACAAGACATTTTATCAAACTTAACAAATCTAAATGGTGAAAGCATAAAGGCTTTACGATTTTTATTAGAATTTGAGAAAACAACAAGGGGCTTCTTAGTAATGATACTTTCTTCTTTTTTCATGTTTAATTCATTAAATATTACTCTATTGTAACCTGTATAATCAAAATATGAATTCATCATACCCATTTTTGTATTGGAATATATTACTTTTAAGTCTGAAATCTTATCTTTAATACTCATATCAGTGCTATCATAAGCATCTTCCAAGCTTGCAAACAATGTATTTCCTCCCTTAGTAGGGGATTTAATCATATACATACTGGATAAAACAGGAGGTAAATAAGTTCCTTGACCTACATTATCTTGATGCCAAACAAGAGTATTTTTAAAAGGGTCGCTATATTTAAGATAAGTATCTTTGATACCATGGAGGTCTTTAATATAACAATTGCCTCTAAGTGCAATCTGAGGAACCGTATCTACCCTCGAATACTCAAAAGGATTGATTACTTCTTCGCTATGTTTATCGTCGAATAATTTGCAAAATTCATAATATTCCTCGGGATTAATCATCTGATTCTTAAACATAATTAGAGGCACTGCATTGAATAGCTTAATGAATTCAGTTTTCTCATAATCAGTAATGGATTTGATATTTACATTACTGATAACAGCATAGTTTCTTTTTAAGGTAGGGAAAGTAATCTTGTAAGCATCCGAAACATCAATTAGACAAATGCTAATTCCAATGCAGGTGCAAATAATAGTTCTAACAGACATCATGTTCATATGATATGATATTAAATGAAACGAATATATGTTAATTAAAATAAAAATAATAAGAATCAATTTTTACAAAATTTCAGATAATAGTTCGGGATATCTATCCTGCTTTGATGTTGCTATAGCTTTAACATAGTTAACTATAGAATTCGAAAGTAATATCGATGCTTTGCGTGGAGCCGAACTCGGAATATTTGGTACACAATAAATATTAATATTTTTATATTTAATTATAGGATTATCTTTCGTAGTAGGTTTAGATTGTTCTGTTATACCTCCTTGATCTATTGCGACGTCCATAATAATAGCTCCGTCAGACATCGAATCCAAGATACTATTAGATAGTAATCTTTCAGCTTCCTTACCAGTATTATATATGGAACCTATTGTTATAATAGATTTTCTCATTAAGAATTGTAAATTATCATTGTTCATATTATATATCGAAATATCTACTATATTATCATAGTCTCCCTTGATCATTGATATTTTTTCATAGTTATTATCAATAAGGTTTATATTAGTGTATCCTTTACTAATTGCTAATTTCATAGCAGATATTCCTACGTTTCCTACTCCAATAATTGTAATAGGGATATCATATGAAAAACTATTCAAATTATATTTTATAAATAAATCGGCCTCGACTAAAGCTTGTTCACCGGCTATAACAGACATATTAGAGAGAATCGGATAATAGATATCTCCATTATCTTTTTTAATATTTATAATTTCATATGGATAACATTTAGCCCCCGACTTATTCATGCTATCTCTGAGATTTTGATTGCTCGCAAAATGAAAAAATGTGAATACAGTATGTGTATCATTTATTAGAGGATATTCGCTATATTGAGGCTCTTTGACTTTCACGATTAATTTAGCGGCCTTATATATATCCTCGATGGTTTCGACCATTATTGCTCCGACCTCCACATATTCATAATCCTTGTATCCTGAATTAATTCCAGCACCTTTTTGAAAATACACTTGAATTCCACAATCTATAATTGTTTTAACATCATCGGGTACAATAGATACCCTGTTCTCACAGGCTTTTATCTCTTTTGGAATTCCGACAGAAAGCATTTTTACATTATATATATAGTATAATTTTTATATACTGAATTTGGTCTTGCTTGCCAGATTACTCTTCGCCATCCTTCAAGAGTTTTTTAATAGTATCAATGATAATCGGTTTGTTTGCTCCGGAGAAAGAGAAGAGCTCATGTTTATTCTTTATAAATTTAAAATGAGGAATAGTAACTATATTATCAATATCATCGACATCATTACATTCTTGTATATCAACCTTTATAAATTTAATATCGCTATATGTTTCGGATAACTCTACCATAGATGGATAAAATTCACAGCAAGGTTTGCAGAACTTAGCAGAAAATATAACTACTACATAAGTATTACTATTTAACATACACTGATATTCGCTATTATTAGTTATATTTAATACAGACATTTATCTATATATGAAATTTTAATTTATTTTTTATTTTTTAGTCGCAAATATTATATTATATATATTATAAAAATTGATAGTATATAAATATTAATACTTTATACATAATATATTAGAATGCCTCCAAAGACTGTAAAAGACGAAGTGAAGACCGTTGAAGAAAAATATAAGAAATATGAACTTTTAGAACATATTCTCGCTCTTCCCGATACATACATTGGATCTATTGAACCTCAAAAGATTACAAGCTATGTATTCAACGAAACTTCTAAAAAGATGGAAATGACTGAATTAACATATAATCCCGGTCTATTGAAATGTTTTGATGAAGTAATCGTAAATGCTATAGACCACTCTATGCGTCTTAAAGCCGAAGAAGCGAAAGGAAAGGAGAATATCAAGCATGTTAAAAATATCAAAGTAACAATCGATAAAGAAACAGGTACTATTTCAGTCTTTAATGATGGTAACGGAGTCGATATTAAAAAACACAGTACTTATGGTGATTTGTGGGTTCCCGAGCTAATATTCGGAGAACTTCTTACATCTACAAATTATGATAAGGGAGAAGAGAAAATTTGGGGTGGTAAAAATGGTTATGGAAGCAAATTGACCAACATATTTTCAAAGGAATTCATTATAGAAACAGTAGATCATTATACGGGCAAAATATATACTCAGACATTTAGCAATAATATGACTGAGCGTGTTAAGCCCACAGTTAAAGCATCTTCAAAAGCTCCATATACTCAAATTACTTTCACACCTGATTATGAAAGATTTGGTATTAAGAATATTACAGAAGATATCTATAAGCTTTTTCACAGACGTGTAATAGATGCTTGTGCTACAACTAACAAGGATGTCGCCGTTTCATTCAATGGAGATAAAATTTCAATCAAAGATTTTGAGAAATACTGTGAATTATTCTTGGATAAGAAAGAACAGCCTCTGATTTATGAAGCATGCGGGGAACGATGGGAAATCGGTGCTTCAATTTCTAATTCTGGATCTTTCGAATACCTATCATTTGTAAATGGAATAAATACTATCAAAGGTGGTAAACATATTGAATATATTACAAATATGATTACTAAAAATCTTGTAGAGATGACTTTGAATAAAAAGAAGAAAACTGTTAAAACTCAGCATATCAAGGACAATCTAATTATATTTGTAAAAGCACTTATTGTAAATCCGAGTTTTGACTCGCAAAGCAAAGAGACCTTAACTACTCCTGTAGCAAAATTCGGTTCAAAATGTGAATTGAGTGAAAAGTTCTATGATAAGCTCTTTAAATCAGGAATTATAGATAAGGCTCTTAGCATTACCGATTTTTATGATAAAAAGAAATTGGTAAAAACTGATGGTAAGAAAATATCGAGAATTATTGTACCTAAACTCGACGATGCTAATTTGGCAGGAACAAAAGATAGCGCAGAATGCACTATCATATTTACTGAGGGAGATTCGGCTAAAACTATGGCTACTGCGGGTCTCAGTGTTATCGGGAGAGATAGATATGGTGTATTCCCGCTTAGAGGAAAAATTCTTAATGTTAAAGATGCGACAATGCAAAAGATTTCTGATAATAATGAAATCGGGGCTATTAAAAAAATTTTAGGATTGGAGCAAAATAAGAAATACAAGGATATTAGCGAGCTACGATATGGATCTATTATGATTATGACTGATCAGGATCATGATGGTAGCCATATTAAAGGTCTCATATTCAATATCTTTCAGAGCATGTGGCACGAACTCTATGAAATCCCTGGATTCTTGACGTCTATGCTCACTCCTATTATTAAGGCAACAAATAGCAAAAAAGAAGTAATCCAATTTTACAATATGTCTGATTATGAGAAATGGAGCGAAACAATTAATGCTAAAAATGGTTCGTGGAAAATCAAATATTACAAAGGATTGGGTACTTCGGATGATAATGAGGCAAAAGAGTATTTTAAGAATATGAAAAAGGTAACATATATTTATGATGATAAAGCCGATGAAGTAATAGATTTGGCATTCAATAAGAAAAGAGCCGACGATAGAAAGGTATGGCTTCAAAATTATGATAAAAATAATGTATTGGACTACTCGAAATTGAACGTAGATTACAAATCGTTTGTTGATAAGGATTTGATTCACTTTTCTAATAGAGATTTGCAGCGTTCCATCAATCATATATGCGATGGATTGAAAGAGAGCACGCGCAAGATCATTTATGCATGCTTTAAAAGAAAGTTATACACGAATGAAATTAAGGTAGCGCAGTTGTCTGGATATGTAAGTGAAGTAGCTGCGTATCATCATGGAGAAAACTCGCTGCAACTGGCAATTGTTGGTATGGCCCAGATATATGTAGGTACAAATAATATAAATTTGCTTTGTCCCAATGGTCAATTTGGTAGCAGATGCCAAGGTGGGCAAGATGCTTCGTCTGCAAGATATATTTTCACATTAATATCTAAACTTACAAGATTAATCTTTAAGGAAGAAGACAATTCTATCTTAAGTTATCAAGATGATGACGGGCAACAAATTGAACCTGAGTATTACGTTCCTGTAATACCTATGATTCTCGTAAATGGAGGTATTGGAATTGGGACCGGATATTCTACAAACATTCCTCAGTATAATCCTGCTGATATTATCGCTATCTGCAAGATGATTTGTAATTCAATTAAATTGTCTGAGATATCCGTTAATTCGATGGAAGATATTGAGAATATTTATAATACAATTGAAATACTTGATATTAGCGAAATCACTCCATACTATCTCGGATTTAAAGGTAGTATAACAAAGGCTGAGAAAAATTCATATATCAGTCGTGGGGTATATAAATGGATAGATGATTCGACAGTAGAGATATCTGAATTGCCTGTGGGGTCGTGGACTGAAGATTATAAGGAGTTTTTGGAAAATATGATTACTAATAATCTCAATAATTTAAAATATATCGAAAATCATTATACATCAAAGAATGTAAAGTTCGTACTGCATTTTAATGGTAATGTCCGTGGAAATATTGAAGCTAACTTCGATGTCTTATTTAAACTACAATCGAGCAAAAACTTGAGCATTAATAACATCCATCTCTTTAATAAAGATGGGGCTATTCAAAAATATGAATCGGCTGTTGATATAATTAAAGAATGGGCCGAAACGAGAGT
>Ga0209990_10002480_pt1 | contig 14416 bp, 11 predicted proteins | sample NOAtaG_6_FD_187304 | JGI IMG/M metagenome (GOLD analysis project Ga0209990, IMG submission 187304) | Freshwater lake microbial communities from Lake Erie, under a cyanobacterial bloom - NOAA_Erie_Diel5S_2200h metaG (SPAdes) (version 2) | ecosystem: Environmental > Aquatic > Freshwater > Lake ...
TAATGCTACTCTTATGCAAGAGGAAAGGACCGTTGTGTCGGGCGTTAGCGTGGAGGTAAGTAAAGGAGAGTTTGTTTACTTACTGGGTAAAACCGGAAGCGGAAAAAGTAGTTTTTTAAAAACCATTTATGCTGATCTTCCTTTAGGCATGGGATCGGCCACTGTTGCGGGTTACGACCTTAATACCATCAAGCCAAAAGACATACCTTATTTACGTAGAAAGTTAGGAATTGTATTCCAAGATTTTCAGTTATTGTCAGATAGAACTGTAGGAGAGAATTTGAGGTTTGTGATGAAAGCAACCGGATGGATGGATGAAGCAAAGATCAATGCGCGCGTGAAAGAAGTGTTAAATAAAGTTGGTTTGGAGAGTAAAGAAGGAAGTATGCCTCACGAATTATCAGGCGGAGAACAGCAAAGAGTGAGTATAGCCAGAGCTTTGGTGAACGATCCGGAGATCATTTTAGCCGATGAGCCCACCGGAAACTTAGATCCGGAGACTTCCGAAGAGATCTTGAAATTACTAAAAGGCATTGCCGAAAGTGGAAGAGCTGTATTATTTGCCACACATGATATGATGGTTTACAATAAATTTAAGAGCCGTACATTGATGTTCGAAGGTGGAAAAGTGAATCAATCCAATTAATTGAGATATTTCATCGTAATTTTTGTTTGCCTAACAGTTTCTTGCTCAAGAGGCGACCGCGAAAAAGAATCACAAGCTTATTTTAAAAAAGAAATTGACGGGCGATTGGTGAAGATCTCTGACCTAAAATTGGCAGACTCTATAAATGCGGACATTATGGATGTTCAGCGCGAAGTGGATAGATTTCTACTGCTTAGCAAGGATATCGAAAATTTGGATGCTTCCATCAATTTATCTCGAGCTTATTTCGATAAACTGTCAATAAAGTTCAAAATGAGCCGAACTGATTTTACAGATATAACTAAAACCATGACCCTCGAAGAAATTGCCAATGTATTAAAAGGTAATGAACTTAACTTCTATAATCAGGTATTGTTTAAGTATAAAGGGGCTGAAGGGGCCATGTTTACTGCTCAATAGGGGGCAATACCTACCGTAAAATAGAAGGTTTTGTCGTTAAAATATTTAATAAAATCCCACCTAATTTCTTAATTTTACATTCTCAATTTTAAGCCTTGGTTTTTGCCAGTATAACCTTTCTTGTTTATGTGTTGCCGCTGTTTTTGCTGGCATACCATATTGTGCCTCATAAGTACAAGAATGGTTTTATTTTAGCGTTCAGTATTTTCTTTTATTCGTGGGGTGGACCAAAATTCATCTTCGCTATTTTAGCAACAACATTCATTGATTTCTTTTTAGTGAACGCTATGCATAACGCGAAAAAGAAAGGCGATAAAAAGAAATTCTTGATCCTTTCACTATCTATTAATCTTGGCTTGTTGTTCTATTTTAAGTACTGCAATTTCTTTGTAGATAATTTTAATTCGGTATTAGGACTTGATATTCATTTTGCTAAAATAATTTTACCAATAGGGATCTCATTTTATACGTTTGAAAGTTTAACGTATGTAGTGGACGTTTATAGAGGCATTCATAAGCCATTAAAAAGCTTCTGGCAATATCAAACATACATTTTATTGTTCCCAAAATTAATTGCCGGCCCAATTGTGCGTTACCATGATATTGCCGATCAGATCAGCAACCGCGAAAAAAATTATACACCCGAAGCAAAACTTAGCGGCTTTTTGATCTTTAGTATTGGCCTCGCTAAAAAAGTGATCATCGCTAATACATTAGGCATGCAAGCCGATGCTGTTTTTAATTTGCCGGTTGCGCAATTAGATACCGCTGCCGCATGGGTAGGAGCCATTGCTTACACCTTTCAGATTTATTTTGATTTTAGCGGGTATAGCGATATGGCTATTGGTCTTTGTAAAATCATGGGCTTTAGAATTCCTGAAAACTTTAATAATCCTTACATCGCAACAAGCATTACCGATTTTTGGCGCCGCTGGCATATTACCTTGGGTGCTTGGATGAAAAATTATTTGTACATCCCTCTTGGCGGTAACAAAGGTGGTAACACAAAATTATATCGTAATCTCTTTATTGTTTTCCTACTTTCAGGTTTATGGCATGGCGGCAGTTGGAATTTTGTTTTGTGGGGAGCTTATCATGGATTATTCCTTGTACTAGAACGTTTGTTCTTAGGAAACATTTTCGAAAAGTTGGGTAAATTCATTTCAATACCGATCACATTTATAATTGTGGTTACAGGTTGGGTTTTATTCCGAAACGACGATATTTCATATGCATTCTCGGTAATGAAGCAAATGTATAGCTTCAATTTTGTTGATGGTAAGTTTGCCATGAATAATGATTTTATCTCTATGGCGGTTATTGCACTGCTTATTTCTTGGTTTGCCATCACCAATAAAACAATGGCCATGCAGCAAAAACTATACGGAGAAAAATTTAGCAACAATGGCAAATGGATGGTTGTGCTTTTAAGTATTTCATTGTTCTATGTGTCTTTAAGTTATATTTCGGCTTTAAATTTTAATCCATTTATATATTTCAGGTTTTAGTGAGTAAGAAGAAAACATATTCGTTTCATGGAGTAGTGATATTATTCGCGCTATTTATACCCATGTTGACTTCTTATTACAAACAAGCCACAAGAATTTCGCCAGATGAAGATCTTACATACAACAAGCCTAATCTCGCAGGCTTAGTCATTTCCGATGAAAAACCAAAATTCACAACCACAAGTTGGTTGGATGGCGGCTATCAGGAAGTGATGGACGATTATAATAATGATCATTGGGCATTTAAAGAAATATCTGTTCGTTTGAATAATCAACTTTATTATACTTGCTTTAATCAATTGCGTGTAAAAGGTTTTGTGAGTGGAAAAGAAGGGTATGTGTTCAGTGAAGATTATATTTTTTCAGCTTACGGCGATGATGAAGTGAATGAGGACAAGGTTATATCATTGATGCAAAAAGCAAAAGTGATCCAAGATACCTTAAAGAAAAAGGGGATTGACCTGATGTTTGTGTATGCTCCCGGTAAAGGTGAATACTGCAAGGAGTTCATTGAGGACAAATACAAGCATCCTGTTAAACAAACCAATCATGATCTGTATTCAAAATATGGGAAACAGTATGGTATTAATCAATTGGATCTTTATGATCTGTTTAACAAGTTGAAGCCTGTTACGCCTTACCCATTGTTCCCAAAATTTGGTCATCACTGGAGTTATTACGGTGAATGTTTGGCTATGGATACAATCATTAAATTCATTGAGAAATTACATCGTTGCGATATGCCTGATCTTCGCATAGGAACTATTGAAGTGGTAGATACAGCGAGAAGTAGAGATGCAGACGTATTAAAAGGAATGAATTTATTTAAAAATCCTGAGCAAAACATGAAGTTAGCCTATCCTCAAATTGGATGGGAAGATGATTCTTTAAAAAACAGAACACGCGTTTTAACCTTATCGGATAGCTATTGGTATGGACCGGTGTATATGGGTATTTTAAATGGCGCGTTTGCAGGAGGGCAGTTTTGGTATTATTATAACAAAGTAATTCCGTCGCCAATTCCCGGAGAAAAAGTAGAAGTATGGCAATTGGATCTTAAACAAAGTATTGAAAGCAATCAAGTGATCATGTTGTTATATTCAGATGGAAATTTATCGGCATTTGGAAATAATTTTATTCGCGATGCATATGAAATGTACACTTCTCCTAAAACATATTATGAACGTAAGCAAAAGGAGGATCAAATTCAGAATTTTGCAAAACAAATTCGTGAAACGCCTTTGTTGTTAAAGAAGTCAACACAAAAAAGTAATGATGAACAAATTCCATTGGATAGCGCCATTAAAGTGGATGCAATGAAGCTGGCGGGAATGATAAAATAAAGAAGATGAAGAAATTAATAATTGGATTTACCTTTTTATCGCTTTTAGTAAAGGCAGATGAAGGAATGTGGATGCCTCAGTTAATTGAGGCCATGAATTTTAAAGACATGAAAAAAAATGGCTTTAAACTAACGGCGCAGCAAATATACAGTATCAATAAAGCAAGTATGAAAGACGCTGTTGCCATTTTTGGTGGTGGGTGTACTGCCGAAGCAATTTCTGATAAAGGTTTGATATTAACCAATCATCATTGTGGTTATGGTTCTGTTGCAGCTTTAAGCACCGTGGAAAAAGATTATTTGAAGAATGGTTATTGGGCAAAGAATGCAAATGAAGAGTTGTGGTGTAAAGGATTAACCGTAACATTCATTAAACGCATTGAGGATGTTACAAAACAAGTGTTAACGGTGATCAAACCAAATTATTCAGAATTTCAAAAGGATTCAGCTATTCGCGCAACGATGCAGCAAATTGAAAAGAAGGCAATAGAGAATTCGGGTTACTCAGCATTTGTTCGCCCATTTTATTATGGCAACGAATATTATTTATTTGTTACCGAAGTTTTTAAAGATGTTCGCTTGGTAGGTGTACCACCTGAGAATATTGGAAAATTTGGTGGAGAAACCGATAATTGGGTGTGGCCTCGTCATAATCCTGATTTTAGCATGTTTAGAATTTATGCGAACAAGGATAATAAGCCTGCTGAATATAATGCTGACAATGTTCCTTATAAACCTGCGTATTCATTTCCTATTTCATTAAAAGGATACGAAAAAGGAGATTTTACAATGGTATATGGCTTTCCTGGAAGAACACAAGAATATCTAACATCTTTTGCTGTTGAATTATTGATCACTGAACAAAACCCTCGCCGTGTTTCATTACGCGAAAAACGTTTAGCGATCTATGAAAAAGACATGAAGAAGAACGATACGCTTCGCTTGATGTATGCCGATAGATACGCAGGAATTGCGAATGCCTATAAAAAATGGTCGGGTGAAATGCAAGGGTTAGTAATAAACGATGCTGTTAATAAGAAAAAGAAATATGAAATTGATCTGCTTCAATTGCTAAGTACGGATGCGTCAAAACAAAATAAATGCAAACAAATATTAGCTGATTTTAAAAAGGTTTATTTAGAATATGCCCCTTTGAGTAAACAGGTTGATTACTACAACGAATGTTTAATGGGTATCGATGCAATTCGTCATATAAGTAATTACCATGCTTTATTTAAGGAATTACAAAAGAAACAGAATGGGAAAGAGAATAAATTCGACCAGTTGTACAGCGATATGAAGAAGACCATTCCTTTTAAGAATTATAATAAGGAAACCGATAAAAAGTTGTGCATTGCCATGCTAAAGGAATACGCCGCTAATGTTGATAAGGAAAGTCGCCCTGTCTTTTTAGATTCATTATTAACCGCAAATGGAGGCGATGTTGAGAAGATCGCGGAATTCTTGTATAGCAACTCCAGCTATATAGATAATACAAAAGCCGCCGCTATGTTAAGTGATTTCGAAAAGAATTATTCGCTTTACGAACGTGACCCATTTTACAAGCTTACATTGGCAATAAATACCTATTATCAAAAAGGAGTTTTGCCTCAGTATAATTACGATGAATTGCAAATATTGGAATTGCAAAAAGAATACATGCAAATGCAAAAGGAGAATATAAAAACAAAGAAATTCTATCCCGATGCAAACGGCACATTGCGTGTTGCCTATGGTAAAGTTGACGATTATAAACCGAAAGATGGCGTTACCTATTTACATTACACAACCATTGACGGAATGATCGAAAAGAATAGCACAGGGAATCCGGATTATGATCTAACACCCAGATTAAATGAATTGTACGCTAAAAAGGATTACGGAATATATGCGGATAAGAATGGAAAACTACGAGTTTCTTTTATTGCCAGTAACCATACAACCGGTGGAAATAGTGGAAGCCCTGTTTTAAATGCAAAAGGGGAGTTGATAGGAACGAACTACGATCGTAATTGGGAAGGAACTATGAGTGATGTGATGTACGATGTGAATAGATGTAGAAATATTGTTTTAGATGTTCGTTTTACGCTTTGGATAGTTGACAAATATGCAGGCGCAGGATATCTTTTAAATGAGATGAAGATCATTAAGTGACCTAGTTAAGGAATTGCGTATACGAGATGTAGGGTATTGGAATGATCTGTGAATTGGAATTTAGTTTTGTAAGGTCGCCAAGGTACATGCCGTAACATCCAAAATTCCATAAAACATTCGAATTCCGTATCCATTTGATACTTGCTCCGGTTAAGTTTAAATTTACCGAACCTCCCCTTAGATTCGAAAAAGCTTGAGGGAATAAAAAGCTCTCAATATTTAAAGCCGCATGTTTTGCAAAGCGGTTTGAGTAAGCAAAGTTCAAAAAATAAACAGGAGTATAATCAAGTTTTTTCATGGGGTTATTTACCTGATCAAAATCTTTTACTGCCACCGCGCCGGCCCCAACTGTAAAATTAGTATTGTTATCACCTTTAGTTATTTTGGCACCGGCCCCTAAAAACGGAATAGAGTAAGCGCTTGTGTTGTTGTCACTAGGAAGTGCCCACATGTATAAGTTGGCGCCAAAATGAAGATCTTTTGAGATCTCATAAGAGCATTTTACGCCAATGGATGCCGGAAGAAATATTATGATATTCATTGATACGCTCCAATTTTCGTTTAAAGCATAATTAATATTTTCAATAAAATAGTGAGTGGTGGCATTCACAGATCCTTTTTCATAAGGTAAAGCATTTTCAACCAGCATGTAATAATTTGAGTAGTAGTTGTCGTCAAAACGCGCTATGTTATTTTTAACTCTGGAATCAATGGGTTTTACTTCTTTTATATCACTTTTATATAAGCGATGTTTCAAATTACTTCGCTTATCCAATAATACAAAACCCAATTTAGTTTCCTCAGTAATTTCGCCGCGGTATTCTGATCCATATACAGTTGTTATTTGATAATACCGGCCCAATTCAAATTGCGGCGTAAATGTCGCTAAGGTATCCTGTGACCTACAATTCAACGAGCAGAGGAGCATCGTTACAAAAATAAGTTGTTTCAGTTCTTTGCGCATTATTCAAATTTAGGGAAAATTAGCGTTAAACTGATGATGCGCATATGTATGCAGTGCTCCATGCACTCTGAAAGTTGAAGCCACCGGTTATTCCATCAATATTTAACACTTCGCCACAGAAAAAAAGATCCTTAATGAGTTTGCTTTGCATGCTTGTAAAATCTATTTCTTTTAGATCTATTCCACCTGCAGTTACAAATTCTTCTTTAAAGGTTGTTTTCCCTTCCATTTTATAAACGTCTCTATATAACATCTCACAAAGTTTATTTAAATGTTGTTTAGATAAATTCGACCAATTGGTGTCAGGTAGAATCCCTGTTTTGTGTACTAAAAATTCCCAAAGTCGTTTTGGAATCTCAAAACATGGTGTTTTATATAACAGGGCTCCGCCTGCTTTTAATTTTTGTTCGTTTAGATCATCAAGTATATCATTTAGTTTTAAAGTTCCTGTCCAGTTAATGAGAATATTATTTTTATACTCTGTTTCAAAAAAATAAGGTGCAGCATAGGCCGAAAGTTTTAATACCGCAGGTCCGCTCAATCCCCAATGTGTAACCAATACCGGTCCGGTATAATTGAATTTTGTTTTTTCTATAGATACGGTTGCGTTTTGTACTGCTACGCCTTGAAGTTCTTTCTTGATATGTTCTGAAGGAAGATTAATGGTGAACAAGCTTGGAATAGGGGAAATAATGTTGTGGCCTATTTCTTTTAAAATTTTATAACCTTCAGGTTTGTTATTTCCGCCCATACTACAAATAAGTGCATCTGATTCAAAGTTGCCCTTGCTGGTTGTTACTTCAAATGATTTGGACTTGTTTATTTTTTGAACTTCACACTGAGTAATGACTTCAATTTTTAGTTTCTTCGCAAGATCCAAAAAGCAATTGGCAATTGTTTCGCTTTTATTACTGACCGGAAACATTCGGCCGTCAGGCTCCACTTTTAATTCAATGTTCTGCTTCTTGAACCAGTTGATGGTATCCTGCACTGCAAATCTGCTAAAAACTTGAAGCAATTCTTTTTCGCCTCTAGGATAGTTCTTTACCAATTGCTTATTGTCAAAACAGTGATTTGTCACATTACATCTTCCGCCTCCCGAAACGAGTACTTTCGAAAGCAGCTTAGTGGTTTTTTCAAGGATCTTCACGTCAAATGAAGGGTTTAACAATTTACAGTTGATCGCCGCAAAAAAACCGGCGGCTCCGCCTCCTATCACTATCACACGTTTTGTTTTCAATCGCTAATAACTTTTAATTAATTGATGTGTGCTTTTTCCTAAAAATAGAGAAATTCGCTTTCAAATTTAGTAAAATGCGCTTTACAACAGCTATTCTTACATTTTTGTTTCTTAGTTCGAGTTTAAAGGCTCAAACTAAAAGTGTATTGAATGATTTTTCATTCACTTTACACGAAGATCTTGTAAATAAAGTTCTGCTGGCTATTGGAACGGTTTCAAGTACCAATGAGTACGAAGTTATGTTCATTAAAGGTAAATATCATTGGAAAATGGCAAATCCTAAGATCCAAATAAGACCAGATAGTTCGCATTTTACCTGTGATGCTTTTGTGGATGTTGGACCAATTAATTACAGTACCACGGTAAATGGTGATGTGAAAATAATGTACGATAAACCAAATGACAAGATCTCTATAAGGATTACGAGAGCCATTTTTGAATTGTATACAGTCATATTAGATAAAAAAGTACACATTAAGGATATTCATTTGGAAGAAAAGTTCAAGGATCCTTTTTTGTTTGACGGTCCAAAGTCATATGGAACTTCGGTGGATGTAACTTTGCCGGATAGCGCCAAGAAAACCATTTATATTCAGCCAAGCGATTGTGAACTCAATATAAAATGGAGAGAAGTTTGCGCTATTTGTGAAGTAACGGTGAGTGATAAGCCTTTTAAACCCGCACAGCCAATTACTCCTCCAAAGTCCTCTTCAACGTATAAAACCACTCCCGAATCTAAAGTTTCTGCTACCCTTCAGTCAAAGCCAAAACCAGCCGAAACTAAAACGATTACACCTCAAAAAAAATAGTTATTTTTACGGGTAATGTTCAATATTTTCAAGTTATTTTGGTCGTATAATCTGCCTAGATGGTCTATCTTGATCATCGACACCATAATTTGTGCTTTTTCTTTAACTCTTGCTGTTTTATTACGTTTTAATTTTGACGATATCCCTGCTGTAGATAAAAGTAATTTGCCACTTGATTATTTAACCGTATTGGTTATTCGCTTTTTTACTTTTCTTATTTCAAAAACTTATAAAGGCGTTGTACGATACACAAGTTCAAAAGATGCCAGCCGAATTTTTGTCATTGTCATTGTAGGAAGCTTGCTTATTTTCATCTGTAACCTTGCTTATTATTTCTTTGGTAATAAAACATACTTCATTCCAAATTCAATTATTATTATTGACGCACTCTGTACATTATTCTTGATGATCAGTTCTCGCTTGGCTGTAAAAGCCTTGTACCTCGAAACAAAAAATCCTACAAGCGAACGCATGAATGTGATCATTTTTGGTGCCGGCGAAGCAGGAATAATTACTAAGCGAACTTTAGATAGGGATGCGGCAATTAAATACCGCGTGGTTGCTTTTGTTGATGATGATGAAAAGAAAAAAGGAAGAAGTTTGGAGGGCGCGTTTATTTACACAACTGATAAGTTAGGTCAATTAATAAAAGATAACAATGCAGAGATCGTGATCATCAGTATTCAAAATTTAACGGCTGCAAAAAAGAATGAGATCACGGATATTTGTTTGAATTATAATACGCGTGTTTTAAATGTACCTCCACCAACAAAATGGATCAACGGTGAATTAAGTTTTAATCAATTAAAGACGATAAACATTGAGGATCTGTTGGAACGTGAACCAATAAAATTAGATGCGGACCTCATCAATGAGCAGATAAAAGGAAAAGTGATCATGATCACCGGCGCGGCAGGATCTATTGGCAGTGAGCTTGCAAGGCAATGCATGAGATTTGAACCTAAAAAGATCTATTTGCTTGATCAAGCCGAATCACCATTGCATGAATTAGATCTTGAGTTTTTCGATAAATACAAAAAGGGTAGTTATGAAGTGGCACTTGCTGATGTTCGAAATGCAGAGCGTATGCAAAAAGCTTTTGAAACCTTCAAGCCACATATTGTTTTTCATGCAGCGGCATACAAACATGTTCCATTAATGGAGAATAATCCATCCGAATCTGTTTTTACAAATGTATTAGGGACTAAAGTATGCGCAGATCTTTCTGTAGAGCATCAAGTGGAAAAATTTGTGTTTGTTAGTACTGATAAGGCAGTTAATCCTACTAATGTAATGGGGGCCAGTAAGCGCATTGCAGAAATTTATATTCAAAGTCTTGGTAAAAAAAGCCTGCCTGACGGCAAGTCAGGCAAAACCCGTTTTATCACCACGCGCTTTGGAAATGTATTAGGTTCTAATGGTTCTGTAATCCCACGTTTCAAACGTCAGATCGAACAAGGTGGACCCGTTACAATTACTCATCCCGACATCACACGTTATTTTATGACAATCCCCGAGGCTTGTCAATTGGTATTAGAAGCCGGATGTATGGGAAAGGGTGGAGAGATATTTGTATTCGACATGGGCAAATCGGTAAAAATAATTGATCTGGCTCGCAAAATGATAAAGCTTTCGGGTTTGCAAGAAGGTAAGGATATTAAGATCGAAGTTACAGGATTACGCCCCGGCGAAAAATTGTTTGAAGAATTATTGGCCGATAGAGAAACTACTTTACCTACACACCACAGTCAAATATTGATCGGTAAAGTTCGTGAATATGAATATCAACATGTGAACGACACCATTGAGAATATCATTAAATTGTTTAATACGCAAAACAATGAGCTCATTGTTCAGCATATGAAGAATATTGTTCCTGAATACAAAAGCAGTAATTCTGTTTTTGAGAAACTCGATAAAAAGTAATGCAAGTAAAAAATTTATATTTTCTTCTTTTAATTTTTGTGGGACAATTTTCCTTTGCCCAAACAGCCAAAAAAATGCCAACTACAAAGCCAAAATTGGTAGTTGGCATAGTGGTGGATCAAATGCGTAACGATTATATTTATCGGTATTGGGATCGCTATGGAAATGGTGGATTTAAAAAATTGATCAACAGCGGTTATTATTTGCGGAATGCGCATTACAATTATGTTCCTACTATCACTGGCCCTGGTCATGCCAGTATTTTTACTGGTACAACGCCAAAAGTTCACGGAATCATTGCAAATAATTGGTACGATAAAGCTAGTGATAAAGAGATCTATTGTGTGAAGGATGATAAAGTAGAGCCTGTGGGCACAGATGCGAAGTCAAGAAAAAGATCACCTGTAAATTTATTAAGCACTACTATTGGCGATGAATTAAAACTGAACAGCAATGGTAAATCGAAAGTATTTGGTATCGCGTTAAAAGATCGTAGTGCTATTTTTCCAGCGGGTCATGCGGCCAATGCAGCTTTTTGGTACGATGATTCAACCGGTTATTTTATTTCATCTTCTTGGTATGTAAAAGAATTACCCTCTTGGTTAAACGAATTCAATGCTAAGCAATTACCTAAAGCTTATTTACAAAAGGGTTGGAATACCTTAAAGCCAATTGAAACTTACACCAATTCAATAGCCGATAATAATAAATACGAAAAAGCTGCAAATAAAAAAGAACAACCAACTTTTCCTTACGAGTATTCTAATTATTTAGTTCCGGGAAAGTATGGAATGCTCAAAGAAACACCTTATGGAAACACCATTACCAAAGAGATGGCCGTTGCTTGTTTAAAGAATGAAAAATTAGGAAAGGATGAATATACGGATCTGTTAACTATAAGTTTTTCAAGCCCCGATATTATTGGACATGAGTATGGCCCACGTTCAGTAGAAATAGAAGATGTGTATTTGCGCTTAGATCTTGAACTAGAAGAATTAATAAAAACATTAGACGCGGAAATTGGCGCTACTAATTATGTTCTGTTCTTAACAGCCGATCATGGTGCTGCAGAGGTGCCAAATTACTTAATGGATAACAAGATACCCGCCGGTTATTTTGATGAAAAAGTACTAGAGAAACAACTAAGGGAATACTTCTTAAAGAATTTTAATGATGAAAAGATCCTTATTGGTTGTTTTAATCAACAAGTATTTTTAGATGAAGCTCGATTAGATAAGATCAATAAACAGTATGTTGAACAAAAAGTGTGCGATCACCTTGTTACTATTGATGCGATCTCTGAGGCCTATCCTTCTGTTGTGCTTAAAAACAGCAGTTGTGAGGGAAGAGATGCAAGATCATTGATGCAAATGGGATACAATCATCAGCGTAGCGGAAATGTGGCCTATGAATTAAAACCGGGCTGGATGGATCATGAAAAAACAGGAACAACGCATGGCGCATCTTATTCGTACGACACGCATGTTCCTATAATATTTTATGGGAACGGTATAGAAAAAGGAAGCTCGTTGAATTATTATAAGATCACACAAATTGCACCTACTATCTCTGATCTTTTAAAAATAAATTACCCAAATGGTTGTATCGAGGATCCAATTGAAAAGGTATTAAAGAAATAACGCGTATGTATCAACAATTTAAAGCATCTTTCAGTAAAATTGTAGTAGTAGCTGCATTAGGTTATTTTGTGGATATATACGACCTCGTTCTTTTTGGGATGGAACGCGTAGCGAGTTTAACCGATATTTTAAAGGATACATACACTGATCCTGCCGAATTAAAAAAACAGGTTACGGATGTTGGCGCCAACCTATTAAGTTATCAAATGATCGGAATGTTAGTGGGAGGATTGTTCTGGGGGATTTTAGGAGATAAAAAAGGACGATTAACGGTTTTATTTGGAAGTATTATCACTTATTCACTAGCTAACATTGCAAACGGATTTGTGAATGATACATTTTGGTATGGTGTTTTACGTTTTGTTTCCGGCTTTGGTTTAGCAGGTGAATTAGGTGCAGGAATTACATTGGTGAGCGAAACCATGAAAAAAGAAGACCGAGGCATTGGCACCACCATTGTTGCCACCATTGGTTTATTTGGAGCAGTTGTTGCCGGCTTAACTACCATTGCCATTGATAATTGGCGCGTAAGTTATTTTTTAGGCGGAGGAATGGGTTTGTTGTTATTATTCATGCGTATTGGAGTTTTTGAAAGCGGCATGTTCGATCAGGTGAAGAAAGATAAAACAGTAAAGAAGGGTAATTTTTTATATCTATTCTCACATCCAAAATTACTCTTTAAGTATCTTAATATTATTTTAATTGCGGTACCTGTTTGGTTTGTGATGTATTTTTTAGTTCAGTTTGCTCCCGAAATGTCATCGGTGCTTGGTTTGGTTGATGGGCCAAAAGATGGTAAGATCCCGATCATGGTGGCCTACATTGGAATAACTATTGGCGATGTGGTGAGCGGAGTTATGAGCCAAAAAATGCGTTCTCGTAAAAAAGTACTTTTTATTTTCATAACGCTCACACTCTTGTTCAGTATCATTTATTACCTCTTTGCAAATGTTTCGGTATTGATCTTCTATACAATCGTTTTTTGTATTGGTTTCGGAACAGGATACTGGGCTGTTTTCATGAGCGGTGCATCCGAATTATTTGGAACTAATATTCGCTCCACCGTAACAACAACGGCACCAAATTTTGTGCGAGGATCAGTTACATTGATGACAATTGCCAACACTTCATTGAAACCATCCATTGGCCTTGTCAATTCGTCATTGATAATTGGCGGCATAGTATTTGTACTTGCCTATTGGGCATGTTATAGATTAGAAGAAACATTTGCCAAAGATTTAAACTATACTGAATGAAACCAACTGTGATCATAGGAGCTTCTTCTAACCCCGACCGCTATAGTTATATGGCCACAAAAAGCTTGACCTCACATGGCCACAAAGTTTATCCGGTTGGAATAAAAGAAGGAGAGGTAGAAGGTGAAAAGATACTGGTTGGAAGGCCTGTTCCAAATGATGTAGATACTGTTACAATGTATCTCTCTGCAAAAAATCAAAAAGATTGGTATGATTACATTCTTTCTTTAAAGCCAAAAAGAATTATTTTTAATCCCGGCGCAGAAAATCAGGAACTTGTGGAGCTTGCGAACAAGCAAGGAATTGAGTCTGTAGAAGCCTGCACATTAGTAATGTTATCTATCGGAAATTATTAATGAAGTGGATCACCAAAAAATTTGATGAATTATCTGTACACGAATTGTATGGCATTTTGCAACTACGTGCCAAAGTGTTTGTAGTGGAGCAAAATTGCGCGTATCAAGATCTAGATGATACTGATAAAAAAGCATGGCATTTATTTGGAGTTGAG
>Ga0209990_10002485_pt1 | contig 14403 bp, 18 predicted proteins | sample NOAtaG_6_FD_187304 | JGI IMG/M metagenome (GOLD analysis project Ga0209990, IMG submission 187304) | Freshwater lake microbial communities from Lake Erie, under a cyanobacterial bloom - NOAA_Erie_Diel5S_2200h metaG (SPAdes) (version 2) | ecosystem: Environmental > Aquatic > Freshwater > Lake ...
AAGGAACCCGGCTGGAGCATGCCCCACATCGAAGAGATCGTTGATGTGATGGAAGAAACCGCTCGGGCCCGCAAGCTACCGTTCCTGCGTACCGCTGGCAGGCTCTTGGTGAAAAAGGCGGTCAGAAACTGGCAGAAGAAGGCCATTGGTAAGTAGGGGAGAAGCATCATGTACGCACACATTGGCAGCATTACCGGCGGCGTAAACAAGCAGCTGGGCGACATCCACACCCAGATGGGCGACGAGGTTGAGGACACCATCCAGCGGGAGAACGAGTCCCGCGTAGCCCAGGCCCGCGAGATGCGCCGCATGGAGCATGAGCGTGAGATGGAACGCATGCGCATGGCTGCCGAGCGAGAGAAGACGGCCGCTCTCATCGCCCGACTGGATGCCCAGGGCGGCAAGAAGGTCATTCGCTTTCCGGGAGGCATGATTACCCATGGATGACGACGAGGACGAAATCGAAGGGTGGATGCGCTAATGGAACCAGACGGCGACAAGATTCGGCGGCTCATTGAGATGGACGGCCTGAGTGGCGCCCAGCGGCAGTTCACCAAAGAACCGCTCTGGCACCCGATCCTCCAAGACCTGATGCGTCATCCCGACGATGAGCGTGATCCAGGCCCAATCGTCCCGATGCCTCTTGGCACTCCAGGGCAGATGGCCTTCCCCGGGTCGGCAAAGAGGTTCACCTAGCCATGGACCGTGAAGGCGACAAGGTCCGCAGCCTGATTCCCAATCGGCCGGTGCGTGACGTTCAGGGCGGCAAGAAGTTCGTCGTCCGGGCCAAGGTCGGTGACGAGGAGCGGCTCGTCCGCTTCGGTGACGCCAGCATGGAGCATTACAAGGAAGGCTCCAAGCCTGGGCACGGGGATGAAGGAAGGCGAGAGAACTTCAAGGCGCGGCACAACTGCTCCGAGAAGACCGACAAGCTGACGCCCGGGTACTGGTCATGCAATTGGAGCTGGTGAATGGCTGACTCTTGGGCCGACTACATCCAAGGATCTCCCGACCAGCGGCTGCAAGACCTCGCCGCCCAGCAGGCGGAGTTCGACCGCATCAAAGCCTCGCCTCGCTGGCAACGCGCCCGCCGTGCGGCGTACACGGGCTACGACGATGGCTTGGTCGATCCGCGGGCCTACATGATGGAAATGCAGGCCGATCAGCTGTACCCGACACGGTCCAGCGATGCGGCCGATGACATGGCCTATGCGGCGAACTATGCCGTCGATTTCGCAGAGCGACCGCGTGATACGGTCTTTCGCGCTGTGCAAGAGGCGTCGAAAGGAAACTACGGCGAAGCTGGCGGCCTGCTTGCCCGAGCGCCGCTATCGCCCTTCATGCCATCCATGGCCGCAGGGACGGCTGGCTCGGAAGACGACTGGCGTAAGTTCACTGGCCCCGCGCAGAGTCTGGCTATCGGCGCACTCACGGATCCACTGAACTACGCCGGCCTTGGCGTAAAGCCGCTGGTCCGAAATGCACCAGACATCCTCCAAGCACTCCGCCGCGCTCAGTCAACCGCACGCTATGGAGCAGGCGCGCCGACCTTCTTGGTGGACGATGCAGGCGAGGCCATACGCCGATTGCGAAACTCGCCAGAGGCTCCGCAGTTGAGGATTGAGTATGCCCGTTAACTCGCTGGTGGGTAAGGCCGACGAGCTGGGCGATTCCGTTCGCCAGCTCATCCGTGCCTACCACGGCAGCCCGTACGACTGGGACCGCGTAGACATGTCGATGGTGACTAAGGGCGAGGGCCCTTTAGATGAAGGGTTTGGGTTTTATGCCACCGACCGCGAAGGCGTAGCAGACTGGTATCGAAACAGCACAACAGTCATTCGCCGGAAAATCTTGGCAGACCAACTGCGCGAAATGCGTCATGGCTTGCGAGCCAGCCCGGCAGACCAGCTTTTTTATACGCCGGCGCGGTTGGCGCAATTCGGCGGCCGAGATTCGCACTTCCACAGTTCCGCCAGTGAGGCTGGCGCCTATGATTGGCACCGGCGCCTCCAGCGGGCCAGAAAGATCCGCGAAGAGGTTCAGCCTCAACTTGCCAGCCTTCAGCGTGAATTTCCGCGGGGAAGAACATACGAGCTGGAGATTGGCGTGCCGCGCGACTCTCTGATGGAGTACGACGTTCCGGTGTACGCCCAGCAGCCCGAGGTGCTGGAGAAGATGCGGGCCGTCAACTCGCAACTGGTTGACGATTTGATGGAGTCTCCCGACGCTGACGGTGCGATGTTTTACAACACCTTGGCCGGCGGAAACATTTTTGACCCGCCAACCATCGGCGGCCAAAGGCGCGCGTCGGAGATACTTTTCAAAGCCGGCATTCCGGGGCACGCCTACCGCGGCAACGCTGACAACTACGTGTTCTACCCCGGCGCCGAAGACTCCATCCGCATTCTCCGCAAGCGGTAGGCGGGCATTAGTCCTGTGTACCTCGTACACAGGAGCCCCCGCTGTGTTGATGGAAGCGATAAAGCGCTGCACTAGTTGCGGCGCGGATAAACGGCTGTCCGGCTTTTACGCCAATGCGAACGGTCGCTGCGGAAGGCATGCCTTGTGCAAGGCGTGCATGGACGTCAGAAAGCGCAGCAGCGCGGACAGATATCGCGCCATGGGCGATGCCAAGCTGCCTCAGTCTAAACGCTGCCCGATGTGTCGGCTGGAGAAGCCGCCAGGGGATTTCGCGCGATACCCGACATCTAGCGACGGCCTTCGCACGTATTGCAAGGAGTGCGACCGCGTCGTACGGAGGTCGGATAAATACGAGCTAGAGCGAGCGCGTGTGGTCGAAATGTTGCTACAGACGCAGTGCGAGGCGTGCGGAAAGGTCTTTGCCGATGACGCCGAAAAGCACATCGACCACCGGCACTCGGACGGCGCTGTGCGTGGCGTTCTATGCGAACGGTGCAACACAACGCTCGGCAAGTGCGAGGAAAACCCGATGATATTGATGGCTCTTTGCAGCTATCTGTCGCGGACGGTTGATGTCGATTACCGAAAACAGCCGTACACCGATACAAAAACAGGGGAAGCGGACATTTGTTCCTTAGCCAATACACCCCCGAGGCTAAGTGAACCTAATGTCAGACGAGCAGATTCAGGACATTGAGCAGTCGTCGCCGGTAGCCGAGCATTCCGCGCCGCAGGCGTCGGAGCCCGCCGCGCCGCAGGCCAGCAGCGGCTTTACGACGCCCTACGAAGCCTTTAAGTCGCTTCCGGACTTTCAGGGGCAGGACGACCTGACAATCGCTCGCAATTTGTACTCGTCTTATAACGGGTATCGCGAGTCGCAGAAGGCGCTTCAGCAATATCAAAGCGTCATTCCATACGCCCAAGAGTATCTGCGAAACCAGCGCGATTTTGAGGCGTGGCGCGCCGCGCAGGCCGAGGCTTCCAAGCCGAAGGCGCCAGAGAAAAAGCGATGGTTTGATCCGCCTCAAATCGAAGAGAACTACAAGTCCTACATCGTCCGCGATCCGCAGACGGGCAAGGAGATCATCGATCCCAACGCCCCGATCTCGGTGCAGGAAAAGCTCCGTGCCTACCAGGACTACACGGCGAACTTCGCCCGTAAGTTCGTCACGGATCCTGAGAACACGCTGAAGCCCTTCATCGAAGAAGTGGCGATGCAGAAGGCCCAAGAGCTGGTTGAGAAGCAGCTGGGCCAGTACAAGTCCCAGAACTACGTTCAGTCTCTGGAGCAGCAGAACGCCGACTGGCTCTATGACCAGTCGGGCCAGATCAGCCCCGAGGGTCAGGCCATCCAGGCGTACATCGCCCAGGCCGCCGAGATGGGCATCGGAACGCCCGAGCAGCGTTGGCAGTACGCCACCGGCATGCTCCAGCGCGATCTCCTGAATCTGCGTTACCAGCAGATGCATGCTGCTCCTCCCCAAGGTTATGCCCCGCCCATGGCGCAGGCCCCCGCACCAGCGCCAGCGGCTGACCCAGTGGCGGAATCGAACATGCAGTTCCTCCGGGAGCGTGCAACTCGGACCCCGAATCGTAGTGCAGGAACCACAGAGCCGCGGGCACCGCGCCAGCGGATGAGTTTTGAAGAGAGGCTTCGCGGCCAACTCGTAAATGATGGAGTGATCTGATGAGCAGCTCGGTAGATTGGGCACGTTCTATTGCAACGACGATCGTCAACCACCTTCGGGAGGAAGAGATTGCGTCGTTGCGGAAGTACAAGTTCTTTGCCGCTCTTGAGGGTGCCGGTCAGATCCGCACCAACATGAGCGGGCGTGGTTTCGACTGGGAAATCCAGTACCGCAACCACACGCCGTCTGGCAACAACGGTGAGACTCCTCGCAATTTCAGCAGAGAGAACCTCTGGAAGAAAGCAGAGCTTGAGTACCGGGGCGCGCAGGTCACCGATGCGATCTACAAGCGTGAAATGCTTGAGAATCGTTCGACGCAGGCCCTCGTCAACGTCGCTGGCAAGATGGCCAGCCGTCTGCTGACGAGCATGGAGCAGTACCTCGCCCGCGAGTGGGTGCAGGACGGCTACGCTGCGGGCAACGAGCTGCGGTTCCACGGCATTGAGTCGTTCATGGGCGGCACCCAGACGATCAACGTCGCCAGCGCTGGCTACAACCCGCGGACTGCCGACCCGGCGGATCCGTACTTTGCTCCGAACGACAACTACGCCGGTCTTTCGACCGTGCTGGGTGCGTACGGCGGCTCGGCGGATACGGTGTCGTCTTGGCCGAACGGCAAGGTCGATCCGGAGTTTGACTTCTTCAGCCCGGTTATTGTGAACGCCGACTCGTCCTACTTCGGTGCCAGCACCTGGAAGGACAACTGTGCGAAGGCTCTGCGTGAAGCGATTCACCAGACCCGTCGCAACGATACGAAGGAAGATCAGGTGGACATGGTCCTTCTGGACCGTCGTCTGTTCATCGACTTCCTGAACACGTTGGACGCCAAGGAGCGCGTGATCGTCAGTCGGACGAACGGCCTCCGCAGCTATGGCTTTACCGATGTGTTTGAGTTCGACGGTGTTGAGGTTGGCTCGGAGAATTCTGTTCCCGCCAACACCGGCTACGGCCTCGCCGTGGGCAACATCGAACTCCTGTGCATGGAGTCGCAGCTGATGGTGAGCGAGGGCCCGTTCTACGACGAGCTTACGCAACAGTATCGGTACGTGGTGTCCACGCTCGGCAACCTGAAGTTCAAGTCGCCGCGCAACTTCTTCAAGCTCGTTGTCTAAACCAAGGTTGTCATAGGAGTACAAGAATGAGTCTGTTTGTTGATCCGCCCTTCAGCCTTGGTCAGACGCTCGGCGTTTCGTCCACTGCTGATGGCACTGGCTGGGTGGGTACTGTAAAGGTGTTCCCGGACGTCAACCCGACGACCGGCCAGATCCGCAGCAATCGGCTGAAGACCTGCATCGCCGTCCGCAATGCGTCGGGCGCTGCTCTTCTCCCGAAGCGGGTGGTCCGGTTTGCTCGGGATACGGCCGGCCCGGCCGCGTTCTCGGCTGTGGACGGTTACTCGGCTGTCACCAACAACGAGATTGTTGGCGTGGTCGATGAGCATCTCCCGGCCTCGGGCGTTGCTGCGAACGATGTGTTCTGGGTTGTGGTGAAGGGTCCGACCGAGGTGTCGCATGCACTCTCGGGCGCTGGCATTGCGGTTGGCGACCGGCTCTCGGCCATCACGGCTGCGACGACCGGCGCTACGACCGCTGGCCGCGTGACGCCCTCGGCGGTTGGTGCGGCTACGACTGGCTCCGACAACGTCGGCCTCGGCGTGATCGGCTATGCCTGCTCGGCGGGCACCACCACCGGCGCGGCGATCCTTGCCTTTGTCAACACCGGGCTTGAGTAAGACCCTCTTTGGGGTTTCGGGGGAGGGCCCTGTCCGCTCGTCGGGCGGGGCCCTTTTCCTTAGATAGATGAACGACATACCAGCCATCCAGAACTTGGACTTCCTGCGTCAGCTGATCGCTGAGTTGCGGCAGGAGCAGCCGTACATGGACGCCTTGAAGCTCCGCATGCTCCAGGGTTCTGGCATGGGCACAGACCGACCGGAGGAATAGCGTGTCCTTTTTTGCGCCAGGAACTTCCCAGCAGTACGCGGACGACTACTACCGCCGCGTCGGCCCGATGATGGGCGGCACTGGACGCGACGGCCAAATGCCGACAATGGCTAGGCCGGATAGCCGGAACTCCGTGACGGTCAGCAACGGCCGCGTATCGCCGTATGGCCAGACGAACACCCGGCCGTTTCAGGGCACTATGCGTCCGGAGGTTCCGCAGGCTTCGCAGCAGGCCCCGGACATGTCGGGCTACGCCCCGAGTCGATCTGCGGGCATGCGCTGGAACGGCTCGCAGTGGACGTCGCCCCCGCCGCGTCCTGGCCGCGCGCAGCCCACGCAGCCGCAGTCGCAGGGCACGCCGTACGGGCAGCCGCCGGGCGGTCGGCCGGCTGGCCTGCAGCCATCCTACGCGAACCAGATGCCGATCCAGCTGTTAGAACCGCGGCCACGGCTTCCAAACCAGCGGCACGCGCCTAACGACCCGGTCTATACGCAGGGCATGCCGGGCTACCCGCAGTCCGAGCCTCCCTTCCGCGGAGGGCTTCAGGCCCCATCCTTTACCCCCGGCGGCGGACAAGGCAACTTCGCCTACGCACCGCCCGACCAGCGGCCGGCTCCGTTCACCTCCACCACACGCGGGCCGGATGGCCAGCAGTACGATCCGAGCCAGTATTACCCGATGCGCGATGCGTTCATCCAGAACATTAACGACGCCCGCTCGCAGTTCGTCTCAAACCCCGGCGCCGGCAGGCAGCCCATGGATTTCGGGGCAATGTGGGGGCGCGCAGGCGACATGGCCCAGCAGGGCTTCCAGAACCCGCTGACAGGATTGCTTGGCGGGTTCGGTTGACATTGCCACTGTAATTTTGTATACTTAACACCCTACCCCGAGGTGTTACATGCAGCAGAAGTTTAACGTCGGTTTCTGTACCTTCTCCTACGGCGGCAATGGCGGCATCGCCTCTGAGGTGCCGAAGATTCGCGAGTGGATGGTGCCACTCGTTGCGGATCTCTCCAAGGACGAGCGGATTGCGAACATCCGCATCTGGAACATTGCCGACACGCCTGTGACTATGTCCAGGAACAAGGCCGTGCTGGACGCCCGGAGTTTTGGCCTGGACGTCCTTGTGATGATCGACAGCGACATGACGCCCGACCTGTACCTGGGCGTGGAGTCGGCCGCAAAGCCGTTCTTCCAGTCGTCGTTCGACTTCTTGGTCAAGCACTATTCGCTCGGGCCATGCGTCATCGGGGCTCCGTATTGCGGCCCGCCGCCGCATGAGTGCGTGTATGTCTTTGAGTGGCGGAACCTCCGTACGGACAGCGTGAATCCGGACTTCCAGCTGAAGATGTACGAACGCCCCCAGGCCGCCAGGATGGCTGGCGTTCAAGAGTGCGCCGCCCTGCCCACCGGCTTGATCATGTACGACATGCGGGCGTTTGAGCTGACTGAGCCCAAGGCCCCCGGCGAGAGGCCATGGTTCTATTACGAATTCTCGGACCTGTACGAGGCGGAGAAGGCTTCGACCGAGGACGTCACCATGACCCGAGACCTCTCGCTGGTCGGCACGCAGAAGCTTGGCTACAACCCCGTGTTCTGCAACTGGGACGCCTGGGCTGGGCACCACAAGCCGCTGGTGGTTGGCAAGCCGTCGTACGTCCAGCCGTCGCACATCTCCTCCAAGCTGAAACAAAGCTGGGAAGCCAACGTCGATCCGGATGTGAAGACCGTGGAGCTTCGCCCGGCGCAGACGCTGGAGAACTTCCTGCAGAAGTGCCAGAAGAACAGCTGCGCGTAGCATGGCTGACTACAAGGCGTGCATCGAATGCGGGACGTCATATCCCGCCACCACGGCTAACTTCCACAAGTCCAAGGATGGCTTTCACGCCCGCTGCCGCAAGTGCCGCAACAAGGTCGAACGCCAGAAGCGACAGAAGAAGCAGAATAGCAAGCTCGCTGAGATCGAACGTGGGGCGGTGGACATGTTCATCGCATCGTCCCGGATCGGCGGGGCCAACATCCCGCACTCGTCGGAGCTGCTGGAAGTGCTGATGGGCTATTTCGGTGGCGTGAGCGGATTCGCCAATGCCTACATGAAGCAGTACTACGACTCCCCGGTCGGTGGTGCTTTCAGGACCAAGATGCTGGACGGCGTGATGCGGCTCATCACCACCAACACGGCCATGGGCGGTGCAAAGAAGCCATTGGATCTGATGACTGAGGAAGAGCTAGAGGCGCAGTACCGGCGGGACGTTCTCGCTGCCGCCTTATCGATGAAGGTGAACGGCAACCAAGTGAGGCTGGAACATGCTGATGAAGTGCGAGAACTGCCGGTGGTGGGGAGTGAGCAAGCCGGAAGCGTTGGTGGGGGAGTGCCGCCGGTTTCCGCCGCAGGCGAGGCTCGGGATGTGGGAGTTCCCGCTGACCGACAAGAGCCAGGGCTGCGGGGAGTTCCACCCGATGAACATGCGTCAGGTCAATGAAAAAGCATCCGAAGATCCCGCCGCCTGAGATCCCGAAGCCAGACGCTCCGGTTGTCTCGCAGCATCAGATCCAACAGCTGCGTGAGGTGCAGGCTGAGCTTGCGTCTCGCCGGCTGGAGGCTCTGCGGCTGTATCGTCCCATGCCTCACCAGGAAGAGTTCCACAAGTGCATGGCCAGCGAGCGGATCGTCCTGGGCGGTAACCGAGGCGGCAAGTCTTTGGCAGTGGCAGTGGAGATGGCCCGAGCTGTGACGGGGCAAGACCCGTACGAGAAATACCCGTCCGAAGGCGGCAACCTCGCCATCGTCGGCCGCAATTGGCCCCACATCGGGCTTGTGATCTACCCGATCCTCTTCAAAGCCGGGGCGTTCCGGATCACCAAAGACGAAGAGACTGGCGAGTGGCGCAGCATCAGGAAGGGCGACGACAAGGCGAAGAGTAAACCCGCCCCTCCGCTTATTCCGCCAAGACTTGTGAAGGACATGTCCTGGGTGCTGAAGAACGCTGGCTATCTCAACAAGTGCGAGCTGACCAACGGCTGGACGATCTGGTGCTTCTCGTCGGAAGGCGAGCCTCCCCAGGGCTATCAGGCCGATGCCGTGTGGCTGGACGAAGACCTGAACAACGAGCGGTGGATCGGGGAGTGCCAAGCGCGGCTCGCGGATCGCAAGGGCCGGTTCATTTGGTCGGCCATGCCACACTCAAAGAACGACGCGCTCATCGGACTGTGCGAGCGTGCGGACAAGGTGTCGGAAGACAAGGACGCCATCATCCGCAAGTTCACGTTTCGCTTCTTAGACAACCAGTTCATCGATGACGAGGAAAAGCGGAAGAACATCGAACGGTGGTCGGCTCTTGGTCAGGAAGAACTCCGCATGCGTGCGGAGGGTGAGTTCACCACCGAATCCACGCTGATGTACCCGACGTTCAATCAGTCGGTCCACATCTTCCCCAGAGAAGAACTTCCTGACGGCCGGGTGCCCCCGGACTGGACGCGCTACGTGGCGATTGACCCTGGCCACGCCGTGATGGCCACGCTCTTCGGGGCCGTGCCTCCCGATGAACGGTTCCTGCTGATCTACGACGAGCTGTACATCCGCAACTGCAACGCCCTGATCTGGGGCGAGCAGTTTGCCGAGAAGGCCCATGACCAGCTGATCCGATCCGCGATCATGGACATGCACGGCGGCACCCTGCGTGACCTGGGCTCGGGACGACTGCCGCATGAGCTGTACTCCGAGGAGCTGAAGAAGCGGAACATCAAATTCCTCATCGGCGGCCACCAGTTCATTCCTGGCTCCGACGACATCCCGGCCCGCACCGCGCTCGTCCGCAAGATGCTGCACATCCGCGGCGACGGGACGACGCAGCTGAAGATCCTCCAGGGCGCGTGTCCCAATCTCATCCGTGAGATCAAGCGGTATCGCAAGAAGACAACGACCGTGAACGGGCAGGTGTTTGTCACCGACGAGCCGCAGACGCGCGGTGAAGTGCATGCCTGCCAGACACTTGAGTACCTCTGTGCCTACGAGCCGAAGTACCACAAGCCTCCCAGACAACTCGGCCAAGACCCGTGGTGGGTGAAGTATCTGGCCGACAAGCGACGACGAGAGCGGAGGTCCGAAGACCCCTGCGTGATCCTTGGCCCCATAGGAAGCCTGAAGCGATGAGCGATTTCTCCATGCCCAGTGCCGAAGTTGGCGACTGGGTTCTGTACCAGCCCCATGCCGACGCGCCCCTCTCCCCTGCCCTAGTTGTCGAAGCCGCCTCGCGGACGCTGACGCTCTGGGCCGTCTCCGGGGCCTACGGCGGGCAGTTGAAGCCCTCGGTGCATCACTCCACCGATCCGGGCGTGAATGAGTTTCCGGACTGGAAGCGGTACGGCCTGTGGCAGCACAAGCCGCGTGACCCGAAAGTGGCTGTTTTGGCCGAGAAAGTGGCTCTTCTTGAGAAGAAGGTCGCTGACTTGGACGGCCGCAAAAAGGGCTGAACGGGCATTAGTCAGTAGGAGACATTAGATGCCCGACGAGAATCCGCTTCGTCCGATTACCAAGCGCTGGCTGGAGTGCATCAAGCAGGCCCAGACGCACAAGCGGCCGTTCCAGGACGACGCTGACGAAGCGATGATGTTCTACTGCTCGGACCCCGACGCCATGTGGAAGGATTCACGGGCTCGGGGCGAGCGTGGATACAACAAGGGGCTCAATCCTCCCCCGTTCAGAATGATGGTGAACCGCGTTTGGGAGGCCGTCCGTCTCTTTAGCTCGGTCATTCATCACCGGAACCCCAACCGGGCAGTGACGCCCAAGGACTATCCGGTCATCGGGCCGATGCTCCTGGGCATCCAGCCGCAGCCTCCTGTTCCCCAAATGGGACCGGACGGCCAGCCCGTCATGGGGCCTGATGGCCAGCCGGTGATGATGCCTGACCCCGGGATGATGGCGTACCAGCAGGGCGTGGAGCAGCAGCAGTTCCTCCAGGAGCGGCGCAAAGTCATTGCCAAGCTGCTTGAGGACTATCTGAACTACACGCCCAACGAGCTGGACCTGAAGCGCCACTCCCGCAAGGTTGTGGAAGAGGCGTTCATCACAGGTGCAGGGGTATGGTGGCATGAGCTGTACCAGCCCCCAGGCAGCGAGATCCGGATGGCGGGGTCATTCTTTGACTCCATCCAGAACATCGTCTGGGATCCGGACGCCGATGAGTTTGAGGACATCCGCTGGACCGCGCGCCGCAGGACGCAGCCGATTGACGAAGTGGCCGCGAAGTTCGGCCTGGACCGGGAGCAGCTGAAGGGCCACATTGAGAGCTACTCCAGCCGCGCGGAAGATGGCGAGCGTGGCTACGAGTACAAGAAGAAGAACGGCAAGACGAACGACCTGATCTGCTACTGGGAGATTTACTCCAAGACCGGGTTCGGTGATCGCCTGAAGGATGCCGACAAGGATCTCAGTGGTGTTTTCGATGCGCTGGGACCGAACTGCTACATCGTTGTGGCCGAGGGAATTGACTTCCCCCTGAACTGCCCGCCGCAGATGCTGCAGGAGGAAGTGGACGAGACTGGCATTCCGCAGTCGCTGTTCATGGCTGCCCAGTGGCCGATCCCATTCTGGGCTGAACCAAACGGCTGGCCGTTCACTCTCCTCGCTTGGCATGGGAAGCCGGGCTACAGCTGGCCCATCTCGCTCATTCGTCCCGGAATCGGGGAGCTTCGATTTATCAACTGGGCGATGAGTTTCCTCGCCACGCGCATTGCGACCTCCAGCCAGACGCTCATTGGCGTATCGAAGGCTGCGGACCCAGACCTCAAGGCGAAGATCCTGGAGAGGTCCGATACCGGCTTCAACATTGTCGAAATCTCCGAAGCTGTCGGCCGGTCGGTCAGCGATGTGATCTCGGTCTTCCAGATGCCTGGGGTGACCCAGGACATGTACAACATCATCTCGGAGGTCACCGCGCTCTTTGATCGTCGGGTTGGTCTGACCGAGCTGATTTACGGCATGACCAGGGCATCCTTCAGGTCGGCTGCAGAGGCGACCGTGAAGTCCGAGCAAATCTCGGTGCGCCCCGACGACTACGCCAACATCTTGGAAGACGCTCTGTCGGAGGTCGCACGCAAGGAGGCCCTCCTGGCACGGTGGCTCATTTACCCCCAAGACGTCGAACCTCTCCTCGGGCCAATGGCCGCCCAGGCGTGGCAGCTGCACGTTCAGAACGAAGACCCGGATTCCATTGTTCGGGAGTACTCCTACCGCGTCGAAGCCGGCTCTGTGCGCAAGCCCAACGCCGCGACCAGGGTGGAGCAGATCAATCAGGCCATGCAGATCCTGGCGCCTGTTGCGCAGGGCATGATGCAAGCCGGCCAGCCGCAGCTGTTCAACGCTCTGCTCACCAAGTGGGGGCAGGCGATGCAGATGGATGTGTCGGAGTTCATGGTGCCTCCGCCGCCTCCTCCTCCCCCAGGCCCTCCCCCCGGCCAGCAGCCTGAAGCTCCCCCCGAAGGACAGTAGTCAGTATGGACATTCCCTATGAGGTCCGCATCCTCGGCCGCGATGCCGTGGACACGTACGAAAAGGCCCTGCCCTACGGCGAGCGGTGGGCCATTATGGTCGCCACGCAGACGCCCCCAGGGACAAAGGGAACGGAACGGGCATTCCTGGAGGGGCGGCAGAACATGGAGCAGTTCGACTCCATGCCCAGGCTCCAGGCCAACTACGTGCTGAAGGAAGCCAAGCAGGCTGGGATTAACCCGAACGGCAAGGTGTACTGCGCCGGGCTGGCTGACAAGCGTGGCTGGCGTGATCCGGCCGCGTGGGTGTCATCCAACGATGACGTCCTCAAAGTCGCCCGCAAGCGTCGTCTGGCTGTGTCCGGGAGCGTGAACTACGACCCGGGCCCCGAGGCTCCGCAACGCAAGGTGCTGTCCGAGAGCATCATTAAAGACGAGATTCGCAAGGAGAAACGCAGAAACCCCAACGCCAAGGCCGGGGAGCTGCGGGAAAAGATCATTGAGAAGCACGCATACCGCGTCAAAGGAAGGAACGTATGAACGAGATCGCGCGTCACTTTAGCCCCGGCACGGTCATCACCGCCAACAGCTCGGCGGCGACCACTTCCGGGCAGTTCCCCTTTGGCCGCTTTGGCGGGGCGTGCGTGATGATCGGCGCCACCAACGGCTGCACGCAGATCCGCTGGCATGGCACGGTCGATCCCAGGATTGCCCCGGTGCAGGTGTACGCCGATGGCTCGGCTGTAACGTCAGCCGTGACGGTGGGCATCATCGCCGTTCCGGACGCCTGCTTTGCGGTCAATCACGTTGCCCCGATTGTTGTTGGCGGCACCACCTGCGCCATGACCGTGATGGCCAAGGGCTAGGTCGTTACATCCCTTACTGTAAAGCCATAGCGAGTAGCGCACTATGCCAATGAACCCCAGGCTTCTCAGGCCGTCGAAAAAGCCGATCGCCGCGCCTTCGGCTCCTGTGCTTTTGACTGAGTCCGGTGCGGCCATCGCCACTGAATCGGGCGACAAGATCAGAACGGAGCAGAACTAATGACAGAGGTGAAGATCAGCGAACTGTCTGCGGCTTCGGCCGTCACGCCCGATGACCTGTTCGTTATTGTTGACGACCCCACTGGCTCGCCTGTCACCAAGAAGGTGTCGGCCTCACTGCTGCGGAACCCGCACGTTGTTGCTATCGCCTACGCCGCCACGCTCAGCACGGACGCCGCGTCTGGCGACATCTTCGACGTTACGCTCACCGACAATGCCACGCTCGCCAACCCATCGAACCCGGTGAACGGCCAGACGTTGCGGTGGCGGCTCACGCAGGACGGCACCGGAAGCCGAAGCGTGACGCTGGGCGACAAGTTCAATCTGCCTGCGTCCGCGACCTCGCCGCTGCCGTTCAGCACGGCCGCGAACAAGATGGACGTTCTCGCCGCGACGTATCACGCGGGCCGTGACAAGTGGGACATCATCGCCTTCGTACCGGGATACTAAATAGATGGCAACGCTGTACTACAACAACGCGACGAGTGACGGGAACTGGGCGACTGTTCCGACGGCCGCGACCGGCAGCGTCTCTTTCAGCGACCAGCCTGTTGACGGCGACACGCTGAACATCAACGGCGTGGTCTTTGAGTTCGATAGCGACAGCACTGTCACCGAAGGAAACACGGCCGTCGCCATCGGCGTCGATCTGGCGACTACGCTCGCCACGCTGGAGCCTTTGGTTGAGGCCGCAGTCTCTGTGGCTGCGACTGTTGACGGCTCAACCATGAATCTTACTGCCAGCAGTCCCGGCACCGCTGGGAACTACGGCGTGGTCGCTACTGGCAGCGTCATGTCGGCGACTAGCATGACCG
>Ga0209990_10002488_pt1 | contig 14400 bp, 10 predicted proteins | sample NOAtaG_6_FD_187304 | JGI IMG/M metagenome (GOLD analysis project Ga0209990, IMG submission 187304) | Freshwater lake microbial communities from Lake Erie, under a cyanobacterial bloom - NOAA_Erie_Diel5S_2200h metaG (SPAdes) (version 2) | ecosystem: Environmental > Aquatic > Freshwater > Lake ...
ACGAATCGGGCCTGTCGGAGAAGTGCCCGGTGACGCGAACCTGGGGCCTGCGCGGACACACTCCGGTCATCCAGCAGAGCTTCACGTGGAAGCAGATGTCGGCTATTGCCGCACTGTCGTGGTGGCGTTTCTACTTTCGCTTCTTCAGAGGCTCTGTGAAGAGCGAGCAGATCATCGAGTTCCTCGGCGCCCTGCGGCGCACGATCGGACGAAAGCTGTTGGTGATCTGGGATGGAGTGGGTTGCCACAAGAGCCGCCAGGTGCGTCAGTGGCTCGAAGCCCAGAACGGCCAGATCGCCATCGCATTCCTGCCGCCCTATGCCCCGGAACTCAATCAGGAGAGCAATGAACTGCGAACTGCCAGGACGCGTCCATTGCGCGGCGTATTGCAACAGGTGTTCGTCCGTGCCTCCCTGGATTCGGTGCCCGACAAAGGCCGTAGCCAGTGGCTCCGCTTCGTCCAATACCTTTGCCATTTCGGACACCGCCTTCCAGCCCGCATCGGGTTCGGCCAGCAGGAAATGCAGGGTGGCAGTGGTGATCAGGTCTCGCCTGGAGTTGAAGCCGTCATTCCGGGACAAATAGCTGCTGAGCGCCAAGGCCTGCCGGTAGTCGCCGCGCGCCAGGGCAAGGCGCATTTTTGCGAACCAGTGCCAGTAGCTCGACCGATGGGAACGTGCGCAGATCTCGAACAGCGGGCTGGCAAGCGTCGACTCGCCTGCCCGTTCGAGCGTGGCGGCGCCATTGCAGGCGGAAGCTCCAGCTTCGAATGACATGTCCGTGTGATCGCGAAAATCGGGAAATGACAGTAAGGTCTGCTGTGCGGCCCGTTCGTCGTATTGACGCAGCTGGGCGGAGGCCAGCTCGTCGAAGTTGCTCCACAGGTCGGGACGGGCGCGGACTGCCGCTGCCAGCATCGACCCTTCCGCGGCTGTGTCACCGGCGAGGCGTGCCCGCTTGGCGAAGAAGCGGTCGCGCAGGTAGTTCCCAATGAAGCGCTCGCGGTTCTCCTCCATCAGACGGACCGCCTCCGGCTTGCGCCCGGCGATCCCGAGGGCGTCATGGGCAAGCTCCAGATACCAGAACTGGTGATGGGTGTAGCGCGCGGCACGCAGATAGTGCTCCGCGTGGGAAGCTGCGCGCCGCGGGTCCATGCGCGTGATGTCGAATCGATCTTCGCGATTGCGCTCGGCGGCGCGCCATGCGCGCATGGGTTCGTCCTGGTAGAAGCGCTTCGGGCCATCCGGCAGCAGATCGTCCATGGCCTCGGATACGGGGGTCTCGCCCCCGGTCCAAGCGCTATACCTCGCGCGCCCGATTCGCCAGGTCCGACTGGGTGTGGGGCTGTCCATCGGCAGGTGGCGCCCATTGCTCCCACTCCACTGTAAACATTTGCACAACCGTGGGTGGGTAGTCGGTGAACACCTTGGGTATCCGCGCCATCAGTCGCTCGCGCACGGTGGGTGTATCCCTCAGGAACGGCAGCGGCAGCGCCGTCTGCGTAACGACGGCGCGGTTCATGGCGTGCAGGGCGTCGATGTGGTCCCGGTGCGCGAGGCGGTCGAAGGCTCTTGCTGAGCGCCAATTGGCGGCGTTTTTGTCTCAGGCTGGCGTGTAGCTGCTTTCCACCTGCAGGCCCACGAGGATCGCGAGATCGCTCGGATCGTCCTCGGGCTTGACCCGCAAGGCGCGGCGCAGCGCGGCGGTGCCCGGGGCATCCAGCAGGCCGGCGCGTTCGAGGTCGCGGGCGATGCGCAGGTGAACCTGTTCCTGCGATTCATTTGCGCGTGAAAGGGCCGGCATGAGCAGCGGTGCGTACCGGGTGTGGCGCGCCAGCAATTGGGCCCGCAGTTGGTTTTGTTCGGGTCGCGCCTCCCCGCCGCTGTAGTTTGCGCCCAGCACCTCCGCAGCGAGGATGGCCATGAGCGCCTCGGCCGGTGCAGCAATCGCGCCGGCACGCCCCTGCGCCTCGGCCAGGTTGCCGTCCAGCACGGCGCGCAGGGCCCGCGCTTCGGGGCCATTGCGGCCCTCCAGCAGCTTCACGGCGTAGGGCCGCCGGTGCAGGTGAAAGAATGCCCGGGCGCGCAGCACCGCAACGCCCTCGGCGTTGCCATCGCTTTGCGCCAGAGTCGCGAGCGAGCGTTCCCACAGGTGCCCGGCGGCTTCTTGGGCTGGCGACAGCAGCGCGGCCAGCAGTTGCAGGCGCTGCGCGCGCTCCACGGGCGGGCCATCGCCGGCGACCAGCGCGCGAGGATCGGCGGGAATGTCCGCGCCGGCGGGCTTGGCCCTGTTGTGAGCCGCCTCGGCGGCCGCCGGCGCGGCAGGCAGCTTCAGGGCCGCCATGACGTCGGGCAGCTGTGCGGCGAAGGCCTCTTCGGGCGGGAGTTCGTCGTGGAAGGCGATGGGCGCGATGCTGGGCAGCGGCGACTCGTCCCAACCCTGCCCGCTGGCGCGGCGCTGCCATTGCTTGAGCTGCACCTCGAAGGCGTTGGCCCCGTTGGCCAGTGCCACCTCGCCGCGCACCACGCGGTTCGCACCCACGGCGTCGGCCAGGGTGGCGATGGCCTGCCACTGGTAGTTGCGGCGGTTCGCGCCCAGGGCCTGCGCCGCCAGGGTGGGATCCACCACACACATGGCGCCCTGGGTGGCGATGCGCGCAGCCACCATGCGGCCATCAGATAGCGCCCCGGCCGGTCTACCGATGCGCCGCGGGCCTCGAAGGGTACCACCAGCACTGCGCAGGCAGCCCCCGCCAGTACCCGGGAGAACAGTTGTTCCTCCCGTTGCGCCCAGGCCGAGGGCCGTACGTCGAAGGGTTCGAACAGGCGTGCGGGCGCAGCGGGCTTCGCAGGCTTGCCAGCGGCGAGCGCCACGGAAGCGGCGTGCTGGGCCTGAAGGGCCGAGTGACGCGACAGCGCCAATGTGCTGCCCAACAGGAGCAGCGCCGTGCCCCCGATGGCGCCTGCAAGGCTCGCTACCAGCGACAAGCGTGTGTTCGCCGTGTTCATGCGCTGCCTCCGCATAGAGCCGCGCCGGGAGCCCCTGGGGCCCGGCGTGGCCATGGCCGACGGGATGACCTTCCCGGCGAGATATGACGGTGCACAGGCGCGGTGAACACGAGTCCCGGCTCCCGCCGTGGGCGAGCGATGTATAGTCGGGCGCTCCCCGTCTCACCCCGTTGTCATGCACCCCGGCCCTGTCTGTTCGAGTGTTCCTCTGGCGCGCAAGTCCCCCTGGACGGCGTTGGTCCTGCCGTGTCTGGCGATGGTCGCCGCGGGCTGCTCGAAACAGGAGACGCCGCCTCCAGCCCGCCCCGCGCCGGCGGTGAGCGTGGTCACTGTCGAGAAGCGTGACGTGCCGGTGGCCTTCGAGTTCGTGGCCCAGACGCGCAGCCCGCGGCAGGTGGAGATCCACGCCCGCGTGGCGGGCTTCCTGGAGCGGCGCGCCTACACCGAGGGCGCGGCGGTACGGGCGGGAGAACTGCTGTTCCAGATGGATCCGCGGTCCTTCGATGCGCAGCTCAGGCAGGCCGAGGCGGTGCTGGCGCGCAACGAGGCGAGTCTCGCCACTGCCCGCGCCACCCTCGACCGGGTGCGGCCGCTCGCGGAAAAGAACGCACTGTCGCGCAAGGACCTGGACGACGCGGTGGGCCAGGTAGCGGCCCAGTCGGCCACGGTGGAGCAGTCCCGCGCCCAGGTGGAGGCCGCGCGGCTCGACGTGTCCTACACGCGGGTGCTCTCGCCGGTGGCGGGGCTGGCCGGCGCGGCGGTCGTGGCCGATGGCACCTACGTCAACCCGCAGAACAGCCTGCTCACCACCGTCTCCGTCCTGTCCCCCATGCGGGTGCTGTTCAGCCTTTCCGAGAACGAGGCGCAGCGCTATCGCCGGGAGGTGGCCGACGGCCGGCTGCGGCCGCCGCCGGGACGGCGCTACGCGGTGGAGGTGGTGTTGGGCGACGGCACCGTGTTCCCGTACCGGGGCGAGATCACCTTCGCCAATCCGTCCTTCAACGCCAAAACGGGCACCTTCGAGGTTCGCGCCGAAGTGGCCAACCCCGACGCTGTGCTGCGCCCCAATCAGTTCGTGCGGGCGCGGGTGCACGGGGCGGTGCGTCCCGGTGCAGTGGCCATTCCGCAGCGCGCGGTACTGCAGGGGCCGAGGGGCGCTTTCGTGTGGCTTGTCGCCGATGGCAAGGCCCAGATGCGGCCGGTGGTGCCGGGGGACTGGGTGGGCGATCTCTGGGTCATCGACGAGGGCCTGAAGGGCGGCGAGCAGGTGGTGGTGGACGGCACAATGCTGCTGGCCGCGGGCATGAGCGTGAGCGCCCGGGCGCTGGAAGACCCGGCCGCGCCGGCGCGGCCGCCAGGCCCCGCGCCCAGGCCCTAGAGCCGCGCCGGACATGTTCTCCCGCTTCTTCATCGAGCGGCCGATCTTCGCGACGGTCGTGTCGATCCTGCTGTGCCTCGCCGGCGTGGCGGCCATGCTGGTGCTGCCCATCGAGCAGTACCCCACCATCACGCCGGTGCAGATCACCGTGAGCGCCACCTACCCGGGCGCCGATTCGCGCACCCTGGCCGAGTCGGTGGCCGCACCCATCGAGGCGCAGATCACGGGCGTGGAGAACATGATCTACATGAGCTCCACCAGCTCGGCCACCGGCCAGTTGTCCATCACGGTGTTCTTCTCCCTCGACACCGATGCCGACGCGGCCCAGGTGCAGGTGCAGAACCGCGTCAACCTGGCGCTGCCGCAACTGCCCTCGGCGGTGACCCAGCTGGGCGTGTCGGTGCAGAAGAAGTCCTCGTCCATCATGATGCTGCTGGCGGTCACGGGCAAGGGCGGGCGCTACTCGGACCAGTACATCGCCAACTACGCCAACGTGTACGTGCTCGACACCATCAAGCGCGTGCCGGGAGCCGGCCAGGCCGCCATCATGGGGGTGCCCGACCAGGCCATGCGCATCTGGCTCAACCCCGAGCGCATGGCCTCGCTGGGCATCACCACCACCGACATCCAGCAGGCCGTGGCGGGGCAGAACGCGCTGTTCGGCGCGGGCCAGCTGGGCCAGGCGCCTGGCGCGGGACGCACGGAGCTCACCCTGCCGGTGGTGATGCAGCGCCCGGCCACCGACCCGGCGCAGTATGACCAGATCATCCTGCGCGCCAGCCAGGACGGCAGCGCGCTGGTGCGGCTGAAGGACGTGGCGCGCGCGGAGGTGGGGCTGCGCCAGTACGTGATCGACAGCCGGCTCGACGGCGCGCCGGCCACCTTCATCGCCGTGTACCAGCAGGCCGGCGCCAACGGGCTCAAGGTGTCGGAGGCGGTGCGCGCCGCGCTTGCCGAGATGAAGTCGCGCTTCCCCGAGGGCATCGACGCGGTGGTGGCGCTGGACACCAACGAGTTCGTGCGCATCGCCATCGACGAGGTGGTGCACACCCTGGTCGAGGCAGTGGTGCTGGTGGTGCTGATCGTCTACCTGTTCCTGCAGAGCCTGCGCACCACGGTGATCTGCCTGGCGGCCATCGTGGTGTCGCTGGTGGCTACCTTCGCGGGCATGCTGGCGCTGGGCTTCTCCATCAACCTGCTCACCCTGTTCGGGCTGGTGCTGGCCATCGGGCTGGTGGTGGACGACGCCATCGTGGTGGTGGAGAACGTGGAGCGCAACATGGCCGAGCACCACCTGCCGCCGCGCGAAGCCACCATCCGGGCCATGGGCGAGATCAGCGGCGCGCTGGTGGCGGTGGTGCTGGTGATGGCGGCGGTGTTCGTGCCGGCGGCATTCCTGCCGGGCACCACCGGGCAGATCTACCGGCAGTTCGCCATCACCATCGTGGTGTCGCTGGCGGTGTCGGGCCTGGTGGCGCTCACCCTCACCCCGGCGCTGTGCGCCCTCATGCTCAAGCACCAGGCACCGCGCACGCGCGGCTTCTTCGGCTGGTTCAACCGCGGCGTGGACCGCGTCACTGGCCTGTTCGGCCGCGCGGTGGTGTTCCTGATCCGCCGCCTGGCCGTGGCCGCGGTGCTGCTGGCGGTGCTGGTGTACGCCATTTTCCACCTGTTTCGCACCCTGCCCACTAGCTTCGTGCCCAACGAGGACCAGGGCTATGTGATGGCGCTGGCCCTGTTGCCCGGCGGGGCGAGCCTGGACCGGGCGCGCGACGTGTCGGAAAAGGTGGACGCGCTGTTCGCCGCCGATCCGGCCGTGGAGAGCCGCTCGCAGCTGATCGGCTACAGCCTCCTGGACGGCGGCTTCAAGACCAACGCTGCCACGCTGTTCGTCACGCTCAAGGACTTCGCCGCGCGCTACGAGTCCATTGAAACGGCCAGGGCGCAGAACCCGCGCAGCGTGCTCACAGGGGTCTACAAGACTTCGGCGTCGGTGGAGGAAGCCATGGTGATCCCCGTGGCGCCGCCGCCGATCCCGGGCATCGGCAGCACCGGCGGCTTCGAGCTGTGGATTCAGGACACGGCGGCGGGCGATCCCGCGCGGCTCGAGGAGGCGGTGCAGGCCTTCGTGGCCCGGGCCCGCCAGCGCCCCGAGCTAGCCGCGGTGAACACCACCTTCCGGGCCTCGCTGCGGCAGTTGCGCGTGGACGTGGACCGCGACAAGGCGCTGCTGCTGGGCGTGCCGGTGCAGGACGTGTACGGGGCCATCCAGGCGCAGTTCGGCTCGCTGGTGGTGAGCCAGTTCAACCAGTTCAGCCGGGTGTGGCAGGTGGTGCTGCAGTCCGACCCGGTGTTCCGCCGCAAGCCCGAGGACATCGGCCGGCTCTACACCCGCTCCCAGCAGGGCGACATGGTGCCCCTGTCCACGCTTGTGACCACCCGCTGGGTGACGGGGCCTGACGTGCTGCCGCGCTTCAACGGCTTTCCGGCGGCCAAGGTCAACGGCGGCCCCGCTGCGGGCTACAGCTCGGGGCAGGCGCTCGCGGCCCTGCAGGAAGTCGCACGGGAGAGCCTGCCGCCGGGGTTCACCACCGCGTGGTCGGGCCTGGCCTACGAGGAGACCAGGGCCGGCGGCGCCTCCGCGATGGTCTTCGCGCTGGGTCTGCTGGTGGTGTTCCTGGTGCTCGCCGCACAGTACGAGTCATGGCGTCTGCCGCTGGCGGTCATGACGGCCATCCCCTTTGGCGTGCTGGGGGCCCTGGTGGCCAATCACCTGCGCGGCCTGCAGAACGACGTGTACTTCCAGATCGGGCTGCTGGTACTGATCGGCCTTGGCGCCAAGAACGCCATCCTGCGCGTCACCGCCGCGGTGGACCTGCGCCGACAGGGGCGCACCGTGATGCAGGCCACCATTGAGGCGGGCGAGCAGCGGCTGCGCCCCATCATCATGACTTCGCTGGCCTTCGGTGCGGGCGTGCTGCCGCTGGTGGTGGCCATGGGCGCGGGAGCCAATGCGCGGCACTCCATCGGCACCGGCATCCTGGGCGGCATGATCGGCGAGACCACCCTGGCCATGCTCTACGTGCCGGTGTTCTTCTACCTGCTGGAGCGCTTCGCCCAGTGGCAGGAGCGCCGGCGGGCCGCCCGGGGCGGCGCCGCGCCGGCTGACCCGCCGCCCGCTTCCGAGGCGGTTGGCGGCGGTCCCGGTGCGCCGCCGGCGCAAGCAGACACGCCGCCATGAGCGCGGCGCGGCGAACGCTCGGCTGGCTTTGCCTGTGCGCCCTGGCCGGGGCCTGCACGGTGGGCCCCGATTACCACAAGCCCGCCCTCGAGGTGCCGGCGGCCTATCGCGTGGAGCTGTCCGCGGCGAGCGTGGCCGAGGACGTGGACTGGTGGCGGGGCTTCCACGATCCGGTGCTGGACCGGCTGGTGCGCGAGGCGCTGCGCAACAACCGCGACGTGCGCATCGCGGCGGCGCGCATCGACGAGTACGAGGCACGGCTTGCGGGCGCGCGGGCGGCGGGCTTGCCCGTGGTGGGCTACAGCGGCACCCGCACACGCCAGCAGATCACGGAAGTGGGCCCACAGCCCCTCCCCCGGGGCATCGATTCGCGCAGTGCCACAGCCACGGCGCTGGCCTCGGCGAGCTGGGAGATCGACCTGTGGGGCCGCATCCGCCGCACCACGGAAGCGGCGCGCGCCGACCTGCTGGCCACGCGCGAGGCGCGCCGCGGCGTGGTGCTGAGTCTGGTCACCGAAGTCGCGCGCGGGTACGTGCAGTTGCGCAACCTCGACAGCCAGCTGGACATCACCCGCCGCACCCTGGCGCTGCGCGCCGAGGGAGTGAAACTGTTCGAGACACGCTTCGCCGGGGGCGTGATCTCCGAGGTGGAGCTGCGCCAGGTCCAGGCGGAGTACCAGTCGGCCGCTACGCGCGTCCCCGACCTGGAGCAGGCCATCGCGCAGCAGGAAAATGCCCTGTCCGTGCTGGTGGGCGCCAATCCCGGCCCCATCGAGCGGGGCCGGGGGCTGAACGACCTCAGTCTGCCAGCGGTGCCGAGCGGCCTGCCCTCCGAACTGCTGATCCGCCGCCCGGACCTGCGCAAGGCAGAGCAGGACCTGATTGCCGCCAACGCCCGCATCGGCGCGGCGCGGGCGCGCTATTTCCCCACGGTGTCGCTCACCGGCGCCCTGGGGTCTTCCAGTGCGGCCCTGTCGGATCTGTTCACCGGACCGGCCTCGGTGTGGAATTTCGGCGCCGGCCTCACCGGACCCATCTTCGACGGCGGCCTGGTAGCCAGCACGGTGCGCCAGGCGCAGGCGCAACGCGAGCAGCTCCTGGCCAGCTACGAACAGGCGGTGCAGCAGGCCTTCCGCGAGGTCAACGACGCCCTGGTGGCGAATCTGCGCACCCGCGAACGGGCCCAGGCCCAGGCACTGCAGACCGAGGCCCTCAGGCGCTACTCGGAGCTGGCGCGGATGCGCTACGAGGGCGGCTACACAAGTTACCTGGAAGTGCTCGATGCCGAACGCGGGCTGTTCAGCGCCCAGCTCGCCGAGGCCCAGGCCCGCGGCGACGTGGCGAGCGCGCTGGTGGCCTTGTACAAGTCTCTCGGCGGCGGCTGGGTGGAGCAGGCCGAAACGCTCGCCGAGGGTCCGCAACCGAAGACAGGAGATGCGCGATGAAACACTGGCTGATCGCCGCCGTGCTGGCGGTGGCCGCCACCGGCTGTTCGTCCCCGGGCCTGCGCAAGGCCGAGGGGCTCGAGGTGGCCGGAAAACTGGCGCCCGTGCCCAAGGGCGTGTCCGTCTATCAGTACGTGGATCCGCGCTTTGACTTCCTGCCCTTCCGCCGCGTGCTGCTCGAACCGGTGGTGGTGTACACGGCGCCCGACCACGGCTTCGGTGACATTCCCCAGGCCGAGCGCCAGGCACTGGCGCGCTTCATCGACGCCAATGCGCCGCGCATCCTGGGCGGCGGCGCCGTGAAGCTGGCCGAGGCCCCCGCGCCCGATGTGCTGCGGCTGCGGCTCACGCTGGTGGGCATGACCCGCAGCCGTCCGCTGCTGCAGGGTGTGAGCTACGCCATTCCCGTGGGCGCGGCGCTCAATCTCGCCAAGGGGGCCGCGGGCGGCAGCGGCGTGTTCATGGGCTCGGTGATCCTCGCCGGGGAGTTCTACGACACCTCCACGGGCGCCCTTGCCGCGGGCTTCCTGGCACAGCGCAGCCCCAATGCCGTCAACCTGCTGGCCATCGCCAGCGAATCGGCGGCGGCCGAGCAGGGTGCGCTGTCGCTGCTGGAGGAGCCGCGCGGCCGGTTCGATGCACGGGCAGCCGAGCGGCGCTGAGGCATTCCAGGCCGCGGCCCTGCGCGGCCGCGCGGCGGACCGAGCCGTTCAGAAGGGTTTGATCACCACCAGCAGCACCGCCGCGACCAGCAGCAGCACCGGCATCTCGTTGAACCACCGGAACCACACGTGGCCGCGCTGCACGCGCCCGGCGCGAAAATCGGCCAGCACGCGCCCGCAGTAGCCGTGATAGGTCACCAGCGCGAGCACCAGCACGAGCTTGGCGTGCATCCAGCCGCCGCCGATGCCCAGGCCCAGCCACAGCCACAGGCCGAACACCAGCGCCAGCGCCCCCAGCGGCGTCATGAATCGATACAGCTTGCAGGCCATGAGCAGCAACCGCTCGCGTTCGGCCGTGCTGTCCGGCGCCACCATGGCCAGGTTCACGAAGATGCGCGGCAGGTAGAACAGGCCGGCGAACCAGCTCGTGACGAAGATGATGTGCAGCGATTTGATCGAGAGGTACATGGCGCGTGGAGTGGGCGTCGGCCGCAGCGTCCCGCGAGCATATCTCCGAAAGGGCCGGTTTGCGATTCCCCTGCCCTGCCGGCATCGCCGTTGTGGGAGCTGCTGGGTGAGTGCCCTCGCAAGGTCCACCGTGGGCCGTCGGCGCCGGGATCGCGGCAAGCCTTCATGCGCTCGCCAGTGCCCGCCACCAGCCATGGGCTGTATGCTCAAGGCCACGGCGCTGGCCAGACATGCCGCGCGGGAGTGAGCACCCGGTGCGCCTTCGACGATCCGCCTCGCAACGAACCCTGACAGGAGCTGCCATGCGCCCCCTTCGATCCCCCCTCGCCCTGCCCTTGCTGGCGGCCGCGCTGTTGTCTGCCGGCAGCCTTGCTCGCGGTGAACTGGAGCCCATGGTGAACGTTTTTCCGACCGACCTGCGCTGGGCAAATCCGGCGTCCATCCCCAAGGCCATCGAACTGGCGGTGGTGTATGGCGACCCGGGGAAGCCAGGCCCCTATGTGTTTCGCGCCCGCATGCCGGCAGGCACCAGGCTGGCCGCCCACCGCCACCCCGATGCGCGCTGGGTCACGGTGCTGGAGGGCACCTACCGCTCGGCCGTGGGCGAGCGCTTCGATGTGGAAGCCTCAACGGAATATCCCCGGGGCAGCTTCTATGTCACGGCGGCCAACGCACCGCACTACAGCTATGCGGTGACCGATGTGATCGTCCAGGAGCAGGGCGTGGGCCCCACCGGCATTGCCTACGTGCATGCCGAGGACGATCCTCGCCACGGGCGTTGAACCGCCCGCGGGCGAAGGGGCCTGTGCCATAATCGCGCGCTCTTCGCCGGGGGGATGGCCCGGCGAGGCTTCCACATCACGGCAACGGGAGAGCACCATCATGTTTCAGTCTCGAATTTTTTCCGCTGGCGTGCTCGCGCTGGCCGCCTTGCTGCCGGCTTCTGCCGGTGCTGAAGAGGATCTCAACTGGCAATTCGTGCCCGGGATCCCACGTCCCGTGGAGGTGGCCATCGTCTCCGGCGATCCCTCCAAGGAAGGGCCCTACGTGGTGCGCTACCGCACGCCATCGGGCATGCGCTTCGCGCCAGTGACCCATCCCGATGCGCGTGAGCTCACCATCATCAAGGGCACCTACTGGATCGCCCAGGGCGAGAGCTACAACTGGAAGCAGATGGACGAGTTCAAGGCCGGCGCGGTCATTCAGAAGGAGGCCAACAAGCCTTACTTCGGCTGGGCGCGCACCGCCGTGATCCTCGAGGAACGCGGCACCGGCCCCACCAACCTCAATTACGTGCACGAAGACGACGACCCGCGCAACCACCGCAAGGATTGACGCGGGTCCGGCACCGGCCGGACTTGCAGCAGCATCCGGAGCGCGGCCAAGGCCGCGCTCTTTTATATGGTGCACGCCCGGGCAACGCCCTTCAGGTGCCCAGGCTTGAGCGCCCAGCAGGCCAGCGCTCAGGCGCGCGGCGCGGCCGTGGCAGCCCGAATCTGATCCAGCGCCGCGGGGTCCTCCAGTGTAGTGAGATCGCCCGGGTCGCGCCCCTCCGCCAGGGCCTGGATACTCCGGCGCAGCAGTTTGCCGGAGCGCGTCTTCGGCAGCAGCGTCACGAAGTGCACGCGGGCGGGTCTGCCGATGGCGCCAAGCTGGCCGTCCACCGTGGCCATGACTTCCTTCTCCAGGGCGGCGCGCGCCTGTGGCGTGGCAGCCACGGCAGGGTTCTTGAGCACCGCGAAGGCGAGCGGCATCTGACCCTTGAGCGCGTCGGCCACGCCTACCACTGCCACCTCGGCCACCGCGGCGTGGGCCTGCACGGCCTCCTCGATCTCGCGGGTTCCCAGCCGGTGGCCTGCCACGTTGATCACATCGTCGGTGCGGCCCAGGATGGTGTGGTAGCCCTCGGCGTCGCGGATGCCCCAGTCGAAGGAGGAATACACCTGCCGGTCGCGGAACATGGAGAAATAGGTTTTCACGAAGCGCTCGTCGTCGCCCCAGACGGTGGACAGGCAACCCGGCGGCAGCGGCGGCACCACTGCCACCACGGCCTTTTCGTCGGCGCCCGCCTCGGAAGCATCGGACTCGCGCAGCAGGCGCAGGTCGTAGCCATAGGCGGGAAAGGCCGGGCTGCCGAACTTCACGGGTGTGGGCTCCACGCCGGGCATGGCGGTGAGCATGGGCCAGCCCGTTTCGGTCTGCCAGTAGTGGTCGATGACAGGCTTGCCCAGCAGGTCGCTGATCCAGCGGTGGGTGGGCTCATCCAGGGGCTCGCCCGCCAGGAACAGGTGCCGCAGGGAAGACAGGTCGTGGCGGGTGACGAAGGCCGGATCCTGCTTCTTGAGCACACGAATGGCAGTGGGCGCCGAAAACATCACGTTCACGCCGTGGCGCTCCACCAGGCTCCACCAGATGCCCGGGTCCGGCCGGATGGGCGTGCCTTCGTAGAAGATGGTGGTCAAGCCCGCGAGCAACGGCCCGTAGACGATGTAGGAATGGCCCACCACCCAGCCGATGTCGGAGGTGGTGAACATGGTGTCACCGGCCGCGCCGCAGTAGATGTGGCGCATGGAGGCGGCCAGGGCTACGGCGTAGCCGCCGGTGTCTCGCTGCACGCCCTTGGGCCTGCCGGTGGTGCCGGAGGTGTAGAGGATGTAGCTCGGTTCGTTGGATTCTAGCCACTCCACCGGCACGGCGGCGCCGGCATGCCGTGCGCCCAGCGTCTGCCAATCCACATCGCGCGGGGCGCAGCGCGGGAAGCCCGGGTCGAGTCCGCGGTCGAACAGCAGCACGTGGGCCGGCTTGGCGGCGCACAGGTCGATGGCCTCGTCCAGCAGGTGCTTGTAGGGCACCACCTTGCCAGCCCGCATGCCGGCGTCGGCCGACACCACCAGCTTGGGGCGCGCGTCATCGATGCGCGTGGCCAGGCTGTGGGCGGCAAACCCCCCGAACACCACCGAATGGATGGCCCCGATGCGCGCGCAGGCGAGCATGGCGAAGGCCGCCTCGGGAATCATGGGCATGTACACCAGAACCCGGTCGCCGCGGGTCACGCCCAGCGATTGCATCATGGCCGCCACGCGGTTGACCTCGGCGTGCAACTCGCCATAGGTGTAGGATTTTTCCGCGCCGGTTTCCGTGGAGACGAACACCAGCGCCGGCTGGTGGCGGCGCGCAGCGAGATGACGATCCACGGCGTTGTGGCACAGGTTGGTGAGCCCGCCCGCGAACCAGCGCGCGAAGGGCGGCCGGGAATAGTCGAGCACCGCATCCCAGGGGCGCTGCCAGTCCACCAGCGCCGCCTGCTCGGCCCAGAAGCCTTCCCGGTCCTCGATGGAGCGCCGGTGAAAGGCGCGCAGCTTTTCTCCGCTCATTGCATGTTCTCCGTGGGTGGCGCGGCGCGGGCGCGAAGGCACCCGCATGCTGCTGCGGGTACCTGCACCGCTTGGTCAGGCGATCTTCACCACTGTGCGGCCCTTGGCGGCGCCATCGAGGTAGCCCTGGAAGGCGCCCTGCAACTGGTCCAGGGGCAGCAGGCGCACCATGCTTTGCAGGTGCCGCGGCTTGAGGTCGCCGGCAAGGCGTTGCCACACCTGCTCGCGCAGCGGCATGGGGCAGTTCACCGAGTCGATGCCGCACAGCGTCACCCCGCGCAGGATAAAGGGCATGACCGTGGTCTTGTATTCAAAGCTCGCCGCCAGGCCGACGGCGGCGATGGCGCCGCCTTCCTTCATGGTGCTGGTCATCCACGACAGCACGTCGCCGCCCAGGTTGTCCACCGCACCCGCCCACAGGCTCTTGTCCAGCGGCCGGATCTTGGCCAGATCTAGGGACGATCGCAGCATCACTTCCTTGGCGCCCAGGGAGGTGAGGTAGTCGGCCTCGGACGCCTTGCCGGTGAGCGCGACCACGTGGTAGCCACGCCCCGCGAGGATGTCGATCACCACCGAGCCCACGCCGCCAGTGGCGCCGTTGACGATCACCGGTCCGCGCCCGGGTTCGAGGCCGTTGGCCTCCATGCGCACCACGGCGAGCCCGGCGGTGAAGCCGGCCACGCCCAGGGCCATGGCCTCCTGGGTGCTGAGCCCCTGGGGCAGGCGCACCAGCCACTTGGCGGGCACGCGCATGCGCCCGGCGTAGCCGCCGTCGTGGGCCACGCCGATGTCGTAGCTGTTGGCGATCACCTGGTCGCCGGGCT
>Ga0209990_10002489_pt1 | contig 14399 bp, 10 predicted proteins | sample NOAtaG_6_FD_187304 | JGI IMG/M metagenome (GOLD analysis project Ga0209990, IMG submission 187304) | Freshwater lake microbial communities from Lake Erie, under a cyanobacterial bloom - NOAA_Erie_Diel5S_2200h metaG (SPAdes) (version 2) | ecosystem: Environmental > Aquatic > Freshwater > Lake ...
CCGGCTTCGACGGTCGCCCCGCACCAGGCTTGCGCAGATACTCGCGCTCGGCCGAACGTTGCCGAACGGGAATCAGTGGCTCGACCCGCTGCCAGAAATCGTCGCTGACCTCCCAAGATTCGACCCGCTCACGCTGCGCGTTCGCCTTCGCTCCCATTGAACCGCTCCGACGCCGCGCACCGGGCGGCTCGGAGCAATAGTTTACTATTTACGGACAAATTCTTAACTGGCATTACTTATGCAAGCGTTAGTAATCACTTCATCGACAAAAGAGAGGCCACGTCTCCACTGCGCAAAGCATCTTCGATCTTGGGCGAAAGCGCGTTCGCGCTTCTCATGATCGCATCGGCCTGACTGGCTGGCCTATCCCAAAGCGTCCTACGCGCAGCTTCGGAAGCAGAGACGGTGTCGCAACCCTTGCCAATCAAACAGCTAGCTGTCCTCGCGGCGCGAAGCGATTGGGGCGGAGATCCCGTGGCGTTCTCGATCGCAATCGCCCAAGCCAAGCGCGAAGACAGATCCGCCTCCATCGCCGGCACTTTCGACGTATGGGCGTTGCTCGCCGTGGCAATCGCGCCGCCAGCAGCCTCCAGCAGCTCCGGATCTAGAGAGGCAACTGCGCGCTGCACAGCGTCCTTCATCCGTTCTGGTGTCGCTACGCCCCTTCTGTCTTCGATTGCCCGGAACTCCGCTGCCAGAGCAAGATACGGGTCGTTTGATGCACCAGTAACCGCAGTCTTTATGACCTCGAAAGCGGCTCGCACCTTGTCTTCGGAGAACCCTCGACAACGCGACTGCAAGTCCGCGAAGAGCTTGACTCGCGCTGCTCGATCAGGTGCGTCCTGCGCGACTGTCGAATGGAACTTGTTCCAAGCGTCTGTGCCAGATCCGAACTGCATCCCCATTAGAGTGCATTCACCCCTTGCCTGCACCGCATAGAGCTTGGCTCCCGGCTCATCAGACTGCATCAATCTGTCGTAAAGCTCCTTCAGGTCGGTTGCATTGAGGTACGCCTTGCGTACGCCTCCAATCGAACTTATCGCTTGCAAGTCAGGCTTTGAATGGACGAACTCTGGCAGGCCTACCTGACTAGCTTGCCTGGCGTCTAGATCTACTTTCCCGCGCAAAGCATCAGGACGAGCTACAAAGACAACGTATAGGAGGCCCGCCAACGCAACCGCGATAAGGAAGAGAACTACTGGCCGCTTGAGGTTTGTCACCATAATCTCCTAAAGGCTGCAATCCACTGGCGCGTTACGCGTTGTGTTTCGCGTGTCCGGCACCGCCCTCACGTTGAGTGTAGATCCACCGTAGACCGGGGTGAACGTGTATCTCTCGGAACCGCCGTCCGCGAAATAGACCGTGACCCCGATTGCCCCAACACTCTGCACCATCAGAGCCCCAATGATCGACCTACCCAAAGGCAGATACCCTAACGACAGAACCTCGCGAGCGGCCGCTTCCCGCGCCATGTCATCTGATGTCGATGAGGTGGACCTTGTCGACTCCGAAAGTGACGACGTACACCGCACATCGGGCGGCAGCTTTGGCTTGACGATCGCATCCACCAACTGGTCCTGCACCATCTGATTCATCATCTGAATCAGACCGACCATAGCCATGTCGACAAAGTTCTGCCACGCCTCAACGTACTCCTCCACCTGCTGCTGGTACTCAGGGGAGCCAATGACTATCACCTCTTCGAGGCAAACATCTACCACGCACGTGGCGTTGGCACGCTCTGGAACTGCAGGTGCGACCAGCAACACGCTGCCCATGATCAGACCCGCTAACGCTGAGAGCCTAGCGTCGTTGAACCACTTGACGGTACCTTGCGGCATGGATGTTCCTTGAGATTAAAGATGAGACTGGGTGGTACCGCGTCTGGACAGAAAGGTTGGGAAGGACGACGTCGCGCAGCTGCCGCAAGGCTTCGTCCACGCGCTCCAGATGAGCGCGCTCGATCACATGAAGATGATCGCCGCCGTGCAGCCGTACATCGATGCGGCAGTCAGCAAGACCGTCAACGTGCCGGAGGATTACCCGTTCGCCGACTTCCGCCAGCTCTACCTCGAGGCCTGGAAGGCCGGGCTCAAGGGCATCACCACCTACCGGCCCAACAACGTGATCGGCTCGGTCCTCGAGGTCAGGAAGGACACGCCGGCCACCGCGAGCGCGCCGCAGGACCTGCAGGACGACCCCGATCGCCGCGTGCGGCTCGACTCGACGCCGCGGCCCGCGCTGGCCAGCCTCAAGTGGCCCGGCCGGCCCGACCTGGCCGAGGGCAACCTCGCCTGGACCTACATGGTCGAGATCCCCGAGCGCAAGGAAGCGTTCGCCATTTTCATCGGCCAACTGGAGCAGGCCCAGGGCGAAGGCACGCAGGCCGTGCCCTTCGAGGTCTGGGTCAACGGCGCCGAGCAGCCGCGCGGCCTGGGCGCGATCGCCAAGACGCTGTCGATGGACATGCGCAGCGAGGACCGCGCGTGGCTGAAGATGAAGCTCGATGCCCTGGCCCGGGCGCGCGACGAGCAGGGCTTCATGCTGGCGATGCCGCCCTCCGGCGAGCCGTCGTGGCAGAACGGCGTGGTGGCCGCCTTCGCCAACATCGTGCAGTGGCGCTGCGATCAGCTTGGCGCCTTCCGGGACCTGGCGGCGCGGCCGACGCCCATGCTGGAGGCGCTGTTCAGCAAGAAGGAGCCGAAAGCCGGGCCGCTGGGCACGATGAGCTGGACGGTGGACATCGAGAACCACAACACCGGCGACGACTTCGTGCTCGGCGTCAAGGAGCTGCAGCTGCCCGACGGCAGCCGCCGCCCGTACTCGATCTGGCTCGCCGGCGAGTACCCCAAGGCGCTCGACGGCCTGTGCAAGCTCATCTCGCTCGACATGCGCGTGGTCGATGCCAACTGGATCGGCCTGAAGCTGCGCAAGCTGCTCAACTTCGGCGAGCAGAACGGCGAGTTCTGGGCGCCGGTGCCGGGCGAGGAGCGCAGCGCGATGTACGCGAGCACCATTGCCTACATCGCCACGCTGCTGCTGCACCGCTACAAGGTGCTGGGCATCCTCGACGACGAGGGCCGCGCGATCCAGAGCGCCGGCATCCTGGCGCTGCCCGACGCCGTCAAGGTGATCGAGAACGAGACGGCGCCGGTCAAGGGCAAGGTCTGCCCGAGCTGTCACGCCGCGGCGGTGATCAAGCGCGACGGCTGCGAGTTCTGCACGGCCTGCGGGTACACCGGGCAGTGTTCCTGAGGTTGCCGGCGCGGGCGCTGCTGCGGCCGCAGCGCGCCTGACCGCGCTGTGCACTTCACATCGTGCTGCACCTTGCCGCCGCGCTGTCCCGCGGGTCCGGGCGCAGCGTCGCATCGGCAAGGAGCCCAGGCGAAAAAAAAGGCGCGGGGTTAACCGCGCCTTGCATGAGCAGGGCAGACGGACTGCCTCTCCTCCTCCCAACCTGGATCGACGTGCAGATGGACCGCCGAAGTGGCCTCAAGATAGCTCAGGGTTTTCACGGTTGTAAACGCCTTTTTTGTCTAGGGCACGGTGTTGACGCTGGCGCGCAGCGACGTCTCCACTAAACTCGCGCGCCGTCGATGGGGAGTAGTCCAGGGCAGTCGTGACGCGTCCGACGATCACGCTGCCGTCAGCACGGGCCGCCGTTCGGTGTGGCGCTTGAACGACGGCCCGGCATCTCGTCCCGCAGCCCGCGCGCGGGATGGTGGACTGGACGGGCAACTCCCCTGCTCCCGCGGCTTGCGCCGGCCGCTGTAGAGAAAGGCGTTTTCTCATGATGTCCATCGGCACCCCGCTGATGTGGTCGCTGTTCGTGGCCTTCGTCTTCGTGGCCCTGCTCATCGACTTCTTCGCGATGAGCAAGCAGGGCGCGCACAAGGTCTCCATGAAGGAGGCTGGCATCTGGTCGCTCATCTGGGTGGCAGTGTCGTTCGTGTTTGTCGGCTGGCTCTGGTGGTACCTCGGCGGCTCGGGCAGCGACGCGGCAGCGCGCGCGGTTGCCAACACCAAGGCGCTGGAATTCGTCACCGGCTACCTGGTCGAAAAGGCGCTGGCGGTGGACAACATCTTCGTGTTCCTGATGGTGTTCACGTACTTCGCCGTGCCCGCCGAGTTCCAGAAGCGCGTGCTGATGATCGGCATCCTCGGCGCGCTGGTGCTGCGCGCCGTCATGATCCTGATCGGCGCCTGGCTGATCGCGCAGTTCCACTGGATCCTCTACGTGTTCGGCGCGTTCCTGGTGTTCACCGGAGTGAAGATGTGGTGGGCCGCCGGCCAGGAGCCGGACCTCGAGGCCAACCCGGCGCTGAAGTGGATCCGCAAGCACATGAAGGTGACCGATCGCTACGACGGCGAGAAGTTCTTCACCATCGAAAACGGCGTCAAGGTCGCCACCCCGCTGTTCGTGGTGATCCTGCTGATCGGCATCGTCGACATCGTGTTCGCGGTCGACTCGATTCCGGCCATCTTCGCCATCACCACCGACCCGTTCATCGTGCTCACGTCCAACGTGTTCGCGATCCTGGGCCTGCGCGCGATGTACTTCCTGCTCGCCAACATGCACGAGCGCTTTCACCTGCTGTCCTACGGCCTGGCGATCGTGCTGGTGTTCATCGGCACCAAGATGCTGCTGATCGACATCTACAAGATCCCGGTGGCCTGGTCGCTCGGCTTCACGGTCACCGTGCTGGCCGCAACGATGATCCTGAGCCTCAGGATCCCGCCGAAAAAGGGCGAGTCGGCTGGTGGCGCCTATCCGTTCCCGGCGAAGAAGGACAGCGGCGAGGCGCATTGAGTTTGCGGAGGGTGTACTGGACTGCTGCGCAGTCGCATGCACCCGCAGCGCCCGATCGGGCCGACCGCCCGGAGCCGAGGCTGCCGTTTCCGAGGCTTTGCGTGCCCCCGCGCGGGCGCCGCCATCGCGTAGTCGCAAAGCCTCAGCGACGCTCGATCCAGTACAGCGCAGCCAGGGCCACCGACAACACGAGCAGGCTCGGCATGACCGCCACCAACACGGGAGGCCAGGTGTTGAGCAGGCCGAGGTGGCCGAACAGCTTGTTCAGCATGTAAAAGAGCACGCCGAGCATCACGCCGGAGAAGATCTTCAGCGACACGCCGCCCTGGCGCACGTGCAGGTAGGCAAACGGCAGGGCCAGCGCCATCATGACCAGTACCGCGAGCGGGTAAATGAGCTTGTTCCACAGCGCAATCTCGTAGCGGTCGCTGCGCTGCCGGTTATCGGACAGGTGGCGCACGTACTGCGCCAGCGCCACGATTCCCATGCGCTCGGGCCGCACCAGCAGCACGCCGAAGATCTCCGGCGTCAGTTCCGTGGCCCAGGCCCGCTCCGGTTCACGCAGCACCTGGGTCGCCGCCGCATCCGGCGCCGTATTGGCAGGGTCCACCACCGGCAGCCGCGTCTCGACCACACCCGTCAGGCGCCACCGCGGCGACTCGCCGTCTGCCGCCGGCACGAAGCTGCCGCGCTCGGCCACCAGCATCGAGCGCAGGCGAAACTGGCTGTCGAACTCGAAGATGCGCCAGGCCAGCGCGGTGGCGTCGGGCCGCATCTCGCGTACGTTGACGAAGCGCAGGCTCTCCACGGCACCATCGGCACCCTTGACCACGTCGCGTGCCCAAACCCCGGAGCGGAACTCCTGCGCCACTGCACGGCCGGTGGCCTGCAGCTTGACCTGCTGGGCCAGCCGCTCCGCCGGCGGCGCGATCACCTCGCTCAGCAGGTATGTGGCCGCCACCAGCAGGAGGCCGGTCTTCGCCACCCACACTGCGAGGCGAACCGTACTCATGCCCGACACGCGCATGATCGTGAACTCGCTGCTGGCCGCCAGCTTCGACAGCGCATAGATGGTGCCGATCAGCGCCGCGATCGGCATCAGTTCGACCATGCGCGAGGGCAGCGACAGGCCCACCGAGAAAAAGGCCGCGCGCAGGGTGTAACCGCCGGCCCCCACGCTCTCGAGCTCGCCCACCAGGTCGAAGAAGCTGAATATGGCCAGCAGCGCAAACAGCACGAACAGCGTGGCCACGCCGATTTCGCGGCGCAGGTAGCGCGGCAGGGTGTTCATGGCTTGCGCCCCCACGCTGCGGCAGCCGCCGGACGGCCTGCCAGCAGGCGCCGCAGGGCGCGAGTCCAGCGCCGCGGGATCCATCCCAGCATGTACACGCGCCGCAGATACAGAAACACCAGCAGCGCGAGCACTGCTGCGTGCGGCGCCCACACCGCCACCGCGAAGGACAGCCGCTGCAGTTGCACGTAGCCCTGCAGCACCTGGATCGCCGTCAGGTAGAGCAGGAACACCAGCACCGCGATGATGAGATTGGCCGAGCGCCCGAGCCGCGGGTTGGTATGGGACAGCGGGATAGCCAGCAGCGACAGCAGCAGCGCCACCAGCGGCATGCCGATCCGCCACAGCAGCTCGGCCTCATGCCAGGGCGAAGGCGCAGCCAGCAGCTCCGGCAGCGTCTTGTTGCGCGCCCGCCGCTCCTCCAGCGGCGCATCGGGCCGCGCCTCGATGCGGATGGCGTAGCGCTCGAACTCGACCATCCGGTACTCCGCCTCGCCCGGCACACCCTCGTAGCGCCGGCCCTGCGACAGCACCAGGAAGCGCTCGCCGCTTTCATGCGTCTCGATCGCACCGGCCGCGGCGACGATCACGCCTTCGCGGCCCTGCTGGCGCGTGCTGACGAACACGTTGCGCACCGTGCTGCCTTCCAGGTCGACGTTCTCGACGAAGAAGACGCGCTCGGCCTTGCTCGACTCGATGAAGCGGCCGGGTGCCACCCGGCTCACGTCGTCGCGCTGGGCGAAGCGCTGCCGGCTCTCGGTGATCTGGCCGTTGGCCCAGGGTGTCACCACCGTCGACAGCACCGCCACCAGCAGGACGCCGGGCAGGGCGAAGCGCAGCACCGGCCGCAGCCAGGCCGTCAGGCTCTGGCCGCTGGCGAACCAGACCACCATCTCGGAGTCGCGGTAGGCACGCGACAGCGTGATCAGGACGGCGATGAACAGGGTCAGGGACAGCAGCAGCGGCAGCGAGGTCAGCGCCGACAGCGCCATGATGGCGAACACCGCCTGGTTGTCGACCTTGCCGCCGGCCGCCTCGCCCAGGATGCGCACCAGCGTGACCGAGAAGACGATCGTGAACAGCACGGTGAAGACCGCGCCGGCATTGCTCGACAGCTCGCTGACGATGGCGCGCCGGAAGATCATCGACCGGCCCTGCTGGCGCGCGCGGCGCAGCCGCCGCCAGCAGCGCGCTGGCTATACTGCGCGCCCGCCGCCACGCCGGCAAGACGCAGACGCGCACCGCCTGCGGCCCTGCTTGAACAACCCGCCCGCCCGTCGGCAGCCGCGGCCCGACCTCCAGGGCCGACAGCAAGGCGGACGAGACGGCAGTCGCGGCAAAGGTTCAAGAGCGATTTCACCAGCAGCCAGGCACGCGCTGCCAGAGGCAGGAAGGGACCGGAACGCAATGGAAGTTATCACGAAGGCCGCAGCGGCCACCGAGATCAAGGCGGACTGCGTGGCCGTGGGCGTCTATGCGGACGGCGAACTGACGCCGGCGGCCAGGGCGATCGACACGGCCGCCAAGGGCGCGCTGCGCGCGGCGCTGAAAAGCGGCGACGCCAGTGGCAAGAAAGGCGCGACCACGCTGCTGCGGCACCTTGCCGGCGTGGCCGCGCCGCGGGTGCTGGTGGTGGGGCTGGGCAATCGCGCCGAGTTCGACGAACGCGCCTTCGTCGAGGCCGCGCGCAACGCGATCAAGGGCGCCGGCGCGGCAGTGCGGCAGCTCGCGCTGGCCGCGCTGGAGTGGACCGGCAGCGCCAAGGCGAAGCAGCCCGGCGCGCAGGCGCTGGCGCGCCGCGTGGTCACGACCGCGCGCGAAGTGGTGTTCCGCACCGATGAGCTGAAGAGCCGCAAAGACGAGGCGCCGACGGCGCCGGGCACCGTGATCCTGCTGACCACGGGCAAGGACGCCGGCGTCGATCTCGGGCTGCGCCAAGGCGTGGCGCTGGCCAACGGCGTCGACCTGGCCAAGCGGCTCGGCAACCTGCCGGGCAACGTCTGCACGCCGACCTACCTGGGCGAGCTGGCCACCAGGATGGGCAAGGAGCTGAAGCTGGGCGTGGAGGTGTTCGACCGCAAGGGCATCGAGAAGCTCGGCATGGGCTCGTTCGTCTCGGTGACGCAGGGCTCGGCCCAGCCGCCGCGGCTGATCGTCATGCAATATCGGGGCGGCGCCAAGGGCGCAGCACCGGTGGCGCTGGTGGGCAAGGGCATCACCTTCGACACCGGCGGCATCTCGCTGAAGCCGGGTGCGGCGATGGACGAGATGAAGTTCGACATGTGCGGGGCCGCCAGCGTGTTCGGCACGCTGCGCGCGGTGGCCGAGATGAAGCTGCCGGTCAACGTGGTGGGCATCGTGGCGGCCTGCGAGAACATGCCCTCGGGCAGCGCCAGCAAGCCGGGCGACATCTTCACCTCGATGTCGGGCCAGACGATCGAGGTGCTCAACACGGACGCCGAAGGCCGCCTCATCCTGTGCGACGCCCTGACCTACGCCGAGCGCTTCAAGCCGGCGGCGGTGGTCGACATTGCGACGCTGACCGGCGCCTGCGTGGTGGCGCTGGGCGAGGTCAACTCAGGGCTGTTCTCGCCGGACGACGAGCTGGCCGACGAGCTGCTGGCCGCATCGCGCGGCGCGCTCGATGCAGCCTGGCGCCTGCCGGTGGAAGACGCCTACCAGGACCAGCTGAAGTCCAACTTCGCCGACATGGCCAACATCGGCGCGCCCGGCAAGGCGGGCGCGGTGGTGGCCGCCTGCTTCCTGGCGCGCTTTGCCAAGGCCTACCGCTGGGCGCACCTGGACATCGCCGGTACGGCCTGGAAGGGGGGCGCGGCCAAGGGCGCCACCGGCCGCCCGGTGCCGCTGCTCACCCACTTCCTGCTGGGGCGGGCGCAGTAGCGGGAGGCGGCAGCCGGAGAGCGGGCTCCGACCCAGATGCGCATCGACTTCTTCTTCAACGTCGAGCATCGGTTGCACTACGCCTGCCGGGTCGTGCGCAAGGCGCGCGCCGGCGGCAAGAGCGTGCTGGCCTATGCCCGCAACGCCGACCGGCTGGCGCGCTTCGACACGGCGCTGTGGACCTTCTCTGCGCTCGACTTCCTGCCGCACGTCTATGCGGACTCGCCGCTGGCGGGCAGCACGCCGGTCGTGCTGAGCCTGACGCCGGGCGGCGCGGCGCGCGACGTGCTGCTGAACCTCGATGACGAGGCGCCACCGGAGTTCGACCGCTGGTTTGCCGGCTTCGAGCGCGTGGTCGAGGTGGTGTCGCGCGACGATGGCGACCGCGTCGCTGCGCGCGGGCGCGTGAAGCGCTACCGCACGGCCGGCCTGGTGCCGACGTTGCACGACGTGGCCGGCGAGTAGCCTGGCGATCCGGGAGCCGCCGTGGCCAGCAACGATCATCCCGCACGCTCCCGTGGCCCCGCGCCGGAACCGGACGACCCCTCGATCCCGGTGCTGACCGAGCGACTGTCGCTGCCCACGCTGGACATCGACCTCGACCTGCCGTCGCGGCGGGTCGCCCCGCTGCCCGCCGTGCCACCGCCGTCAGCGGCGCCGGCGGCGGCCACCGCACCCGCGCTGGCCGCGATGGCCACGCCGCTCGCCTGGGACAAGCTCGAACTGGCCCTGCGGGAGGCCGTGCTGCGCGACCTGTCGACGGCGCTGCCGCAAATCATCGATCAGATCGTGCGCGAGAAGATGCAGCCCGGCATCCAAGCCGCACTCGACCGCCTGGCGATCGAGACCCGCGTGGCCATTGCCGGCAGCCTGCGCGAGATCGTCGACCGCGCGATCAAGACCCGCCTGGACGAGCTGCGCAAGCGCGGCGGCTGAGCGGAACCAGCGCCGCAAGCGGGGCGCCCTGCCGCGTTGGCCCGTCACGGTATAGCGGCCGACACGCGCCCCACCCGCTGCGGCACAGCCTGCCACCCGCTCCTCGAGCGGCTGCGCCGCGCCCGGCAGGTCCCCGCCCGCAGCACACGCGCCTCACGGCGCTTTGGGGTGCATGAGCCCGCCGGGCCGCCCCAAGGGCGAATTCCTGAGCGCGCAGCGCGAGGGTAGTCCACACAGCCCGCCGGGCCGCCCCAAGGGCGAACCCCTGAGCGCGCAGCGCGATGGCTGCCCCCTTGCTCGCGAAGCAGGCGCCAGAGCGATCGCACTGCTGTACACCCCCGGGGAGCGAACGCTCAGAGCGCCTTGACGAGGGACGCCTTCAGCGCTTCGTCCAGCATCGCCAGCGTCTCGGCCAGGTGCGCACGGGTGATCGCATCGGTGCCGCGGCCCATGGCCTGCTGCAGTTCGCGGCGCAGACGCACGGCCGACTGGCGGTTGACCGCGCGCACGTCGGCCGCCACCGGTGTGGCGGGCCGCACCAGCCCGGCGGCCAGGCGACGCGCATGGTCGCGCTGCAGGTTGCGGCGCAGGCTGTCGATGTTGCGGCCGGTCTTCAGCTCGCTCCAGATCGCCTCGTGCAGGCGGTCCTGGACCTCGGCCAGCGTCATCAGACTGCGGCGATCGGCGACCTTGGTCTCCGCATCGGCCAGCCGCGCCGCCACGCCGTCGGACATCAAGGCATCGAGTGCGGCGCGCTGGATGCCGAGCACCGCGCTGGCCAGGCTGAAGTCGAGCGTGCTGCCGGACGTACGATCCAGTTGCTCGACCCCGAGCCGGCTCATGAAGCCAGGGTCGAAGCGGAAGCTGTCGGCGGCGAAGACTTCGCGCGCCAGCACCTGCAGCGCCGCACGCTGCTGGGCGGCCGGCACCGGCGCCAGCAGCGGCCGGTCGCCACCCGGCACGTCGCGCACCGTGTTGACGCCGCCCACGTACTTGGCAATCAGCGGCGTGACCGTCCGGACCTGGTTCAGACCCCGCTGCAGATTGCGCCGATACAGCGCAAAGCTTTCTTCGGGGCCGAGCTGGCGCGCCTGGGTGCGCGCCCACAGCTCGCGCGACAGGGCGATGCGCCGCTGGTAGTACGCCAGCGGGTCATCGCCGAGGTCGAACGCGTTGACCAGCGGATCGATGCCACCGCCGGCGGCCGCGCTCAGGTCCTCGTCGGTCGCATAGGCCAGCGCCGGGTTGGTGCGCGCCCGCCCGGCAATGGCGGCCAGCTCGGCGGCTTCGCGCTCGGCCGGCAATTCGCGGTAGGCGTACTCGATGGCCCAGTAGTCGTACTCGCCCAGCGTGACCTGGCTGTAGACGCTGGCGGGCTCGCCCTGCAGCGGCAGATTGAACGGGATGTAGTCCATCACCGAGTGCGCCAGGCCGCGGCTGCGCGCCTGCGCGGCGTCGCGCAGCTGCTCGAACTTGACGCCGCTGGAGGCCCGGAAGTTGTGGCGCAGCCCCAGCGCGTGGCCGACCTCGTGCATCACCACCCAGCGCAGGTTGTCCTCGATGATGCGGCGCGCCTCGGGGCTGCCCAGCTGCAGGTCCCCGCGCGCCGCCAGCAACTGCATACCGAAGGCGGCCTCGTTGATGGCGTCGGCCGACAGCGTGCAGGCGCGGCCGTCGAGCAGGTCGGACAACGAGGCGGCCGGACCGGGCACCGGGCTCGCGCCGCTCGGCCGCGGCACCTCCTCCTGCGCCACCGACTGGCCCAGCCGCACCCAGTTCTCCGGGACGATGGCCGCGCCGCGCAGAATCTCGCCGGTGCGCGGATCAGCCTGGCTTGGCCCCACCGCAACGAAGTTCGGTCCCATCATGGCGAACCAGCGCATTGCGATGTGCCGCGTCCCCTCCAGCGTGCTCCAGTCCGCGTCGGCGGGCTGCTGGCGCACGTCGATCGCGTTGCGGAAGCCGGCGCGCTCGAAGGCCTTGTTCCACTCGAGGATCGCCTCGCGGATCACCGGGCGCCAGTCCTCCGGGACGTTCCGGTCCATCCAGACGACGATCGGCTCGCGGGGTTCGGACACGGCGGCGGCCGGGTCCTTCTTCTCGAGTCGCCAGCGCTCGACGAAGTGGGTGCGCGCGTTGCCGCTGGCGATGTTGCCGAAGTCGAGGAATGCGGTGGTGAAGTGCCCGACCCGCGGGTCGGCCTGGCGCGGCCGCATCGGCGGATCCGGCAGCGGCGCCAACGTATAGGCGAACGTCAGGAACAGACTGCGGTTGTCGGGCAGCACGTTGGGCGGCGGCACCGTCGGCGTGCCCGGTGGCGCAGCCGCCAGCGGCGGTGCGGGCAGCTTGCCGATGGCATAGTGCTTGCGCAGCGTGAGATAGGTGCCGCCCTCGGTGGCCCGCGTGCGCTCGATCGAGCTGTTGTTGCGGTCGAAGGCGTACGGAATGCGGTAGGCCATTTCCAGCGCGGTCTGCGCGCCCGGCAGGTCGGCGCCGAACAGAACGGCGGCGTCCACCAGGAAGGACTTGCGCTCGGCGTGCGGAGCCGACACGACCGGCGCCGACGCCAGCAGGCTGTCCGAGTAGCTCTCGCGCAGCGCGGTTTCCAGCGGCGTGCCGGCCGGTCCGCGCACCCGCAGGTTGCGGGCCACCAGTTGCAGGGTGTTGCCGACCCGGCGCAGCACCGCCATGTGCTCGGTGCCGGTCAGGCCCGGCAGGAAGAAGAACTCGCCCAGGCCGCTGGCCAGCGAGTAGCCGTAGAAAAACGGCCGCTCGAGCTGCTCGGGCCGGATCTCCAGCCAGGTGCGTTCGTCCTTGGTCCAGACCGTGATGAAGCCTCGGGCCTCGCGCGCGTCGCGCACAATCTCGGCAAACGGGCGCAGCGCGCCGGGCTCGGCCGGACGGGCGGGCGGTGCCGCAGCACCGCCCGACGGGCTGACGGCCGGCGGCGACGCGACGGCAGCAGGCCCGGCGCCCGGCGCTGCCGTCGCCGTCGCCACCGGCAGAGGCGCCGCCGGCAGTTTCGCCACCGCGGTGCTGGGCGAGGAACTGGCCGTAGCCGTGGCCGCGGTACCGCCCGCAGTCACCGGCGCCGCGGTCGTGGCGCAGCCGGCGAGCAACGCGATCAATACAGCGGCCAACACGGCGGCAGCCGAGGTCTTCCGAAACATGAGCCCTCCCCTGGACGCTGGAGCAACGACTCCAGCACATGGTGCGGAGCCTACCGAGGCTCTCGCCTAAAATTCAATCGAAACGCGACATAACGCGCGCTCGCCGCGACGGACGACCTGAATGACCCCACCCCCCCCCTGCACCGAACCGGCCGCTGCGGCCGCGCCCACCGGGGCCGAACTCGCCAAGGCGTTCGAGCCGGCGGCCATCGAGGCGCGCTGGGCGCCGCTGTGGGAGGCGCGCGGCTACTACGCGGCCGGCACCACGCCGGGCCGGCCGAGCTTCTGCATCCAGTTGCCGCCCCCCAATGTGACGGGCGTGCTGCACATGGGGCACGCCTTCAACCAGACCATCATGGACGCGCTGACCCGGTATCACCGGATGCGCGGCTTCAACACGCTGTGGGTGCCGGGCGTGGACCACGCCGGCATTGCCACGCAGATCGTGGTGGAGCGGCAGTTGCAGCAGCAGGGCATGTCGCGCCACGACTTGGGCCGCGCCCGGTTCGAGCAGCGGGTGTGGGCCTGGAAGGAGCAATCCGGCGGCACCATCACGCAGCAGATGCGCCGCCTCGGCGCCAGCGTCGACTGGACGCGCGAGTACTTCACGATGGACGAGAAGCTCTCGCCGGTGGTGATCGACACCTTCGTGCGCCTGTACGAGCAGGGCCTCATCTATCGCGGCAAACGGCTGGTGCACTGGGACCCGGTGCTGAAGACCGCGATCTCGGATCTGGAGGTCGTGAGCGAGGAGGAGGAAGGCCGGCTGTACCACCTGCGCTATCCCCTGGCCGACGGTGCAGGCTACCTGGTCGTCGCGACCACGCGGCCCGAGACGATGCTGGGCGACACCGCGGTGATGGTGCATCCGGAGGACGAGCGCTACCGGCATCTGGTGGGCAAAGCGGTCCGCCTGCCGCTGGCCGGGCGCGAGATTCCGATCATCGCCGATGCCTACGTCGACCGCGAGTTCGGCACCGGCGTGGTCAAGGTCACACCGGCGCACGACGTCAACGACTACCAGGTCGGCCTGCGCCACGGGCTGCCGATGATCTCGGTCTTCACGCCCGAGGCCACGGTCAACGATGCGGCGCCCGTGCAGTACCGTGGGCTGGATCGCTACCGGGCACGCGATGCGGTGGTGGCCGACCTGCAGGCTGCCGGCCTGGTCGAGCAGATCGACAAGCACCTGCTCAAGGTGCCGCGCGGCGACCGCACCGGGGTGGCGATCGAGCCGATGCTGATGGATCAGTGGTTCGTCGCGACCAGCAAGCCGGCACCTGCGGGCACC
>Ga0209990_10002498_pt1 | contig 14363 bp, 12 predicted proteins | sample NOAtaG_6_FD_187304 | JGI IMG/M metagenome (GOLD analysis project Ga0209990, IMG submission 187304) | Freshwater lake microbial communities from Lake Erie, under a cyanobacterial bloom - NOAA_Erie_Diel5S_2200h metaG (SPAdes) (version 2) | ecosystem: Environmental > Aquatic > Freshwater > Lake ...
CCGACCGTACTGCAGCATCAGGCTGGCGGCGGCGACCAGGTCGCGCCAGCCCTGCACCACGAAGGGACCGCCGAGGTTGGGCGGGGCTTCGAGCACCCACTGCTTGAGCACATCGGCCAGCCGGTCGAGCTGCGCGTAGTACTGCGGCAGTCGGTCGGCGTCGCGCGCCGAGAATCGGGCCACCTCGCCCTGCGTCATGGCCAGATCACCGCCAAAGCGCAGCGCGCGGCCGTCCGGCAGCGGCAGGAAATTGGAAAACGGCCGCTCGACGATGCGCAGGCCGCGCTCGGCCAGCCGCAGGTCGCGGATCACCCGCGGATTGAGCAGGCTCACCGTGTAGCTGGCGGTCGAATTGCGAAAACCCGGATGAAACTCCTCCGTGACCGCCGCCCCGCCCACCACGGGGCGCCGCTCGAGCACACGCACCTTGAAGCCGGCGGCGGCCAGGTAGCAGGCACAGGTCAGACCATTGTGGCCGGCGCCGATGATCAGAACGTCAGGTTGCATGGCGGTCGATGTTAACCAGCGCCACCCCCCGGGGCGGACCGCCCGCCTCGCTCCACCCAGGCCGGTCCGGCCGGCCCGGCGGCTCCGACCGTCCGACCGGTCCGAGCGGCCGAATCGACCCAAGCGACCCAAGCGACCCATCCGCCTCATCCGTCCCGACTGGCCAAACCGGCCCGTGGGTCGGGTTGCCCGTTCAGACAGCGCGAAGGGCGGCGCCGCTGCGCGCGATCGGGAATCGCGCGGGGACTTACGCCGAGGTTGCGCCGAGGTTCACGCCGGCCGTGTCGGGAACCCGCCGCTTCCCAAGCTGGCCTGCAGCCTAGCGATAGCCGACCCGGTCGAGAATCCGCTGCGCCGCGACCTGGCCCTTGCCGACCGACGACAGCGGCAGCGGATCGGGCTTGAAGGTGCCGAGCGCAGCCAGTTCGGGGTTGGCGAGCGGGGTGCCGACCGCCAGAGGCCACTCGTTGTTGCCGTTGGCGAAGTAGTTCTGCGCCTCGGGACCGGACAAGTACTCGAGGAAGCGGATCGCGTTAGCGCGGTTGGGCGAGTTCTTGGCCACGGCCCCGCCCGAGATGTTCATGTGCGTGCCGGCGCCCTTCTGGTCGGGCCAGACCATCCGCACCTTCGCCACGACGTCCTTGTCCTTCGGGTCGTTCGAGCGCATCAGCCGCACCCAGTAGTACGTGTTGGACAGGGCGACGGCGCACTCGCCGGCAGCCACCGCGCGAATCTGGTCGGTGTCGCCGCCGCGCGGCGGGCGAGCCATGTTGGCCACCACGCCGCGCGCCCACGCCTCGGCCCCGGCCTCGCCCTCGCGCTCGGCGATCGCGCCGATCAGCGACAGCATGTACGGATGCGAACCCGAGCGCGTACACACCTTGCCCTTGTTCTTCGGGTCTGCCAGTTCGGCGTAGGTATCCACGTCCTCAGCCTTGACCTTGGCAGGGTCGAAGAAAATGGTGCGGGCGCGGCTGGAAAAACCGAACCAGGTGTTGTCATTGGAGCGCCACTGCGCCGGAATGCGCTCGGTCAGCAGCTTCGAGGTGATCGGCTGGAACAGGCCGTCGATCTGACCGCGCCACAGGCGCGCCGCATCCACCAGCAGCACCACGTCGGCCGGGCTGTTGGCCCCCTCGTTGCGCAGCCGCTGGATCAGCGGTTCGTCACCGAGCTCGATGCGGTTGATCTTGATGCCCGTCTGCCGGGTGAAGTTCTCGTACAGCGCCTCGTCGGTCTGGTAGTGGCGGGCCGAGTACAGGTTCAGCACCCCCTGGGCGCGGACATCGGCGGCCAGCCCCAGGGCCAGCGCCAGCAAGACCACGGTGCCCAGGCCGCGCTCGAGCCAGCGTTCGGATCGGGTCAGGTTGCTTCGGTGCATTTGGACACTCCTCATTCAGTCGGCCTGACGCCGGGGGCGCGCACAGGTCACGGTGAAAGGGATGCTAACGAAACAAATTCCTATTTGCAAATGATTATCATTTGATAGCATCGCTTAACTCTTGCCGTGCAGGGGGCAGCAGACCCCTGGCTCGATCACCGCTCTTGCGGAGGCTGCCTCGCTACCATCGGGCCGTGATGCCCAAACACCCTGCCCTGACCCGCCGCCAGTGGCTCGCCACTAGCGCCGTGCTGCTGGCCGGCTGCCGCAGCACCATGCCGGCCATTGCCCCCGCCGCCACCCCGCCGCCGGTCGCGCCCACCACCCCACCCCGCCCGCCACGGATTGGTTTGGCCCTGGGCGGCGGCGCGGCGCGCGGCTTCGCCCACATCGGGGTCATCAAGGTCCTGGAGGCGCAGGGCCTGGTGCCCGAGGTCGTCGTCGGCACCAGTGCCGGCAGCGTGGTGGGCGCGCTCTACGCGGCCGGACTCAGCGGCTTCGACCTGCAACGCCTGGCGCTGCAGATGGACGAGGCCACCATTGCCGACTGGTCGCTGCCCTCGCGCGGGGTGCTGCGCGGCGAGGCACTGCAGAACTTCATCAACAAGGCGGTGGACAACCGTCCGATCGAGCGGCTGCCGCGCCGGCTGGCGATTACCGCCACCGACCTGCAGAGCGGCGAGCTGGTGCTGTTCGAGCGCGGCAACACCGGCCAGGCAGTACGTGCTTCCAGCAGCGTGCCCGCGGTATTCCAGCCGGTGCTCATCAACGGCCGCGAGTACGTCGACGGCGGGCTGGCGAGCCCGGTACCGGCGCGGGCGGCGCGTCGGCTCGGCGCCGACGTGGTGATCGCGGTGGATATATCGAGCAAGCCGGCACTGCAGACCGTCACCGGCTCATTCGACGTGCTGCTGCAGACCTTCGCGATCATGGGGCAGGCGATCGCCGCGCTGGAGTTGCAGGACGCCGACGTCGTGATCCGCCCCGCGCTGGCGACCCGCGGCACCGACTTCGCCGCGCGCAACCTGGCCATCCTGGAGGGCGAAGCGGCTGCTACGGGCCAGCTGAAGCGGATTCAGGAGGCGGTGGAGAGGGCGCGATCGCGGCTGACAGTTGCCCCGACGCGTCCGTGAGGTCGGGGCGGTCGGCGGTCAGCAGACGCCGGGCGCCGTTGAAGCGGGCGCGCCAGTAGCCGCTCTCCATGGCCTCCACGCGCACCTGGCCGCGCCGTGCCGGCGCGTGGACGAACCGACCCTCGCCCACGTAGATGCCAACGTGCGAGTAGGCCCGTCCGCGGGTGTTGAAGAACACGAGATCGCCCGGCGCGAGCTCGGCCCGATCGAGCCGCAGGCCCAGACCTGCCATGTCCTCGGCGCTGCGCGGCATGTCCAGCGCGGCCGCCTGCTGGAAGACGTGCCGCACCAGTCCGCTGCAGTCGAAGCCGCGCCGCGGATCGCTGCCGCCGAAGCGGTACGGCACCCCAAGGTGGGACAGCGCAGTCAGCACCACATCGGCGGCCAACGCCGTCTGGTGCGCGCGGGTAGGCCCCGCCGGCAAGAACGCGAGCCCGGCGAGCAGAAGACTCACGCCGACTCGCAATAGCTGACCGAAATGCGTTATCCAGAGTCGCATAGGGACGCCGAATGAAACGCAGACCATAATCGATTCCGCCCGTAACGCCCAGGTTATCCCGGCAACGGCGTGACTTGACTCAGGTACATTGCCGAGGTTCCTCAAGAGCCGCGAAACTGCAGGCAGACTGCCGCGCCATCGCCCACCGGGGATGGAGGTCGGCACGGCTGCTGGTGCCCTGACCGCCCTTCTCCGACCGACCGCTTCGCGTGCCCACTGACAAGACCGACGCGCCCCCCGGGGCTTCTGCCAACGCCGTCCGGCCCCGCATCCTGATCGCGGACGATTCCCGCATCGTGCGGGCGTCGATCACGCAGCACATCCGCGACCGCTTCGACATCCGCGAGGTGGCCGATGGCGAGGCCGCCTGGCAGGCGATCCTGCTGGATGCTTCGATTCGGGTGGTACTGACCGACATCACGATGCCCAAGGTCGACGGCTTCGACCTCCTGGCCCGTGTGCGCTCATCCAAAGTGCAGCGCATCCGGGAGCTCCCGATGATCGTGATGTCGGGCGCGGACGAGGCAGCCGAGCGCGAACGCGCCTCCAAGCTGGGCGCCACCGACTTCATCAGCAAGAGCGCCGATGCGCCGGAGGTCGTGTCGCGCCTGGACGTGCTGGTGCGTCTGACCAGCACCCGCGAGCAACTGGCCGAGACTCAGGCCACGCTCGAGTCGGCGCGCACGGTCGACCCCGACACCGAGTTGCTGAGCCTCGCGTTCTTCGACAAGCAGATCGGCAAGCTGGTCTCCTACGCGCGCCGCAACCTGACCGACGTCGCGCTGATCTGCGTTCGGGTGGAGCTGTCAGTGCCGGGCACCGCGAGTTGGGAGGGGGAGCTCGAGCAGCGAATCAAGCTGGTTGGCCGCGCGCTGGCCGCCAGCATCCGTCTGGAGGACCTTGGCACGCGATCGGACCGTACCGAGTTCGTTGTCGCCACGCAAAGCAACGGCTTGGCGGGGGTGCTCCAATTCGCGGCACGCCTGCGCAAGGTTCTCGAGAACGTCGAGGCGGCAGGGCCGGGGGTGGAGGTCTGGACCTGCATCGGCGTGGTTACGCTGAGCGAGGAGTTGCGCCGCAGCGCCGAGGAACTGCGCGCGGTGGCGCAGAAGCGAGCGGCGCAAGCGCAGGCCAGCCGCTCGCGACGGATCATGCTGGGTACCGGCGACGGCGGCGCATCCGGCGTGCTCGATGCCAAGCCCGCTGATGCGGCCATAGATATCGGCCTCGCTTTGGCACTAATCAGGGCGGGCCGGGCCGGTGAGGTTGTGCCCCATCTGCCGGGGCTGGTCGAACAGATCAACCCGCTGCTGCGGCTGGCGAAGCAGCAGAAGGATCTGATGGCGCAGGGCACAACGACACCAGGCATCACGGAGGGAACACATGCCGAGCTACAAGGAGTTCCACGCTAGGTCGATCAGCGACCCCGACGGCTTCTGGCGCGAGCAGGCGCAACGCATTCACTGGCAGCGTCCGTTCGAGCGCGTGCTGGACTACAGCCGGCCACCGTTTGCCCGCTGGTTCGTCGGCGGTACCACCAACCTCGCCTACAACGCCGTCGACCGGCACCAGGCCACCCGCGGCGAGCAGGCAGCGCTGGTCTACATCTCCACCGAGACGCCCAGCGGCGAGCCCGCCCAGAAGAGCTACACCTACGCGCAGCTGTACCGCGAGGTCAACCGCTTTGCCGGCATCCTCAAGGGGTTGGGCGTCGGCCGCGGCGATCGCGTGCTCATCTACATGCCGATGGTGCCCGAGGCGGTGTTTGCCATGCTGGCCTGTGCGCGCATCGGTGCGCTGCACTCGGTGGTTTTCGGCGGCTTTGCTTCGGTGTCGCTGGCCACCCGCATCGACGACGCCAAGCCCAAGGTGATCGTCAGCGCCGACGCCGGTTCGCGCGCCGGCAAGGCGGTGCCATACAAGGGCCTGCTCGACGAGGCCATCGCGCTGTCGCAGTTCCCGCCGCAGAAGGTGGTGCTGGTCGACCGCGGCCTGGCCGAGATGTCGCTCGTGCCCGGCCGCGACCTCGACTACGGCCGCCTGCGCGCCGAGCACATGAACGACGAGGTGGCCTGCGAGTGGATGGAAAGCTCGGAGCCGTCCTACATCCTCTACACCTCGGGCACCACCGGCAAACCCAAGGGCGTGCAGCGCGACACCGGCGGCTACGCCGTGGCGCTGGCCGCCAGCATGGAGCAGATCTTCTGCTGTGCGCCCGGCGAGACCTACTTCTGCACCAGCGACATCGGCTGGGTGGTGGGCCACTCGTACATCGTCTACGGGCCGCTGCTCAACGGCTGCACCACCATCCTGTACGAAGGCACGCCGCTGCGGCCCGACGCCGGCATCTGGTGGCGCATCGTCGAGCAGCACCGGCCGACCTCGATGTTCTCCTCGCCGACGGCGATTCGTGTGCTCAAGAAGCACGACCCGGCGTTCCTGAGCCGGTATGACCTGTCGAGCCTGCGGCTGCTGTTCCTGGCCGGCGAGCCGCTCGACGAGCCGACCGCGCAGTGGATCGCCCAGGGCATCGGCAAGCCCGTGATCGACAACTACTGGCAGACCGAGACCGGCTGGCCGATCCTGGCAATTCCGCGCGGGGTCGAAGCCCTGCCCTCGAAGTTCGGCTCGCCCGGCGTGCCATCGGCCGGCTACAACGTGAAGATCTTCAGCGAGCACGACGGCAGCGAGATCGGCGCCGACCAGAAGGGCGTGGTCGGCATCGAGGGCCCGCTGCCGCCGGGCTGCATGAGCACCGTGTGGGGCGACGACGAGCGCTTCGTGCGCACCTACTGGACGGCGATCCCGGGCCGCATGGCCTACTCGACCTTCGACTGGGGCATCCGCGACGCCGACGGCTACTACTTCATCCTCGGCCGCACCGACGACGTGATCAATGTCGCCGGCCACCGCCTGGGCACGCGCGAGATCGAGGAGTCGATCTCCTCGCATCCGAACATCGCCGAAGTGGCGGTGGTGGGCGTGGCCGACTCGCTCAAGGGCCAGGTGGCGGTCGCCTTCGCGGTCGTCAAGGATGCCGGCAGGATCGCCACGCCGGAACTGAGGCTCGCGCACGAGGGCGACGTGATGAAGACGGTAGACAGCCAGCTCGGCGCGGTGGCGCGGCCGGCGCGCGTGCACTTCGTGACAACGCTGCCGAAGACGCGCTCGGGCAAGCTGCTGCGGCGCTCGATCCAGGCCCTGTGCGAGGGCCGCGACCCAGGCGACCTCACCACCATCGAGGACCCGACCGCGCTCGACCAGATCCGCGCCGCGGTGGCGCGCTGAGGCGCGCGCGCCGGCGCTCGCTCAGCGGCGGCGTGCGCCACCCATGATGGCCGCTGCGCGGGCGATGACGACGCCCGTGGCGCCTATCATTCCGCCGCGACGCGCGCCGGCGCCTCACCTGGCGTGCAGCGCGTCAGGATGCGAAGTGCTTTCTCGTTCACTACAGAAGAGCCCCTCATGCAAAGCAAAATGGTCCTCGGCGCCGAGGACGTGAAGAAGATTGCCGCGGCGGCCGAGGCTGAGGCCCGCCGCAACCACTGGGCCGTGACCATCGCCATCGTCGACGACGGCGGCCACCTGCTGTGGTTGCAGCGGCTCGACGGCGCCGCGCCGGCTTCGGCCCACATCGGCCCCGAAAAGGCCCGCACCGCCGCTCTGGGGCGCCGCGAGACCCGGCTGTACGAGGACATGATCAACCAGGGCCGCACCTCGTTCCTGTCGGCCCCGCTGCAGGGCCTGCTCGAAGGCGGCGTGCCCATCGTCGTCGACGGGCAGGTGATCGGCGCAGTCGGCGTATCGGGCGTGAAGTCGGCCGAGGACGCGCAGATCGCCAAGGCCGGCATCGCGGCACTCGGCTGAGCGGCCGGCCTCAGACGGAGGCTTCCGCAGCCGCCCGGCCGCGCGCCACGTCGACGCGCGACAGCACCAGCAGGCCGGCCACGAAGTACAGCCCGGTGATCATCATCGCCAGCCGATGATCGTTGTCGGTGACCCAGGTGACCAGCCCGTAGGTCACCGGCCCGAGGATGGCCGACAACCAGACCGCAGCGTTCCACAGGCTGTAGAACTCGGCCAGCCGCGCACGCGGGGCGAACAGCCCGACCATCGCGCGCCCGGCCGACTGGCTCGACCCCATGCACAGCCCGGCGATGTTGGCCGCGATCCAGAAGCCGGTGGTGCCCGTGGTGCCCGCGGCCAGCGCCACCATGGCGACCCAGCCCCAGATGGTCAGCGCCAGCGCGCGCCGATGGCCGACGGCGTCCTGCACGTAGCCGAACGCAAACGCACCCAGCGCAGCCGTGACGTTGACCACCAGCACGAGCAGCATGGTCTGCGCCGTGTCGAAGCGCATGACCTGCTGCGCGTAGATGGCGGCCAGGGCCACCACGACCGACAGCCCGGCCTGGTACAGCAGCCCGCACAGCATGAGCCAGCCGAAGTCGCGGTAGCGGTCGATCTGCCGCAGCGTCTGCCACAGTCGCTGCGTGGACTCGCGCAGCAGGCCGCTGACGCGCGCGCCGGGCAACGGCTGCGCGCGCTCCTTCAGCCCGGCAAAGGTCACCAGCGAGGCCAGCGCGAACAGCGCCGCGGTGATCAGCAGGGTGACCGGCACGTAGTGCGTGGCCGGCTCGCCCCGCCCCTGGGCGTGCAGCACGTAGGCCAGGCACAGCGCCAGCGCGAGCAGACCGCCGAGGTAGCCGATGCTCCAGCCCCAGCCGGACACCTTGCCCAGCGCCTCGGCCCGCGCCAGCTCCGGCAGGAACGCACTGTTGAGCGTGACGCCGGCGGCAAAGCAGAAGTTGGAGATGATGAGCAGCACGGCGGCCAGCAGCAGGTCGCCGGGCCCCACCAGCGCCAGCAGCGCCGTGCTGACCACGCAGCCGACGGTGACCCAGCCCAGCACGGCCTTCTTGCGCGCGTGCACGTCGGCATAGGCGCCGAGCGCCGGCATCAGCAGCATGCCGATCAGGTACGAGGCCGACAGCACCAGCGTCCAGGCCAGCGTGGCCCAGGGCGCGCCCTGCGCCACCACGGCCACGAAGTAGGCGTTGAACACCGCCGTCAGCACCACCGTCGTGTAGCCCGAGTTGGCGAAGTCGTACATCGCCCAGGCAAACACCTCCTTGCGCGGTACGCCGGGCAGCAGAGTGCGGGGGTCGAACAGCGGCATTGGCAGGCGCAAGGCAGGAAACCCGCGCCATCCTACGCGACGCCTACAATTCAACTCCGCCGGAAGCCACGCCCGATGAAGGATCTCGACCGCATTGACCGCCAGATCCTCGAGCTGCTGCAGAAGGACGGCCGGATCACCAATCAGGCGCTGTCCGAGCGCGTGGCGCTCAGCCCGCGCGCCTGCCTGGACCGGGTGCGGCGGCTCGAGAAAAACGGCTTCATCAGCGGCTACATGGCGCTGGTGGAGCCGCGCCGGCTGGGCGGCCTGCTCACCATCGTGGTCGAGGTGTCGCTGCGAGACCAGAGCCAGGCCACCCATGCGCGCTTCGAGCAGCGCATGCGCCAGTGTCCCGAGGTGATCGAGTGCTTTCTCGTCTCCGGCGCCTGCGACTACGTGCTGCGGCTGGCCTGCCGCAGCCTCGATCACTACCGCGAGATCACCAACGGCTGGACCGACGACTTGGCGCTCGGCGTCGAGCGGCTGTCATCCAAGCCGGAACTGCAGACGGTCAAGGCGTTTCGCGGCTACCCGCTGGGGTGAGGCCGAGGCGCGGCGTGGGGCCGCACCGTCGCTCAGGCAGACTGCGGCGGGCACAGCAGACGAGGAATGGGTGGGGTGGCCGATGGGATTCGAACCCACAACAACTGGAATCACAATCCAGGACTCTACCGTTGAGCTACGGCCACCACTGAAAACCATCTGGCCTGCCCGACTGGATTCGAACCAGTGACCGCCGGCTTAGAAGGCCGGTGCTCTATCCAGCTGAGCTACGGGCAGGTGCGACACCGGTGCGTGCAACGCATCACACACAGGCCACGCGCCGGCCCTGAGGCACATCTCGAACACACACTTCGGAGACCACTTTCGGAACCGACCAGCGACCAGTCCGCTGGTCGGGGCGAGAGGATTCGAACCTCCGACCCCCTGCGCCCAAGGCAGGTGCGCTACCAGGCTGCGCTACGCCCCGAAAGAGCGTCATGATACCGGCACCGGCGCGGCCATCGCAACGCGCACGCACAGCCTGCAGCACCGCGTGATGCGTCGGCCAGTGCCCTGCAACCTGCAACGGCGCACCCGCGGTCAGCGCCGCCGCGCCGCCACCACGCCCTTGACCTCGGCCACCTGCGCCAGCGCACGGCGCACGGCGCCGGCGTCGTTCACCTCGATGGTGAACTGCATGGTCGCCTGGCCGCGGGTGCTGGCGGTGTTGACGCCGACCACGTTCAGCTTCTCGCGCGCAAACACCTCGGAGATGTCGCGCAACAGGCCCTGGCGGTCGTCGGCGAGGACGAAGACGTCCGCCGGGTAGCTGCCCGCGCCGGTCGCGCCCCAGGCCACCTCGATCAGCCGCTCGGGCTGGCGCAGCGCAAGCGCCTGCGCGTTGACGCAGCCGGCGCGGTGGATCGACACGCCCTTGCCGCGCGTCACGAAGCCGACGATCTCGTCGGGCGGCACCGGGCGGCAACAGCGCGCCAGGCTGGTGAGCAGCGAGCCGACGCCCACCACCAGCACGTCGCCCTTGCCGCCGGCGGCGCGCGGCTTGTGCAGGACGACGGGCGGCGGCTCCGCGGCCGGCGCCTCGGGCGCGACCAGCGCCTGCTCGATCGAGCGCAGGCTGAACTCCTCCTTGGTGGCCGCCACGCACAGTTCGTCCACGCTGCCAAAGCCCAGGCGCCGCGCCAGATCGTCCAGCTTGACCGCGGTCCGACCCAGGCGCGCCAGCTCGCGGTCGACGCTGGCGCGGCCGGCGCCGATGGCCTGCTCCAACTCCAGCGCGTTGAACCACTGCCGCGCCTTGGCGCGCGAGCGCGCGCTGGCGAGATAGCCCAGCTCGGCGTTGAGCCAGTCGCGGCTCGGACCGCCGGCCTTGGCCGCAACGATCTCGACCGTCTGGCCGGTTTGCAGCGCCGTCGTCAGCGGCACCAGCGCGCCGTTGACGCGCGCCCCGCGGCAGCGGTGGCCGAGCTCGGTATGCACGTGGTAAGCAAAGTCGATCGGCGTGGCGCCCGCCGGCAGCTCCACCACCCGCGCCTGCGGCGTCAGCACGTAGATGCGGTCGTCAGCCACCGCCACCGCGGGACCGGGCCGCGGGCCGCGCGGGCCGCTGACGTCCTCGCGCCAGGCGAGCAACTGGCGCAGCCAGGCCACGCGCTCGTCGTCGGCCGCCCGGCCGTTGGCCTTGCCGCCCTCCTTTCGTCCACCGCCCTCCTTGTAGCGCCAGTGCGCGGCCAAGCCCAGCTCGGCCCGCTCGTGCATGTGGCGGGTGCGGATCTGGATCTCCAGCGGGCGGCCGAGCGCATCGCGCACCACCGTGTGCAGGGATTGGTAGCCGTTGGGTTTCGGCCGCGCGATGTAGTCGTCATATTCGGCAGCGATGGGCGTGAAGCGCTCGTGCACCAGCGACAGCACCTGATAGCAGTGCGCCACCTCGTCGACGATGACGCGCAGCCCGCGCACGTCGTAGAGCCGATCGAAGTCCAGCCCCTTCATCTGCATCTTGTGCCAGATGCTGTAGATGTGCTTGGGCCGGCCGCTGACCTCGGCGCGCAGGCCGGCAGCCGCCAGCAGCTCGCGCACCTGTCGCAAGGACTCGTCGATGAAGCCCTCGCGCTCGGCGCGCTTCTCGTCGAGCAGCCGGGCCACGGTCTTGTAGGTCTCCGGCTGCAGGAAGCGGAACGCCAGGTCCTCCAGTTCCCACTTGAGCTGCCAGATGCCCAGCCGGTTGGCCAGCGGCGCATACAGCTCGAGAGTCTCGTGCGCCAGCCGCTGACGCAGGCCGCCTTCGCCCTCCTGGCGGCTGGCGGCAAACCAGCGCAGCGACTGCAGGCGGGAGGCCAGGCGCAGCAGCACCACGCGCAGGTCGTTGCACATGGCCAGCAGCATCTTGCGCAGGCTCTCGGACTGCTGGGCCGCATCGGCCTGCGCCTCGCCGCGCCCGCGCGTGCGCTCGGACAGGCGCATCAACTGGCGCAGGTCGCCGACCAACTGCGCCACCTCGGCGCCGAAGCGGCCACGCAGCCACTCGTCGGCATCGCGCAGCACCTCGTGCGCGGCAAACAGATAGCCGGCGGCCAGCAGCTCGGGCTCGTCGCGCAAGGGCTGCACGATGGCGACGAGGCCATCGGCGTGCTCCAGGTAGTCCTCGCCGGTGGCCAGCCGGCGGTCCGCGTACAGCGGCGCCACGACGGCGCGCGCCGCCGCCGCGTCCGCGACCGCGGACCCGGCGTCGTCTGCAGCGACCACGGCAGCGCTTGCATCGGCCATGCGCCATTGTAGGGAGCGGGCCACGCGGCCCTCGCGTGGCCCGCTGCAGCCCTGCGGCACAATCGGGGCCATGTTCAAAGCACTACTGGAACGGCTCGGCGCCGCCGGGCGCGTGGCCATCCCGGACGACCTGTGGCGTGCCACGGTCGAGACACTTCCATTCATCGCGCGGCTGGACGTCGTCGACCGCGAGCGCCTGCGGCGCCTGGCGGAGGCGCTGCTCGCGGACAAGGAGATGGCGGCTGCCGGAGAGCTGGAGCTCAACGCGCAGATCCAGGTCAACATCGCGGCCCAGGCCTGCCTGCCAATCCTCAACCTGGGCATCGACTGGTACCGCGGCTGGAACAGCATCGTCGTGTACCCGGGCGAGTTCCTGGTGCCGCGCGAGGTGGTCGACGACGACGGGGTGGTGCACGAGTACGTCGAGCCGATCGCCGGCGAGGCCTGGGACGGCGGGCCGCTGCTGGTGTCGTGGGAGGACGCGCAGATCGCGGGCCAGCCCGATCGCGGCGGCTACAACGTGGTGATCCACGAGTTCACGCACAAGATCGACCTGCTCAACGGCGACGCCGACGGCGTGCCGCCCTTTAGCCACCAGCTGCACCCGTCGCTCGATGTGCGCGCCTGGCAGCAGGCGCTCCAGGACGCCTACGAGCGCTTCAATGCCGAACTCGATCTGATCGAGGCCACCCTGCCCGCCCATCTGGCGCCCGACGACGAGGCGGCCGATGCCTACTACGCGCACCTGCCGCTGGACGCCTACGCGGCACACAACCTGGGCGAGTTCTTCGCCGTCTCCAGCGAGGCGTTCTTCGTCGACCCGACGCGGCTCGCGCAAGCCTTTCCCCCCTGGTACCGGCAACTGGCGCTGTTTTTCCGGCAGGACCCGCTTGGCCTGGGCATCGGGCCCGACAGTGGCCTGGCGCCGGCAGGCGGCGCCCGCGGCGGCGCGCCTTGAACCGCGTGCGGCGGCTGCTCATCGTCTGGCACTCGACCACCGGCGGGGCGGCGCAGATGGCGCGCGCGGCCCATGACGCGGCGCGCCGCGAAGGCGGCGTGCAGGTCGAATGGCTGCGCGCCGCCGAGGCGCAGACCGACGACGTGCTGGCGGCCGACGGCTACCTGTTCTGCGCGCCCGAGCACCTGGCCTCGCTGTCGGGACCGATGAAGGACTTCTTCGACCGCTGCTACTACCCGGCGCTCGACCGCATCGGCGGCCGGGCGTATGCGCTGATGGTGTGCGCCGGCAGCGACGGCAGCGGCGCGGTGCGACAGGTCGAGCGCATCTGCACCGGCTGGCGGCTCAGGCAGGTGGCGCCCGCCCTCATCGTCTGCACCCATGCGCAGACAGCGGCGGCGATCCTCGCGCCCAAGCGGATCGCCGAGCCCGACCTGGACCGCTGCCGCGAGCTCGGCGCGGCCCTGGCGGCAGGACTGGCGAGCGGGGTGTTCTAGCCCGGATGTTTCACCAGGTCGCCCCCCGTGCATTCACGATCGGCCTCTGTAAGCCGCGGCGGCAGCCTGCGCTTGGCCCAAGCCACTTTGGACGGCCGGGGCTACGCGGGTTTGCGCGGCGCCCGCGCGGCCACATCGCTCAAGCGTTCGCCGATGCCTACGGGCATCGGCTGCGCCCTTCTCGCGCAATCTGGCTCGCGCGCGCATCCGCGCAAATCCCGCGTCCCTGATGAAACATCCGCGCTAGCGCCGCGGCCGGTCGCGCGAGGGCAGCCGGTACATCCAGACCGCCATGCCGAGGCCAAAGAGCGCGAGCAGCACCTGCGCCCACAGCAGCGGCACGAAGAAGACGATCGAGATGCCGAGGGTGAGAGACATCAACGCGATGGCGCTGAGCTTGGTCCGGTACGGCACCGAGCGATGGCGCCGCCACTCGAGGATGACGGGGCCGAAGGTCCGGCTGGCCAGCAGCGCCTCGTAGAAGCGGCGCGAGGCACGCGCGTAGCAGGCCGCCGCCAGCAGCAGAAACGGCGTGGTCGGCAACAGCGGCAGGAACATTCCCACCAGCCCCAGGGCCACGCACAGGCTGCCGGCCACGATGAGCAGCCCACGCACCAGCGGCGAGGCGTGCGGCCGCACCTGCGGGTCTGCATCCCCTGGGCCGGTTTCCGGCAGCGAGGAGTGACCGGGGTCCGGTGCGCGGCTCAAGGGGGGCGAGCGGGGAGGCAGACAACCGAGGCAGTCTAAGCGGACCTCGCACAGCGCCGCACCCGTTCGCCCGCCCACCGGACCAGCCCACCCTTGCCAGACCAATCCCGCCCGCGCCCGTCCGCGCCCGCGCCCGCCCACGCCCAGCCAGGCCCGCCCACGCTGGGTCGCCTCTGCCTCAGCGCCGGATCGACTCCCACACCTTCTGCAGCCGCTTGACGCTGACCGGCATCG
>Ga0209990_10002499_pt1 | contig 14361 bp, 14 predicted proteins | sample NOAtaG_6_FD_187304 | JGI IMG/M metagenome (GOLD analysis project Ga0209990, IMG submission 187304) | Freshwater lake microbial communities from Lake Erie, under a cyanobacterial bloom - NOAA_Erie_Diel5S_2200h metaG (SPAdes) (version 2) | ecosystem: Environmental > Aquatic > Freshwater > Lake ...
TATAGATACGTGAGGCGTTTTGGGTCATTTGTCCTATGCTCCTTTTTCTTCAAAAAACAGCATACGCCTCTTTTTTACTCAAATTCAATCTCTGTATACTTTCTTGCTACTTTTGTCAGTCAATCAGGGCGTAAATAGTGATTGGTCAACCCATTCCACGGCAAGAGTTGCGAATGCGGCGGCTCTTGGTGGACGCGATCGCTTGACTGCAATCCTTCATAACTTAGGTTTTGAAATCCGCTAACTTTTCAATAAAAATGATTAACAAATCAACAAATTCTGTATATAACTGGATTAATCAAATTAATCAATTTTTATTTTTTTGATTAATTACTTTCAATTATCTAGAAATTAGGCAGTGCCATATTTCCTTAATCATATTTTAGTTTCTTGTAATTGTATTACGTACTACCAAAAAAGTTATTTCTGTCTCAAAATCTTGAAAATGAATCTTTAAAAGTAAAGCAATATACTTGATTTTTGTTTCAGGATTATGCAAGTATTTATAAATACTACGATATCTACACGTATTTATGAGTGTTAATTGATCTTATGTATAAATTTCAATCTGGGCTTAATTTCAAAGTGAGAAATTAATCTCAAAACCGACCATGAGATTTTGTTTAAGAAGTTAAACATTTCTACTCATAAGCTAATTTGTAATTATTTGTAGGAACTAACTATGAGTTTGTGATTAATGCTCATTTAATCGACAAAATCTCAGTAATTTTTTCATCATGTGAGGAACTCTTTATAATGTCCAAGGCTTCGCAAAAATTTGCGTTATCATTTCCCATCTTGCTAGTAGCTGCGCTCACTAGTACTTCATCAGTTAATGCTAATGAAGTTAAGAAAGTTGCAGAGAATAGACAGTTCACTAGTACAGAAATCCCTAAACTAGCAGATAGCAAGACATCTGCTAGTAAGCCATTACAAATTGATGATGTAATTAATGTTTCAGGAGTAGGATTACAATCTCCATTACCAGCAGCATCACAGCAAGATGATCTCGTAGTTCCTGTCACCCAGCTTTCTGATGCCAATGCAAAGCTGCCTTCTCAAAACTCGGAATTGGCAGCAGTTACTTCTGTATCACAACTTACGGATGTCAAATCAACTGACTGGGCATTTACAGCACTTCAATCATTGATAGAACGCTATGGAGTGATAGCTGGTTATCCCGACAGTACCTATCGGGGCAAAAAGGCTTTATCTCGTTACGAATTTGCCGCAGGTTTGAATACTGCATTAGACAAGATCAATGAAATCATCTCCGCAGGGCTAGCTGACAAGGTTAGCAAAGAAGATCTCGCTACCTTGAAAAAACTTCAAGAAGAATTTGCTTCTGAGCTAGCCGCACTTAGGGGAAGAGTTGACAATCTTGAAGCAAAAACAGCAAAAATCGAAGAACAACAATTTTCTACCACTACAAAACTGTTGGGTTCAGCCAACTTTTTGCTAGGAGCGATCGCAACTAATGGCACAAGAGCCAATGATGGTCGGAATAGAAGCAGTAATTTATTATTTGCTTATTCTGTAAATCTTCGATTTAATACCAGTTTTACTGGAAAAGATTTATTAAGCGTCAATGTAGGCACAAATAATTCACCATCAACTGCAGTTGTTGTTGGTGGTACAGGAAATCTATCTAATGTGGCTAACTTTGCTCTTGATGGATCTACTGCCACTAAAGCAGCAAATACTTTCGCTGTTGGTCAACTCTTCTATCGCTTCCCTGTTGGCGAACAAGCAACCATCTGGATCTCAGCTTTGGGACTACAGCCCTTTGACTTTTTCCCTGTAATCAGTCCTCTGCGTAATGGAACTTCTGTTCCCAACACTGCTTATGGTCTCTTTAACCCTGTAATTTTCCGACCTGGATTTACGGATACTGGTATCGGTGCAGCCTATCGCTTTAGTGATCAATGGCAACTCCATGCTGGCTACTTTGCCAGTGATGTTCAAGCTAGTAAAGCTGGTTCTGGTTCTTTAGGACTATTTGGCGGCAGCAGTACGATCGCTACACAGCTCACCTTTAAACCTTCCGAGCAATTTAGTGGTTCTTTAAACTTTATCCACAAATATTGGAGTGGCACTATTCCTAGTGATCCTGATTTAGCTGGACAAGTTAGTTTCTCAGGACCTACTGGTACTAATCTCGCAACAGCTGCCTTTGGGCTTACCACACCTACCATTGCTGATAGTTTTGGTGGTCAGTTTGATTGGAGAATATTTCCCAAAGTTGGTTTAGGTGGATGGTTCTCGACTACATCCGCCCTAAATTTGAACAGGGGTACTACTGCCAATGTTATCAATGCAGCTCTAAGTTTAGGATTCTTTGATCTATTTAAGGAAGGCAATCACGGAGGTATTCTAGTGGCAATTCCTCCCTATGTCACCAGCAGTAATGACCCTAGAGGTAAAGATCTTAATACCCCTTGGTTGATCGAGGTCTTTTACACACATAGATTCAATCGGAATATTAGTATCACCCCTGACATTTATGTAGTACTTAATCCCGATGTCGGTACGCCAGAGCCAATTTGGGGCTTCACTCTACGTACTACTTTCACCTTCTAAACCAGTAATTTCAATTAAATCAAAAATAGCCGTGCAATATACGGCTATTTTGTCTTAAAGCTGATGTTACAGTGATCGTTTCACCTATGTAACATCAGTTCTGTTAGAAAGAAGTTCCCATACGGCGTAACCAATGGAAGTGGGAGAGGCAACCCGCCCAGAAGGAACGGTGATAGTTATATCTCACCCCATAGTCTTGACAGGTTTGCTCAACTACCTTGGAGATCTCAGGGTAATTGATATGGCAAATATTGGGGAAGAGATGATGCTCGACTTGAAAATTTAAACCACCGAGCAACCAAGTTAGAAATGGGTTGTTGCGAGAGAAGTTTACTGTAGTTTCGATTTGATGAATTGCCCAATCTTTCTCAATTAAACAGGTCTCTTCATCAGGAATAGGAAAATCTGCTTCTTCCACCACATGAGCTAACTGGAAGACGACACTTAGCAAAAGCCCTAGGGTAAATGCGATGAGACTATAGCTAGCTAAAACAAGCCAAAATGAGTGAAATAGTGAGGGAATCACAAACGCAATCGTCAGAAATGTTAGCTTACCAGCACAGAAGATTACTAAATTACTATTTCTAGGGCGAGGATAGTTGCGATCGCTAATTTTGCCCGTGATCAAGTTATTAAAATCATCGAAAAAATGCCACTTGATTGCCAGAAAACCATATAACAGCCATAGGTAATAATGCTGCCAACGGTGAAATGGAAGCTTTTGATGAGATGGAGAAAGCCTTCCAAACATTCCCACTTCCAGATCCATGTCATAGCTAGCAATATTAGTGTAGGTATGATGTAAAATATCATGTTTCCAATGCCAAATATAGGAACTACCACCGATGAGATCAAGACTCATCGACATGAGTTTATTTATCCATAGCGAATTGGAATAGGCACGATGAGCGCCATCATGCTGAATGCTAAACCCTATACCTGCGATGATTACACCCATGAGGATACATAGAGGAAAAACCTGCCACCATGTCTGGGCTAAAAAAATTAAGGCTGCATAGGTTCCCAAAAAGCCAATTAACAGGGTCGCTGTCTTTGCGTACATTTGGGGACAATCACGCTCTTTGAGATTACTGTTTTGAAAAAGTTCGTCAACCCGTCGTCTTAGTTCTACCTGAAATCCACTATTCTTGGCAAATTTCAATTTTTTTACTGATTCTTTTTCGAGAATCTTGGACTGCGTGGATTCGTCTCGATCTTGCATCTTTTACCATGTCTAACTAAATGTCGTACTTATAATTCTTTCACTTATACGGTAGTGCCAAAGATGGCAGCATTTTAGTGAATACGGATTGTGTGTCACCCATATTTCCTAAGCCACTACCCACATTCAAACTCAAATTTGTAATGCTTGTAGCAAAAAGTCAGTTTTTATTTGGCGCAAAGACCTGTAGTAGCGATCGCAATATGTTTCTGATGTTACATGATTCGTTGGAAAATTCCTGAAGGGATTTGTAAAACGCAACCAAAATGTTCTGCCTCAGCCAAAAAGCAGAAGAGAGTTGCGGCGCAACTCTCTTCTGCTTTTTGGCTATAAGGCTTATGGGGCAAAATTACTAATAAGCTGCCATTTTTTGAGTATACTTTTATTGATAAGTGTACACATTTCATGCGTTTGTAATGTACTTGGAGAAAATCAGATGCCACGAGGAGGAAAACGTATAGGTGCAGGTCGTCCCCAAGGAACAGGGAAATATGGCGAGGCGACTAAAGCGGTAAGGCTACCGATCAGAATTGCTGATGAAATTTTAGCAGCTTTGGCTGGAGGTAGCCAAGAAATCGAATTAGGAACGATGGTTCAATCCATCTTCAAACCCGAAAGAAAGACTAAGGTGAGCTTGCCTCTCTATCTCAACCCAGTTGCAGCAGGGCTTCCTGCCCCCACCGAAGACTATGTGGATGATAATATCGATCTCAATCGCCATCTGGTGAAACATCCTGAAACCACATATCTGGTGCGTGTGGTTGGGGAATCAATGATTGATGCAGGGATTCATCCCAATGATATGTTGATTGTTGATCGCTCGATTGAAGTTACCAATGGTCAAGTTGTGATCGCTGTGGTAAATGGAGAATTAACGGTAAAAAGAATTCGTAGGGTTAGAGATAAACTATGGCTCATGCCTGAAAATGAAGCTTTTAAGCCCATTGAGATCGATGAACATACCGATCTCCATATTTGGGGTGTAGTTACCAATGTGATTCACGCGCTTTAGAATTACAGCGCAAAGCGCTGACTTAGAAACCCAGAGAAATATTTGAAAGCATAGCTTCGTCAAGCTTTCAAATATTTTAGGACTTACGCAAACCGAACGAATTTCTTAGGATTGAGGTAGATGTGGTGCGGGCTTCGCCCGCACCACATCTACCCAATGCGTAAGTCCTAAATCTGTTGCAGGAAATACCAAGCTATACTTCAATTTATGAATTTAAAATAACGATTTTCCATCATTTTTGCGTCATTCCTATAAAATTAGCAAATTTAATAAATTAACTATGCGCTATCGTCGTTTTGGCAAAACTGAGATGCTTTTGTCCGTATTCTCCTTAGGAGCAATGCGTTATTTAGAATCTGCGACGAATGCAGAAAAAACGATTTGGCACGCCTTAGAAGTTGGCATTAACCATATAGAGACAGCACAGGGATATGGTAAGAGTGAAGAATTTATTGGTCAGGCTATGCGAAATGGGCTTAGTAAGCAACGCGATCGCTTTTATCTGACTACCAAAATTAGTCCTATCAAAGATGCAGACTCTATGCATCGACAAATCGAACAGTCCCTCAAAAAAATGAATGTGGACTATATTGATAACTTCGATATTCATGGGATTAATCTATATGAACATCTCGATCTTGTGAAAGATCCCAATGGATGTATGAAAGCAGTTAGGGAAGCTGTCGATCAAAAAATGATTAGGCATGTAGGCTTTTCTACCCATGGTTCACTTGAGGTAATTTTAGACACGATTCGTACTAACTTATTTGAGTCCGTTAATCTCCATTACTATTACTTCAATCAGCGTAATGCACCTGCGGTACAACTTGCTCATGAACAAGATATGGGGGTATTTATTATTTCGCCATCGGATAAAGGTGGGATGCTTTATACCCCTTCCGAAGAGCTATCAGGTGTTTGCTATCCATATACAGCTTTATATATGTGCGATCGCTTTTTGCTGAGTGATCAGCGTATCCATACCCTCAGTCTTGGGGCAGCTAATCCTAGAGAAGTAGATTCCCATCAGGACGCATGGGATAATGATGCTCCGATGTCTGAATTAGAATCCGCAGTTATCGATTGCATGAATCGCCGCTATACAATTTTAGAAAACGATCTCTGTTCGCAATGCTATCAATGCCTACCCTGTCCCGAAGGTATTAATATTCCTGAAGTTCTCAGGCTGCGAAATTTAGCGATCGGTTTTGATATGGTGGATTTTGGGAAATATCGCTATAAAATGTTTGAGAATGCAGGACATTGGTTTCCGGGAAATAAAGCCATTCGCTGTACTGACTGTGGCGACTGCTTGCCGAGATGTCCCGAAAATCTGGAAATCCCTAGACTTTTGAGGGATACCCATGATCGTTTGCATGGTGAGGAAGGTCGGCGGCTCTGGGAATAGTATAACAATCCTAAATGGTTTGTGGAAGCCCTGCCTCTTCGGGGTGGGCTTCCACAAACCATTTAGCTATACCGTTTTTTGGTAGGATTGGGGACGCAAACATGGCGGCTCCTGCTGCTTTGTGATTAATAAAATCTAAAATAACTAAAATAAATCTATGGCTTCCAGTTACTCCTTTGACATCGTTAGTGATTTTGATCATCAAGAACTTGTGAATGCGATCGATCAAACTCGCCGTGAAATTGTTAGTCGCTATGACCTAAAAAATACAAATACAGAAGTTGAACTTGAGAAAGAACTCATAACTATCAAAACTAATAGTGAAATGACACTTACCTCAGTTGTCGATGTGCTGCAATCTAAAGCAATCAAGCGTAACCTATCCCTAAAAATCTTTGACTATGGCGAAATCGAATCTGCTAGCGGTAATCGTGTCACCCAAAAGATTAAACTCAAGCGTGGTATTGAGCAAGATCAAGCCAAAAAACTTTCTAAAACCATCCGTGATAGTTTCCCTAAAGCTCAAGCATCAATTCAAGGTGATGCTTTGCGAGTCACTTCCAAATCAAAGGATGAACTTCAAGCAATTATCCAACTCGTCAAAGGTGAAGACTTTCCCCTCGCTCTCCAATTCACAAACTACCGTTAACAAAAAAGCGGCGCATTGTGCCGCTTTTTTGTTATGAAGCTTTAGACATTTGTTCGAGAATTCGCTGGACAATTTCAAAGCCTGTTAGGGTTTGCCATACAAAAATGCCAACTAATACAGTATTCACTGCTATATGGGTACTCCGCGCCCATTCCTTACCCTGTTGAAGTATAGGCGCTAGTGCTGCTGATAATGCAGCTAAAAAAGTGAGTCCTAAGCCAGCAATCAAATGTGCTCCCACAAACAACTTCCCATTGTTGTTATAAGTCACAGCCATACCACCGATCGCACCTGCCACCATTAACAATAAGAATATCGAACCTAGATTGTGATGGAGGAGATTATATTTTTTGGAGATTAGCGCTTTTTTTTCATCACCCTCAGTACTACGAATTCTGCGGTATTGCCACCCAACATAACCTGCATACAATGCCAAAATTAGGGTCAGGATCATGAGAATGGGGTGAGCAAAAGTCACCAATGTTTTAAGTGGTTCGGGAATTTCAATTATCATAAACTTGGTGGGCTATTTATTAAAATTAGCGATACAAATACTTTGTAAGTAGCACAACTTAATTAAAACCCAAAACCTGAGTTTGTTCCGCCCGCTACGCGGGCGGAACAAACTTCTCGGTTTTTAGTTTACTTATGTCTAGCTACTTAGTAAATCTTATCTAATCTTTAATAATTTTAATATAGCGTTGTCAGTTATATTAGGGAAAACCTAAAAGCTCTCAAACTCTAGCGACGATGTGCTTTACAAAGTACGGCACATCATCATATTTATACAACTTTATACAGCTTTGGCAATCACAGTGCGATGGCGAGGCGTATTTGCCGTAATCGTAGGAGGCTCAAAGCCTGCGGCTACTAGCTCAGAGGCTAGATCAAAAGAGAAGTATTGATCGAGATAGGGTTCGGTACTCTTGAGTAAAGTTAGGATGTAGGGAGGCATCTTGAGATAGATATCGGAGTAGGGATTCATATCCATAAGTGTGAAGTAACCATTGGGACGCAAGACACGACGGATTTCACGCAAAATTTGCCTCGTCGCATCTTGAGGCAATTCGTGAAATAAGAGAAAACAGGAAACAAAATCAAAGGAAGCATCAGGTAAGCCTGTATTTTCGGCGGCGGCGTGAATCCACTTGATCTGTTGTGATTCTTGTAACTCTGGATGTTTAGTGCGCGTATTGTAATTGGCGATCGCTAAAAAATGGGGAGATAAATCCAAGCCTGTAATTTTTGCCTGTGGATAAGCATTGTGCAATACAAAAGTACTCATCCCAACGCTGCAACCAATATCGAGAATATCTTGAGGTGCAGGAATCCTTTCTTTAACAATATCAATATAGCTTTGGCGTAGACGGGGATCACCTTTTACAGGAGGTTCCGCATCATTCCAAATTCGTGAATGCACAGCATAGGCTGCAACTTCTACTTCCGTTGCAGGTAGCCAGCCGAGATTCCCTTCTTCATAGGCGTGGAAATGCTTGAGGTAGTATTCGGGATACTGGACATTAGGATTTTGGACTTTGGCAAGTTCGCCATCAAGATCTTGTTTTTGCAAATCAGCAACAATTTGTCGCCAGTTTACGCCCATTGACTCGGAGCGTTTGATCATCATCTTCCGAGCGCGTTGTTTGGCAATATTAAATAAAGGGCTAATTGCTAAAATGCCATTAACTAATCGTGAAGCTAGTCCAATTTTGGGGCTAGGGGCTGAATTGGCAACAGTCATAATAATTTAAAAAATATAATTTCTAAGCGCGAATAAATGGCATCACCATTTATTCGCGTAATTTGATTTTACGTGACTTAATGGCGATCGCGGGATTGCCACTATAAATTGTCATTGGCTCTAGCGATCGCGTCGCCACACTACCTAAGCCTAAAACTGCGCCTTGACCGACTCTAACCCCTGAGGCAATGGTCGCATGGGCGGCAATCCAACTGCCTGATTCGATATAAATGGGCGCAGTACGCAGCGTAAAATCGCGATCGCCCCAGTCGTGATTGCCTGTACAGAGATATACCCCTTGGGATATGCAGCAGTGGCTCTCAATCGTAATCAGGTCGAGATTATCCAGCCAAGCATCTTCCCCAATCCAGACAAAATCTTTGATAATTAAACGCCAAGGAAATTTGACGCGCACCCCCGTTTTAATCCGCACACCTTGACCAATTTCTGCACCAAAACAGCGCAAAATAATTACCTTCAATCTTGAAAAAGGCATAAAGTAACTACGCACAATTGGTGAGCCAATAAAGTACCAAAGGACTTGTTTCCAAAGTGGTGCACCGACAGTGTAAGTTCCTGTGGTGTAGTGATCGAGACGCAAAGTTACAACTCCCCATTAAAAATTTTTAATCATCGTTAAGCTGGTAGTCTGTATTGTGGTAAGGATGGGCGGTGCTTCGCGCCGCCCATCCTTACCTACTTAGAGTTCTGAGCTTAGCGATAGGTATATAAGCGTGTTATACAATATTAAAACTTTTCTAATGGTCGAGTTTTTTCTATGCAAGTTTGGGTATTGCTGTTTAACGCCAACACCGATAACGAAGGTATCTACACTCTAGAAATAGATGGTGACAACATTGTGGTTGCGTTTGAACAGGAAGATGATGCAATTCGTTATGCAGGTCTACTAGAAGCGCAGGATTTTTTATCGCCGACAGTAGAGAGTATTGACAGCGAAGATTTAGAGGCATTTTGTCGAGAATCGAACTATGACTTAAATATTGTGCCAACCGAGGGTCTACTAGTGCCACCTGAGAAAAATGTTGATAAAACTGATTGGTCTAAGGATCTCGAAAATAATCAATCAGAGCCAGAGGATGAAATCATAGTCGAAGATCCCGTAATTGCCATGATGCGCCGTCGCCTAGAGAATTTACTGTAGTTATTTATTCTAGGTATGACCATAATGGCAGATTTACCTTCTACAACTCTAACCAGTGAGATTACTAAATTTCAACCAACTAATACAAATGATGGTTGGTTCAACTACCCTGTGCGAGTCTATCCCCACCATACGGACTATTCAGGCGTAGTTTGGCATGGAATGTATTTAACTTGGATGGAAGAGGCAAGGGTAGAATGTTTGCGGACAGTGGGGATGAGCTTTGAGGAACTAGTCTCAGCAGGGGTTGATTTACCTGTAGCTGAGATGTCTTTGCGTTATCATCGTTCTGCAAGAATGGGCGATGATGTGCTGGTCATGACGAAGCTTGTGCCAGATAAGGTACGTCTAAACTGGGAATATCAAATTCGTACAGAAACAGATCTATGTGTAACAGCAACGGTGACCCTCGTACCTGTGGATTTTGAAAAACGTAAGTTGTTGCGATCGCTACCAAGCTCTTTAGAAGGGGCGATCGCTAAGCTTACGGGTATTTAGATCTAAGTCTTGTTTATCTAGCGATCGAGCGGACTAATTACTCCTTTACCGCCGCGATTGAGAACATGAGTATAAATCATGGTTGTTTTGACATCTTTATGTCCCAATAACTCCTGTACAGTACGGATATCATAGCCATTTTCTAATAAATGTGTGGCAAAGCTATGGCGAAATGTATGGCTACTAACCCTTTTCTGAATTCTTGCTTGAACAACGGCACTTTTAACTGCTCTTTGGATATTACTCTCATGAATGTGATATCGCCTAACTATTCCCGATCTCGGATCTGTAACAAGGCTATGACTGGGAAATACATATTGCCAAATCCATTCTTTGGGTGCGTTGGGATATTTTCTCTCTAAGGCAAATGGAAGATGCACTTCGCCGCATCCATGCTCTAAATCCTGTAAATGCAATAACTTAACTGCACTTAAATGCAACTGCAATGACTCCATAAGAGCATCAGGCAACATTGTGATACGGCTTTCCATGCCCTTACTATCACGAATTTGCAGTTGCTTTTGAGCAAAATCTAAGTCCTTAACCCGCAAGCTCAGGGCTTCATTTAGTCTTAAGCCACTGCCATACAGTAATTTTGCTACCAGTTGTGAAACGCCTTCCATTTGTTGCAATACTGCCCGTACTTCTTCGGCTGTAAGCACTGTTGGTAATCGGCGGGGCTTTTTGGCTCTAACTGCATCAAGGTTGAGATCGAGTTCTTGCTGCAATACTTCACGGTAAAGAAACAAGATTGCACTAAGCGCCTGATTTTGGGTTGATGCTGCCACATTTTCGGTAGTTGCCAAATGCGTTAAAAAAGCATTAACTTCATCACCTCCCATTTCACTTGGGTGTCGTTTATTGTGAAACAAAATAAACCGCCGAATCCATTGCACATAGGATTTTTCGGTTTGATAGGAGTAATGCTTAACCCGAATGGCATCCCTAACTCGATCTAACATCTCTCTAGGTGGCGGCTCAATCTGCCCATTTGAGGCTAGGGCAGGCATCTGATTTTTCAGTACAGGCTTGGGTATGTTATCCAACATTTTGCTTAATGAAATTCTATAGGGGGATATTACCCTGCAAGAAACTAGATATTACGCTTATTAGTTGCTTTATCTAGCAAGTCGTGAGATATTTACCCTATAAAAGTATTTATCCTGTAATTTGCAAGATAATATATAGTTATGCCTAACCGATACGCTCATTAAAGTTGTCTATTATCAGCCAAGTTTAAGCAAGCAAAAATTGTCAGCTTCGTTGATGAGTTCCGAGAGATTGTTGGCGATCGCAAAGATAAATAATTGATAAGCGATCGGCGCATAACACATCATTGGAGCGGACAATAATCAGAGTAAATTGTGCTTAGTTAGAGGCGATCAATTGCCGCTCAATTAAGCCGTTATGCCTAACCGATACGCTCGTTAAAGTTGTCTATTGTCAGCCAAGTTTAAGCAAGCAAAAATTGTCAGCTTCGTTGATGAGTTCCGAGAGATTGTCGGCGATCGCAAAGATAAATAATTGATAAGCGATCGGGGCATAACACATCATTGGAGCGGACTAAGTTCTAATATTTCAGTTGAGAGCGAAAGTTCTCATCCGCTCAATTAAGCCGTTATGCTTTATACAATTACGTCAGTTAGAGATAAGAAATTACGAAAGCCCTTGATTTTTCGTACACTGTCTTATTCAGCTAGATCAAGGTATTGTCAACAAAGCTCATAAATGCAAATATTCTCAATAGCCAGCCTTGCTGAGAATGTCTTATGGCACATTTGTTAGGTTAAAGCCTCTTGCGTTAAGATGTATAGGGTTTGGCTTAACCCGAACTCACGTTTTAATTAGTATGAAATGTAGGATGAATGACAATGTTTGAAGATATACTAAAATTTAGAAACCAAGAAGAAGCTTCTAAGAAACAAGAAGAAGCTTCTAAGAAAATTTCTGAACAAATTTTAAGATCCGATGAAATCGAAAATAGAAAGAGATCAGTAATTTCACGACAAAATCTCGAAAATATTGAGTTCCCCCGATTACTGTCAGAAGACAATAGAACTTACAGTAAATTTCTTATGATTTCCGAGCAAATCATTACACTGATTGATAAGTTTGGTGAGTTAATTTACGGAAAATTTGAAAATAATTTTAGGCTTGATCAGTATGACCATATTTCCTTTGTATTGGGTAATTACTTTTTCTTCGAAGAAAATAGTAAACGAGCCAAAAACATTGCGAGATTACTTCGTGACAGTAGAAAGCGTTACTTCATTTATTCACTAATTGCTGAAGTTCATCATGGATTTAATGACCCAAGTAAAAGAGACTTGCACAGGTCTTGGGGTCTACTTGATTTTCAGCCTTTTATCGTCCTAGATGAAATTTTCTATGATAAAGAGAATGGTTTGCGCTTTAAGAAAAGAGGACTCTGTGTTGGTCTAGGGGTAGTTAAAAATTCTCTTAAGATATCTTACCTCGAAGTCAAGAATGGGAAGGACTCCAGTGAGGTGTATATAGATGTTCCATTAAAGCATTACTCTGGTAAGTGTGAGGTTCACACTTTCTCCCCAAGCCGAGGATATTGGTCGGGTGATAGTGATAATAGTGGTTGTCTTCCTTCTGATAATAGACTCATTACATATAGCCATTTGCCAGGAGATACAAGTTATGATTCTGAAACAAGAGCAATATCAGATTCTGGTTTGCAAGTAGATATTGATTTATTATCTATTGAAAAGGGATTGTCTCAGTTATGGTTTGAGCGTAGATCTTTTTTTCCATAAGAAAAATCATGTAAAAGACACCTTTATTCGCTCAATTCAGGCATTAGCCTAAACCCGATTTCACCGTTAAACTTGCCTGTTTCTATCCAAAATGTGACAAGCAAAGATTATCGACTTCGTTGATGTCTTGGGATAAGCTAATGGTAATCGCAAAGATAAGTAATTGTTAAGCGATCAGGGCATAACACATCATTGGAGCGGACATTATTGAGGAATTTTGAGTTGAGTTGATAGGCGATCGCTTGCCGCTCAACTATAACGTTAGAAGTCTATGTGTTACTTCATTACGGCCGTGCTACCTCGCTCTGCGAACCTGTCCGTCCTGACTGACATCGCGGTTAAGCATGGGCGCGCACTTAAACCACAACGAAACCCTAGTATTGAAGAGCATCTAAAACCTGGTGAGCATTACTTTCTCACCACGCAAGGTCACTGCGATTGTGGAACGTTTCTAGGTTCCCTGGCACGTGATGAATCAAAGCTTGAACGTCAAAAGAATGCGGCTGACAACGAAGAGTTAAAGCTACGCCGAAAAGGTTGGAGTGAAACCAAGCTAAAGAGATGGAAGGAGCAGAAAGCTGACCGGCTCACGAAGTCCAAGTCAGCCCTAGATGCAGCTAATTGGGAAAGCTTGCTGAACGATATGCTAAATTCGTGCCAGACTTCTTTCGTGGGTCTCCTGCTACATTCCTATAATGGCCCTATCGAAGAGCACATTGATTTGCGAGGTCGTGAAGCGGCTAGCGTAACAGCAGAGACCCTTGCTCAAATGCAAGAGGACATTCTCTATGAATTCAGGAAAAAGGGCTAACAAGCAGTTCATCCGCCTATTAACCTTTATGCGTAAAGCTTCTTTTTTTGCCGTGCTTGCCGTGCCAGTCTTTCGTTCCATTGGCGGCAAGCCCTTTCTAACCCGGTGTTGCAGCGGATTGACGCATAAGGCCGCGTCAACCGCTGAACTTATCCGTTAGACTGAAATTCTATTTTCTAGCATAGTCAATTAAAAATGAAGTCAGAAAATATCGCAGTAGTTGAAGAGAGTTTGGGCTATACCTTTTTGCATAAGGATCTCCTAATTCGAGCGCTTACAAGAAAAGCATTTGCTCAAGAACAAAAACAGCAAGGTAGAAATTGCGAGGATCAGGAAATTTATCGTGTTCTTGGCGATGCAATATTGAAAGCCGTCGGGAGCATCTCAATTAGGCACTGAGTAGAAATACTTAAGGCAAAAGAGAGATAAAATAGAAAAAAGTTATCTAGTCAAAGCAAATGACACCAGAAGAAAAAGAAAGACTCGAAGCCTGCA
>Ga0209990_10002501_pt1 | contig 14358 bp, 9 predicted proteins | sample NOAtaG_6_FD_187304 | JGI IMG/M metagenome (GOLD analysis project Ga0209990, IMG submission 187304) | Freshwater lake microbial communities from Lake Erie, under a cyanobacterial bloom - NOAA_Erie_Diel5S_2200h metaG (SPAdes) (version 2) | ecosystem: Environmental > Aquatic > Freshwater > Lake ...
CAGTGGTCAGTGGTCAGTGGTCAGTGGTCAGTGGTCAGTGGTCAGTGGTCAGTGGTCAGTGGTCAGTGGTCAGTGGGCACGGACGGCGAGCTGTTTTCTGTGAGCGTTAAGTGGAACCGAACAGGGAGTATTGGGACAGTGTTTTTTCGCCGCGGAAAAACGCGGAAAATGGCGGAAGTGATGGCGGGGGGAGTTTTCAACCACGGATGACACGAATCACACGAATGAGGGTGAAGGTGGCTTGGGGGATTTGAAGTTCGAAAGACGCGAAAAGTTGTCGGTTGTCGGTTGTCGGTTGTCGGTGGCGAGGGGTGCAGGGCCGATGGCTGATGAAGTCGCGTGAAACCGCAAACGGGTGTGAGGGCGAAGATTTTTTTGCCACGGAAGAACACGGAAAGTCGCGTGAGGTAGGGAGTGGGGGGCAGCGGCAGATAACACAAGTGGCGTGGGGGGGGATTGAACCACGAAAGACACGAAAGACACGAAAAAGGAGAGGTGGTGGGGGGGCTGAGGCAGTCGGTTTTCAGTTTTCTGTTTTCTGTGGTCAGTGGGTGGTGGGCGGTGTGGTGATTGTGGTTGCACGAGGGCGGTGCTGGGGAGAGAATACAGTGAGTGGATGACGGGTTGAACGGGATGTGTGGCGGGGGCATCTGGGTTTGTCAGGTTTGGCGGTGCAGGTGGAGTTCAAAATGATGGCAGATCAGGATGCAGTGACGGGGAATGATGTGGCGGTGGGTGAGGCGGTTGAGCAGTTTGTGGTGCGGCAGGTTTACCCGCAGCCCGGCGTGAAGGCTCAGAGCGATTACCGCAACTACGACAATCCCGCGCGGGACTCGGTGCGTGACTTTTACCGGCAGAACCATCGGCATCAGACGCTGGACTTCGTGCGGGCTCGGCGAGCCGAGTTTCTGGGTTTGCAGCGACGGCGGATGAGTCCCTTCGAGGCGCTGGCCTTTCTGAATACTCTGATCGATGATTCGGACCCGGATATTGAACTGGATCAGCTGCAGCATTTGCTGCAGTGTGCGGAAGCGATCAGGGCGGACGGGCATGAGGACTGGTTTGTGCTGACCGGTCTGTTGCATGATCTGGGCAAGGTTTTGTGTCTTTGGGGCCAGCCGCAGTGGGCGGTGGTGGGTGACACGTTTCCTGTGGGGTGCCGGTTCAGCGAGCGGATCGTTTACAGCGAATTTTTTGCTGACAATCCGGATGCTGCGGATCCGGTGTTGAGCAGTGAACCGGGTATTTATGAGCCGGGCTGTGGACTGCGGAACGTGCTGATGTCGTGGGGCCATGACGAGTATCTGTATCATGTGCTGCGACCGTACCTGCCGGAACCGGCGCTGTACATGATCCGGTATCATTCGTTTTACGCGTGGCATCGGGAGGAGCAGTATGACTGGCTGTGTGACCGGCATGATCGGGCGATGCTGCCGTGGGTGCGGAAGTTCAATCCGTATGATTTGTATTCCAAGTGCCCGACGCCTCCGGACTGGCGGCAGCTGCGTCCTTATTACGAGGATTTGATGGGGAAGTATCTGCCGGCTGAGCTGGCGTTTTGAAGAGCGGACAGTGTTCAGTTTGGCGAGCCGCGGACGGGAGTCCGCGGGTGTTTCTTCTCGTAGCTCGGGCTTTCCAGCCCGAGCCCTGCCCTCTGCGTTTGGAGTGTCTTGAGGTCGCCGCACGGAGCGGGGCTTCTGCTGGCTTTGGGGCTCACGCGAAGCCGCGAAGCCGCGAAGGGAAACGCACGAGGGCTGTGGTTGGTGTTCGGTGTTCGGTGTTCGGTGTGGCGAGCCGCGGACGGGAGTCCGCGGGTGTTTCTTCTCGTAGCTCGGGCTTTCCAGCCCGAGATCCGCACTCCAATGTGACGTATCAGGGGTGTTTTTTCGCCACGGATGAAGCGCAGGTGAGTGGTGTGTTCTCTCCTTTCTCCTTTCTCTGATCTCCTTTCTGTGGCATGGACGCCATGTCCCCCTCACCCCCGACCCCTCTCCCCCGTTTCACGGGGGCGAGGGGGGATTTGGTGTTTTTGAGGTGCAGTGGAAAAAACGCCAGGCACTCGCGGCCACTGGCTGGGTGTGAGGAGCGGCGAGAGTGGGTGACTGGGCGGATTCGAGCGTATTGCAGGTCGCATGCTTTCCGCCGGGTTGGTATGATTTGCAGTCGGGTCTGTTTTTTATTTTTGTGTGCATCGGCGTACTTGTGATGCGATTGACGACTGCAATTTTGGTGTTGCTGGTGCTGGTCGGCGGTGGCGGTGGTACAGCCCTGTCGATGCGGGAGGCGGATTTTGTTCGCGACATTCAGCCGCTGTTGCAGGCTCATTGCCAGTCGTGTCATGACAGTTCGCAGCATTCCGGGGGGCTGGATCTGCAGGCCGGACTGGTACGTGGCGGAGAATCGGGCGCGGTGGTGGTGCCGGGGCAGCCGGGAGAGAGTCTGCTGCTGCAGGTGGTTGAGTCCGGTGTGATGCCTCCGGAGGGCGAGCCGCGGCTGTCTGCTGAGCAGACTGAACTGTTGCGGCGCTGGATTGCCGGGGGGGCACGGTTGCCGGGACCGCAGCAGTTTCCGACGGTGACTTCAGACCGCATTGAGGCATTGCTGCTGCTGCGGTGTGCGGCTTGTCACGGGGCAGCTCGTCAGGAGGGTGGTCTTGACCTGAGGACTCGCGAGAGTCTGCTGCGTGGCGGCAGATCGGGGCCAGCGGCGATTCCCGGGCAGCCGGATTCCAGTCTGATGCTGCAGAAGATTGCCGGCGGTCAGATGCCACCAGTGCGTCGTCTGGTGGAGGCGATGATTAAGCCGATTACGGACTCAGAGACTGAACTGCTGCGGCAGTGGATTGCGGCTGGCATGCCACAGTCGGCTGTGGCGGATGATCATCCGTCAGAGCTGCCGGCGGGGGCGCGAGATTTCTGGTCCTTCCAGTCGCCTCGTGCGGCAGATCTGCCGGCAGTGTCCGGTGGGGGGCGGGTGCAGACGCCGGTGGACAACTTTGTGCTGCAGCGGCTGCAGCAGGCGGGTCTGACGTTTTCTGAGCCTGCGGATCCGGCGGTGCTGGTGCGTCGCCTGTACTTTGATCTGACGGGATTGCCGCCGACATGGCAGCAGGTGCAGCAGGTGCTGCAGGATCCTGGTGCGGACAGGATTTCGCGGCTGATTGATCAATTGCTGCAGTCGCCGCAGTATGGAGTTCGCTGGGGGCAGCACTGGCTGGATGCGGCCGGCTACGCGGACTCCGAGGGGGCTCAGAATGAAGACCGCATTCGTGCGGACATGTGGCGTTACCGAGACTACGTTATTCAGGCTTTCAATGCAGACAAACCGTACGACCGTTTTCTGCATGAGCAGCTGGCGGGGGATGAGCTGGCAGATTATGGGGCTGCCCCGGAGGTGACTCAGGAGCTTTACGACAATCTGGTGGCCACAGGGTTTTTGCGAACGGCACCGGACCGTACGTTTGCCAACATCACGGCGTTTGTGCCGGACCGTCTGGAGGTGATTGCGGATGAGCTGCAGATTCTGGGTTCCGCGGTGCTGGGGCTGACCATCAATTGTGCTCGCTGTCATTCGCACAAGTTTGATCCGCTGTCACAGACGGACTATTACCGGTTGTCGGCGGTGTTTAAGGATGCGTGGGACGAGCATGACTGGCTCAAGCCGCTGGACGAGCGACTGCTGCCGCATGTGACAGCGGTGGAGCGGGCTGGATGGTTGCAGCAGAAGCAGTCACTGGAGCAGCAGATTGAGCAGCTGCAGCAGCGGCGTGAGTCGGCGGATGAGTCGGTGCGCAGGGAGCTGGACGGGCAGATTACGGCGCTGCAGAAGCAGATCCCCGCTGAGCCTCGAATTCGTGCTTTGTGGTCGCGTGGTCGTCCGTCACCGACCTGGGTGCTGCTGCGGGGTGATTATCTGAAGCCGGGTCGGCGTGTGCAGCCGGGAGTCCCGGAAGTGCTGGAGCCCGCAGGGCCGTTGCTGTCGTATCAGCCGCCGTGGCCGGGGGCTGACAAAACCGGTGCTCGGCTCGCCTTCGCTCGCTGGCTGACCAAACCGGATCATCCGTTGACGGCGCGAGTGATGGTGAATCGGATCTGGATGCATCATTTTGGACGTGGACTGGTGGAGACTCCGGGCAACTTTGGCATTGCCGGTGCGCGGCCATCGCATCCTGAGCTGCTGGACTGGCTGGCGGTGGAGTTTGTGAAGAGTGGCTGGAGTGTGAAGGCGATGCATCGGCTGCTGTTGAATTCGGCGGTGTGGCAGCAGTCGTCGCAGATCACGGAGACGGCGCAGAGTCTGGACCCGGAGAATCGGCTGTGGTCAAGGATGCCTCTGCGGCGGGTCGATGCGGAATCGCTGCGTGATGGATTGCTGCTGGTGTCCGGATCTTTGAGTGACAGGTTTTACGGTCCGGCGGATCCGCTGGAGGTGCGAGGTGATGGCCTGGTGACGGTGCGGTCTGAAGGGGGAGTGTGGCGTCGCAGTGTGTTCGCGCTGCATCGCAGGACGCAGATTCCCAGTCTGCTGGACAGTTTTGATTATCCGCAGATGGGGCCGAATTGTGTGCAGCGAGGCGAGTCCCTGGCTGCTCCGCAGACGCTGCAGCTGCTGAATGGCGGGCAGGTGCATGAGTTGTCGGGGCGTCTGGCTGAGCGTGTGCTGCGGGAGGCTGTGCAGGCTGAGCCTTTGCAGTCCACCGAGGAGGCTCGTGACCTGCGAATTCGCTGGCTGTACCGCATGGCGGTGCAGCGTGAGCCGGAGGCTGGTGAGCTGCAGGAGCTGCGAGGCAGTCTGCAGCAACTGGTTGAGGCGTGGCGGCAGGCGGACCTGGAGGCGTCGGGGAGCGGTGCTGTGAGTGCTGTGTCGGCGGAGCTGCGGGGCTTTCAGAATCTGTGTCATGCCGTGCTGAATTCGGCGGCTTTTGTGATGGTGGACTGATGGCAGGCAGGATTGAGCAGATGGGCGGTCGGCGGGCGGTATTTCGCAGTCTGGCCGGGGGCATTTCAGCGGCAGCAGTGATGTGCCTGCTGGACGGGGAATTGCGCGGGGAGGTTGGGCACGGTGAGTTGTCTGTTGTGCCTGGTCGTCCGGGGAGGGCGACACAGCGGCCGACGGCCACATTTGTGATCCATCTGTTCATGAACGGAGGCCCCAGTCAGATGGATCTGTTTGATCCGAAGCCCGAGCTGACTCGGCGGCACGGGCAGGAGCATTTTGATCGGATTGCGGGTGAAGTGGAGTTTCCGGATGCTGCGGGAGCGCTGCTGGGCAGTCCTTTTCGGTTTGCGCGGCATGGTCAGTGCGGGATGTGGGTGAGTGAGTTACTGCCGGAATTATCCCGGCATGTGGATGATGTGGCATTGCTGCGGGGGATGTATACGACGAATCTGACGCATGAACCGGCGTTGTACAAGTATCACAGTGGCAGTGAGTTCACGGGGCGGCCGTCGCTGGGTGCGTGGATCACGTGGGGTCTGGGGAGTGAGAATCGAAATCTGCCGGGCTATGTGGTGCTCGAGGATCCTCAGGGGTTGCCCGTGAACGGAATCGACAACTGGACTGCCGGATTTCTGCCGGCGTCGTATCAGGGGACGCGATTTCGCGCCACGGGGGCTCCGGTGCTGAATGTCAGTCCGGACTTTCAGGAGCCGGCGAATGTGACGCAGGTTGAGCGTGAGTTGATTCGGCGGCTGGACCTGAGGCATCAGCAGCAGCGGGCTGGGCAGGCCCGTTTGGAGTCGCGAATACAGGCGTGGGAATTGGCGGCGCGGATGCAGACTTCGGCCACGGATGCGCTGGATCTGCAGCAGGAAACCGCAGCGACACTGGAGCTCTACGGGATCGGTCGCGAGCCGACGGATTCGTATGGTCGACGCTGTCTGATTGCCCGGCGACTGGTGGAACGCGGTGTGCGATTTGTGCAGTTGTTTATCAACAGTCAGATCTGGGACAATCATTCCAGCATTGGGACGGCATTGCCGGCAGCCTGCGAGCGAACGGATCGGCCGATTGCGGGGTTGTTGACGGATTTGAAGCAGCGTGGATTGCTGGATGAGACATTGGTGGTGTGGGGCGGTGAAATGGGGCGGTTGCCAATTTCACAGCTGGCTGCTGACCGCAATCCTCGAAGTTCCGGTCGTGATCACAACAAGAATGCGATGGTGGCGTGGCTGGCGGGCGGAGGTGTGCGGGGTGGTGTGGTGCATGGTGCCACGGATGAGTTGGGTTTTGCGGCGGTGGACGGGCGGGTGGGTGTACCGGATTTCCATGCGACCATGCTGCATCTGCTGGGGCTGGGGCATGAGGATTTGTATGTGGAGCGGGCGGGTTTGAAGGAGCGTTTGACGGGGGTTGTGGAACCACGGGTGGTGAGTGAGATTCTGCGGTAGTCCCGCTGGGCTGGATGGTGCGGTATTTTTCGAGGTTGTTTATTGAAAAAAAACGATGTCTGTGCTGTGAGACGTGTGTTGTGAGTGTTTTGGGGGGCGATGTCGGGTAGGTGGTTCCCTATTCCCTCGAGAATTCAATCAGTCTGCACTGGGAGCTGATCTGCAGATGGGCGAATGTGGACGCAGGTTTCTTTCTCCTGCTGAAAGCCTGCAGTCAAATGTATTGCGCCTACGATCCTGCATTGTCATGGGAACACAACTGCATTCGCGGTCCGCAATTCTACGGTGCGGATCCGGTGGTCCCGGGTGTACCGCTGAAGCGATTTCTGGGTTTGCCGGTTCGCAGCCGGTTCGGCATAGCGGCGGGAATTCTGCCCAACAGCAACTGGCTGTTGCCGTATGCTCGGCGTGGTTTTGACCTGTTGACGTGGAAGACGGTCCGCAGTGAGGCTCGTGCCTGTTATCCTCTGCCAAACTGGGTGCTGGTGGATGACGGTGGTCGTGCGAACGGACCAGTGACGGTTGTGGATCGCTGGGAGGGTGATCCGCGGGAAGTCAGTTCGGCGGTGTGTTTCGGCATGCCTTCGTTTGCTCCGGTGCAGTGGTGCGCGGACATACGGTGGGCAGCCGGACAGCTGCTGGAGGGTCAGTTATTGATTGTTTCGGTGGTCGCCAGTCCGCAGCCTGGCTGGACCCTTGATCAGACAGCGGATGATTATGCATTGTGTGCGGGCTGGGCCGTCGAGTCGGGTGCTCAGGTGATTGAAGCGAATCTGTCGTGTCCGAACGTGTGTTCGGCGGAGGGTTCCTTGTATTGCGACGTGCTGTCCAGCGTGCGGGTGGTGGAGCGGATTCGGGCTGCGATTGGTGACGTTCCGTTGTTGCTGAAATTGGGTGTATTTCCGTCGGACGAGCGGATGTCTGAGTTTCTGCGGTCGGTGAATGGGATCGCGAACGGCGTGACACTGGTGAACTGTGTGACTCGGGAAGTTCTGCGTGGTGACGGTGTTCCGGTGTTTGGCGAGCAGTATCGGCGTGCGGGAGTCCTGGGGCGTGGCATTCATCAGGCCACGGTGTCGGTGGTGGGGCGTGTGCGAGAGCTAATATGCAGGCACGGTTTGTCCCTGGAGCTGGCGGCGGTGGGTGGGGTCAGCCGCGTGAGTGATGCGGAGGCATTATTTGGGGCGGGTGCTGATGCGGTGTTGTGTGGATCGTCGCCGGCATTTCTGCCGGGGCTGGCGGTGGAGATGAAGCAGTTGCATCCGGAGTGGTGAGTTTGGCCGTGTTGAGGCAATGCGGACCTGCGGGAAAACTGTGGCTCGGGCTTTCCCCGAGATTTGTGCGGCAAAGGCAGGGCGTTTTGAGCGCGGGAGTGTGCGGTCTCCGGGAGCACTGAAGCTTTTATCCTCGGTTAGTTTTCAGTTTTCAGTTTTCAGTTTGGTGGGCCTTTGCGGCTTTGCGTGACGGATCGTGCTGCTGAGTGCTGGCGGGGGCAGTGAGGTGGTGTGGGTGGGTTTAGTGTGGTGTTGCCCCCTCACCCCCGACCCCTCTCCCCCTGCGGGGCGAGGGGGGGAATGAGATGTCAGTTTCGGTTTTTGGGGGTGTTGTTCCTTCGCGGCTTTGCGTCTTCGCGTGAGGGATTGTGCTGCTGAGTGCTGGCCGGGGGCAGTGAGATGGTGTGGGCGGGTTTAGTGTGGTGTTGCCTCTTACCCCCGACCCGTCTCCCCCTGCGGGGGGCGAGGGGGGGATGAGATGTCAGTTTCGGTTTTTGGGGGTGTTGTTCCTTCGCGGCTTTGCGTCTTCGCGAGAGGGATTGTGCTGCTGAGTGCTGGCCGGGGGCAGTGAGATGGTGTGGGCGGGTTTAGGGTGGTGTTGCCTCTTACCCCCGACCCGTCTCCCCCTGCGGGGGCGAGGGGGGGATAGTCGTCAGCTGTGGTTTCCCGTGTCGTTCTTGCTTCGCCGGATGACTGGCGGTAGGATCCGGGCTGTGGCTGCGGCGCTGTGTGTACCGTTACCGGAGTCTTGAGATGCTGCGAATCAGTCAGACCGGGGCGGTTGCCAACGCTGGCGGGGCAAGGCGTGATCTGCTGCAGGCTGGTGCTCTGTCCCTGATCAGTGGGATGACATTGCCGCGGTTGCTGCGTGCAGCAGAGGGTCAGGTGCGTGAAGTCGATCAGGGGTTGGCTGAGACTGCTGGTCGTCGTTCGGGTGCAGCAAAGTCGGTGATCCTGTTCAATCTGCTGGGTGGGCCCAGTCATCTGGACATGTTCGATATGAAACCGGGGGCTCCGCTGGAGATTCGCGGTCAGTTTTCACCGATTCAGACGTCGTTGTCGGGGGTGCAGATTTGCGAGCATCTGCCGAATACGGCTCGAATCATGCACCGGCTGGCTTTGATCCGTTCGGTGACTCACAACTACAACGCTCACAATCCACTGAACATTATGACGGGATTCAGTCTGGGTAATCCCTCAGCACTGACTCCTGCCCCCACTGATCCTCCGGATATTGGCGCGGTTTGTCAGTATCTGGGGCTGGGGCCCGGGGACATGCCGGGTGCGGTGTGTCTGCCATGTTATCCGGGCTGGGGCGAAAGCAGCCAGTATCCGGGAATCCGCCGTCCGGGGCCTTATGGTGGCTGGCTGGGTGCTCAGTATGACCCGCTATTCAGTCTGTGTGAGCCGACATTTGATCGCAAGCCGGATCGTCCGTATTACGGCACTGCGATTGCGCTGGGTGAACCGCGCATGCCTGCCGCGGATGCTCTGCCGGACATGACCCTCGACCGACTTGATCGTCGTCGCAGCATGCTGCAGCAACTGGATCGGCAGTTTTCGGAGCTGCAGTCGGCGGGTGTTTTGGGGCGAATGGATCGGATTCAGCAGAAGGCCTTTGGTTTGCTGACCACCAGTCGCGTGCGTGAGGCGTTTGATTTGTCGGGTGAACCGGAAGAGCTGCGTCGGCGGTATGGGCGATCGTTGTTTGGCAACTGCATGCTGGTGGCGCGTCGGCTGGTGGAAGCTGAGGTACCTTTTGTCAGTGTGCACGCGGAGAACTTTCTGCCGCATGGATCGTTCACGTACGACATGCATGAGAACAATTTTGCGATGCTGCAGGACCACAATTTGCCGGTATTGGATGCCTTGCTGCCGGCGTTGATTGAAGATCTTGAGCAGCGTGGATTGCTGGATTCGACGATCGTGTGGGTGATGGGAGAGATGGGGCGATCACCGAAGATCAACGCGAAGGCGGGGCGCGAGCATTGGCCGCAGTGTGGTTTTTGTTTGCTGGCTGGTGGTGGCATACGGCCGGGAGTGGTGTATGGCAGTTCGGATGCGATTGGGGCGTGGCCGGCATCAGACCCGGTGACTCCGGCGGACATTGTGGCGACGATTTACAATCAGCTGGGGATTGATGCTGGTACGATGCTGCCGGACCGCACCGGTCGTCCTCTGGCAATTGCTCATGGCGGCGTGCCGATCTGGGACGTGATTGGGTGAGTGGGGTATTGGTTTTCAGTTTCCGGTTTTGTGGGTGTTGCTCCTTCGCGTCTTCGCGTGAGGCATTGTGCTGCTGAGTGCTGGCGGGGGCAGCGTGGTGGGCCGGGGAGTTTTAGGGTGTGTGGCCCCCTCACCCCCGACCCCTCTCCCCTGCGGGGGCGAGGGGGGCCGGAACCGGGCTTTGGATCGATAACGAGCACGGGGACGGGTGTGCAAAAGTACGATGAGGGGGATCGCGAAGGCAGGCGAGCGGGCCGTCGATGTCGGTCAAACTCCGGGGGTGCTCGCATGCTCGCGGTGGCTCTGGTAGACTCGGGCTATGGTATCAGGTGAATTGCTGACGGTGACCGCGGGAGTGTGGTGATGAGGATTGGCAACTGGATATTGGGAAGCTGTTTAAGTGTTCTGTGCAGTGTGCTGCCGTCGATGGCGGATGACGTGGTGTTTTGGCCGCAGTTTCGTGGGCCGGGTGCGCGAGGGCTGGCGTTGGGGACGGGGGTTCCGGAGGTTTGGTCAGCGACGGAGAATGTGGCGTGGAAGCGGGATGTGCCGGGCCGGGGCTGGTCTTCGCCGGTGGTCTGGGGCGACAGTGTGTTTCTGACGACGGTGGTGAATACGGGCAAGTCTGAGGAGCCGAAGAAGGGGTTGTATTTCGGTGGAGACCGGACAGCGCCGCCGCAGTCTGTGCATCAGTGGAAGGTGCTGTGTCTGGATCTGGGTTCGGGAGAGGTGCGGTGGGAGCGGCAGGTGCATGAGGGGCAGCCACTGTCTTCGATCCACATCAAGAGCAGTTTTGCTTCTGAGACGGCGGTCACTGATGGTGAGCGGGTCTGTTTTTGTTTTGGCAATCTGGGGATTTTTTGTTTTGATTTCGCCGGAAATGAAGTTTGGCGGCATGAGTTGGCGGCAATGCCGATGCGTTTTGGCTGGGGCACAGCGGCATCGCCGGCCCTGCATGGCGGTCGGCTGTACTACTGCAGCGATAATGAGCAGCAGTCATCGCTGCTGTGTCTGGATGCCGCAACGGGGAAGGAACTGTGGCGGACAGCGCGGGACGACAGGAGCAACTGGTCGACTCCTTTTGTCTGGCAGCACGAGCAGCGGACGGAGATTGTGCTGGCGGGGACGGGCGGCATTCGATCCTATGATCCTGACGGGCAGCTGCTTTGGTCGACAACCGGCGGTATGTCGAGCATCACGATTGCGACGCCTTTTGCGGCGGACGGGCTGCTGTATGTGAGTTCCGGGTATGTGCTGGATCAGCAGCGTCCGATCTATGCGATCCGTCCGGGAGCGACGGGTGACATCAGTCTGGCGAAGGGTGAAAGCAGCAACGAGTTTATTGTGTGGTCGCAGGCGAAGGCCGGGCCGTACAATCCGTCGACTCTGGTCAGTGGACAGCGGCTGTTTGTGTTGTATGACCGGGGATTTTTTGCAGGGTTTGATGCGCGGACTGGGCGTGAGCTGTTTGGGCAGCAGCGACTGCCGAACGGGCGGGCGTTTACGGCATCGCCCTGGGCAGCTGACGGGAAGATCTACTGTCTGAACGAGGATGGTGTGACGTTTGTGCTGCGTGACAGTGACCAGTACGAGCTGGTGCGGACGAATGCCCTGGCGGAGGACGACATGGGCATGGCGACTCCTGCGATTGTCGGCGACCGGCTGCTGATTCGGACGGCAGCACGGATGTATTGTATTCGCAACTCGCAGCGGAATTGAACTTCGAGTTGTCAGTTGTCAGTTGTCAGTTGTTCGGTGTTCGGTGTTCGGTTTGGCGAGCCGTGGACGGGAGTCCGCGGGTGTTGTTGAAGGTGCGGACTGGATTCGTGCCGAGCACTGCCGCACCTGACTTGCAGCAATGGGGTGTCTTCTGTAGCGCGGGCTTTCCAGCCCGAGCCCGATTCCGGTCGCATTGTGAGAGTTGCGTGCGTGTGCGCGCGTGCATTTAAGCCCCGGATGGACGCGGATGGGCGTCGGTGGCGGCTTGTGTGGTGGTTCGGGGTTTGAGGGTGGGGGAGTTGTGTGATGCGAGTCTGTTGTGTGTTGTGCTGGGTCTTGTTGTGTTGTGGGCGGGTGCTGGCAGTTCCGCAGGAAGTTGCTGGTGCGGGGGATTTGCCGACGGTGGCGGAGGCGAGCGGGTATCAGGCGACGAGTACGTCGGAGGAAGTGCTGATTTTTCTGCGGGCCTGTGACGAGCGGTCTGAGCATGTGCGGATGTTTGAGTTTGGGCGCACTGAGCAGGGGCGATTGATGTCGGGGCTGGTGATTGCGGACCCGCCTGTGGCAGATCCCGGGCAGCTGTCGTCTTTGGGGCAGGGGCGTCTGGTGGTGATGTTGCTGGGGAACATTCACAGCGGCGAGTGTGACGGGAAGGAGGCTCTGCTGATGCTGGCTCGTGAGCTGGCCCTCACGCCTGATCATCCGTGGCTGCAGCGGGCGGTGATTGTGGTGGTGCCGAATTATAACGCGGACGGCAATGATCAGATGTCGGTGGACAATCGACCGGGTCAGGTGGGGCCGGTGCGTGGTATGGGGCGTCGCGAGACATCGCGGGGATTTGATTTGAACCGTGATTTTGTGAAGTTGGAGACGGCAGAGGGGCGAGCTTTGGTGCGGCTGATTGACCAATGGAATCCTCATCTGTTTATTGACTGTCACACCACGAACGGTTCGGTTCATCGTTATCCGCTGACGTATGACATTCCGCATAATCCGGCGGTGGCTGGCGGGCTGCGTGAGTTTTTGCGGGAGGAGTTTATTCCGGAGGTGACTCAGCGAATGCGAACGGCGGGCGTTGAGACTTTTTATTACGGCAATTTTGCTCGCCAGTATTCGCGGTGGGAATCTTTTGGCTTTGAGCCTCGGTACAGCACGGAATATCTGGGCATACGAGGTCGGATAGGGATTTTGTCGGAGTCGTACAGTTACGCCGACTACAGGACTCGGGTGCTGGCATCGCGTGAATTCGTGCGGCAGTGTGTGGAGGCGTCATTATCGCGGGCTGATCAGATATCCCGATTGCTGGGAGCGATTGAGGAGAGTGCGGTGAGTGTGGCTGGCAGTGAGTTGCCACTGAACGCGGTGCTGGGTCCATTTGAGCAGAAGGTGACGGTGCTGGGGCGTGTTCCGGGCACTGAGGAGCCGCGGGACTATGAGGTGGAGTATTGGGGGCGGTATGAGGCAACGGAGCGAGTGACTGTGCCGGTGGCGTATGTACTGCCGGAGGCTGATCCGGAGGTTGTGCGGAATCTGCGGAACCATGGTGTGCGGCTGATGGTGCTGCAGCGGGCTGTGCGTGTACCTGTTGTAGTGCGGCGAGTGGTGTCGCTGGAGCGGAGTGCGATGGCATTTCAGCAGCATCATCTGGTGCAGTTGCGGACTGAGGATGTGCGTGAGGAGCGGGAGTTGGGGGCGGGTGCTGTGATTGTGCGCACAGCGCAGCCGCTGGGGCGTTTGGCGGCGTGGCTGCTGGAGCCTGAGAGCAGTGATGGTCTGGTGACGTGGAATTTTTTTGATGAGCGTCTGCGGGAGGGTGGTGAATATCCGGTGTTTTCGGTTACGGGGGAGGTGGACTGGTTGCTGGAGCCGCTGGCTGGTGATTAGTTGTTAGTTGTTAGTTGTTAGTTGTTAGTTGTTAGTTGTTAGTGGGTTCTTCCGTCGCGTCTTCGCGGCGTCGCGTGGGGCATGGTGCCGGTGATCGCTGGCGGGGTCAGCGTTGTGGCGAGGGGAGTGCGAGGGTGTTGTTTGCCCCCTCACCCCCGACCCCTCTCCCCCTGCGGGGGCGAGGGGGGATTAGGTGTCAGTGAGTTCTTTCTTCGCGGCGTCGCGTGGGGCATGGTGCCGGTGATCGCTGGCGGGGAGCAGCGTTGTGGCGAGGGGAGTGCGAGGGTGGTGGTTTGCCCCCTCACCCCCGATCCCTCTCCCCCTGCGGGGGCGAGGGGGGATTAGGTGTCAGTGAGTTCTTTCTTCGCGGCATCGCGTGGGGCATGGTGCCGGTGATCGCTGGCGGGGTCAGCGTTGTGGCGAGGGGAGTGCGAGGGTGTTGTTTGCCCCCTCACCCCCGACCCCTCTCCCCCTGCGGGGGCGAGGGGGGGATTAGGTGTCAGTGAGTTCTTTCTTCGCGGCTGCGCGTGGGGCTTTGTGCTGCTGATCGCTGGCGGGGTCAGCGAGGTGGTTGGGGGCTGTCGGGCGAAACGCCATTGTTTTCCATTCCTGCCGTCGATAGCATTGAGCCATCTGCTGCCCTGCTTTCGACCTGCCTGCATTCAGTTCGGGGACTGTCATGACTGGTCACAGACCATGTGGATCGACTGAGCACGGTTTCGGTCGGCGTATGTTTTTGGGTGGTTCATTGGTGGGTGCGGCGGGATTGGGGCAGCTCCTGACCGGTCGTTCTGCCATAGCCTCCCAGGTGAAGGCTCGCAGTCGCCGCGTGCTGAACATTTTTCTGCATGGTGGTGTAAGTCAGC
>Ga0209990_10002509_pt1 | contig 14324 bp, 12 predicted proteins | sample NOAtaG_6_FD_187304 | JGI IMG/M metagenome (GOLD analysis project Ga0209990, IMG submission 187304) | Freshwater lake microbial communities from Lake Erie, under a cyanobacterial bloom - NOAA_Erie_Diel5S_2200h metaG (SPAdes) (version 2) | ecosystem: Environmental > Aquatic > Freshwater > Lake ...
TTACTCGTTATCCTCAAGATCTTTTAGCTGTGCAGCAGGGACAATATCATTACTTTTATATGGGTGACAAATCTGGATTAACTTGCATTGCTGGTAGCGTACTCAATGCTAATGAGGGTAATCATTATCTAATGGGAATGCTTGCCTTTGGGCTTGAACAAAGCGATCGCCTTAATGAAGCAGAACGCCTTGCAAGATTTGCCCTAGATATCAATCGCCATGATCCTTGGGCACAACACGCCGTTGCCCATGTGATGGAAACTCGCGGACGTTATCAAGAGGGTATTGAATGGATGGAAAGTTTTGCTGATACTTGGGAAAATTGCAATTCGATGCTTTATACCCATAATTGGTGGCATATTGCGCTTTTCTATCTATCGCGAGGTGAGATTAATCGAGTTTTATCCATTTATGATCATCATGTCTGGGGTAAAGCACGTAAATCGACTCCCAAGGATCAAGTAGGAGCTATTTCCCTATTACTGCGTTTAGAACTATTAGGAATTGATGTCGGTCAGCGCTGGCAACAAATTGCTCCATACCTACGCGATCGCCTCCATGAACATGCACTTCCATTTCAAGATTTGCACTATATCTATGCTCTTGCTCGTGCTAATCGTCTTGACTTTGCAAGAGAAATGCTCTTTAGCATGGAAGCATATGCCCATAGAGTCCCACCCTATTTACAAAAGACTTGGCAGGAAGTGGCTCTACCTGCTGCTAGGGGGCTAATTGCCCATGCACTCTATGACTGGAGAAAAACTACTAAAGAGTTAAAGCCCGTGCTACATCGTTTGCATGAAGTAGGCGGTAGCAATACTCAAAGGAAATTGTTCTTGCAAATTTATGAGGATGCTCATCGGGAAGCCTTGATCCAGCAGGATCGCTACTCTCGCGCTATCACCATTCTCAAGCGATCGCCTCATAGCCTAACTGCATAGCTGCATCAAAAGTAACAGCAATAGGTTTATAATCCTGTACTGTTACTTTTGCATATCTCTTTACTTGAGCCATTGTCATAGCTGCTTGCAGTTCTGGATCGGGATTGAATAAGATATCTTGCATCTGTTTGGCTAAACTTGGTTCTAAGTATGATGATATAACGATAGGAGGCATAGGCGACCGCATTGATTCAATTACTCGTAAGGATGTTGCTAATTCTGGAAATTGCCGTAATTCTGCCTCCATCACAACGCTATCAATAGCAGCACAGTCAGCTAATCCATTTGTAATCCACTGAAGCGATCGTTGATGGGAACCAGATTGCTGTACATGACTAAAGTAAGAAGTTTCTTTATGATGTACGTGTTGTAATAAGCGATAACGCAACAGATTATATCCGCTATTAGAACCCTGATCGTTATAACAAAATCTTGTTCCTTCCAAATCCTCAAATCGCTTAAAATTACTAGCTGCATTCACAACGATATCTGCGAAGTAAATGGGCTGATTTTCATAGCGATCGCCTAACATCACTGGAGCAGCCAATAACTGCAATGGTTTTACTGCTATGCGATTATGGCGAACTAGGGGCAGTCCACAGATAAATATGAGATCCCATTGATCATTTTGTAGTAGTTGGTCATCAAGTGGATCAGTTGTTGCTTCTATTAATTCTATTGTTAGTTTACAATTACGCGAAATAGCCTCGGAAATTGCTTGGTAATACCAAAATAGATTTGGTGATAGATATGAAACGGCTTTGAGAATCATAGATTGTCACAAAATTACTTTTGCAGCGATGCTGTTAGCCTATTGAAGCATGGGGAGCAGACGACACATGCGACACATGCTCTTGCTTGTAGCTTTAAATATACATAGCTACCAGTGTATGTGGGGCTCAAATTCCTGAATCAAAGAAAGGTAAAGACTTATTACCTATTTTAGATATATTAAGGGAACGACAAATAAGGGTAGATGATCGGATCAATCTCCAGAGTTTACAATAGATAGATGGTGGGGCTCTAAGCGTACTGCCTATCAAAGAGTAATTATCAGTTATCAAAAATGAGTACTACAGAACATATTGAACAGTTAGCTGCGGCGATCGCTGAAGATGTCTACATTGACATCGCAAAGTGGCATTTATATTTGAATGATGCCCATTTGCATCGTCCCCTTGCTGAGAAATTTTATCCCATGATTGTAGCTGGGATTAAGGCATCAGACGTGAGCCAAGTCCTAGCTGAGACAAAGATTGCTATTGGTGGTGGTAAACGCGAGATTCCTCTAAGCGATTTAATTCCTAATTCCTGCCAAAATCGATTGTTAACTATTTTAGAAGAGTTTGACTACTAATCCTGCTCCCAATCCAGTATTCCAAGCCATGCGCCGTCGTTTGGCTCTGTGGTATGCGATCGTCACGGCAATTTTGTTGATTGTATTTGCAACGGGATTCTATCTCTATGTGCAGTCTACTTTGATCGATCGCATTGATGACACGATTGATCATGTTGCCGAAGTTATAGAGCGATCGCTAATTCGTTCTAATTTAATTGACTTAGAATCAGATTTCAGTCATAACTTTTCAGCAAACGCTCAAGAAATTGATGCCGATCATATTGATATTGACTGGTTCAGTCCTAGCGGAGAGATTCTCTGGACAACTAATGGTAATTCTGATTCTTTGCAGCAGAGAGAACGCGGAATTTTGCAACCAGTTTATCGCACAGTGCATTTATCGGAAGTAGAACCTTTGAGACAAATGACTGAACCGATTGTGATTAATGGCAAATTGCTTGGATATTTGCGAATTAGTCATCCTTGGTTTGAAGTCACTAAGCCCGTAAAGCAGCTATTTCTCGATCTTGCAGTGGGGACAACGCTTATGGTGGGCGTAGTTTTGCTATGCGGTTGGTGGTTAGCAGGTATTGCCATGGAACCTGTGCGCGAATCTTACCAACGACTGAAACAATTCACTGCTGATGCTTCCCATGAATTGCGGAACCCAATCGCTGTGATTCAAACCAATGTCCAAGTAGCTCTTTCTGACCCCAATCCCGATCTAGAGTTTCAGAAGTCTCAATTGGAAACCATTGAAAGAATCACAAGGCGTTTAGGAAGATTGATTGAAGATTTGCTCTTTTTGGCACGACATGATGGCGGTATTACAAATCAGAAGTGCGAGACTTGCAATTTGTCGCAAATTCTCTACGAGGTGGGCGAGGAACAGCAGGCGATCGCCCTGCAAAAACAAATTATGCTCGAATTACCTAATGAGTCTAAAAATTTTTTGATATCAGGTGATCGCGATCGCTTAGGACGATTGTTTACCAATCTAGTTAGCAATGCGATCGCCTATACGTCTAAGGGCGGCAAAGTGCAGATAATTACCCAGCTACTTCATTCTGCAAATCAAGTACAGGTTCAGGTTAAAGATACAGGCATTGGTATTCCTGAAGCAGAGCTATCCCAAATTTTTGAAAGGTTCTATCGCTATCAACCGCAAAAGAGTAGCAAGTCGAGTTCTAAATCGGGAAATTCGGCTACCAGTGAATCAGGGCTAGGTCTAGCAATCGCTAAAGCGATCGCCGAAAGCCATCATGGACAAATCAAGGTTGAAAGTAAAGTTGGACAAGGAACTACTTTTACGGTAAATTTACCAACACAATAACTAACGTGAGTTCGGGATGATTTGAAACGAGCTTTGAGAGAAGGTTTGCTACGCAAATCCTCTCTCAAAGCCCAAAAGTAAAAGCCTTGCTTCGCAAGGCTTTTACTTTTGGGCTTTTAAAATTTGCCAACTTACCCCGAACTGACATTAATTCAAGTCTGCTGCCATAAGAAGTTGCATTTTGTCTTAGACAAAATGCAACTTCTTATGAACTAAACAAGTCTTTTAGAACGATTTGCTTGCATTTCTTGCTTGCATTTCTTGCTTGCTTTTACGGGCTTGAGCGCGACGCTCGGCAGGTGTCGCTATATTCGCAGGAGGCTCAACAATATTCACCTCATTGATAAACACCAGTCTGGCATCAACAGGCTGATTAAGCATATCCGTAATTTTGACAGCTTCAAAATCTGCATCGATTACAGCAAATTCAGTTTCATTCAACCATGCATAGTACTTCTTCCGAAGTTTAGGTTGTTGCTTGAGTTCTTGTTTCAACTGTTCAAGTGAGCCTTCTATCCATTGGTAGTAGAGATTCTTGCTACGGATTCGGGTTTTCGTTTCTGAGGTCTGTTGGGCAAGGGGATTGTTTGCCCATGGAATGCGATGATCCCATGTAGCTAGACCACCAGCACGATCACTTTCTAATAGTCTTTCCAGAAGTAGTAAATCGGAATGCTCTGTTACATGTTCGGGAAAGCGACAAAAGCTCTTCGTGCGATCCTGTTGGGAAGCTCGCAACAAATTCATGATATTGCTCTTTGCATAACCAGTTGCAGTTTGGCGATCGTGGAGAGTTTCTAACAAACTACGCAATTCGCGTTGCAAAGTGTCGGTACTAACGTAATGCGCCAAGAGTCGGTCAGTGAGAGGTTGTAAAATTTGCCGCATCTGGGTTTCGCGAATGTCGTCTTCGGCACGATGCTGGACGAGGGCATATTTCATCAAAAATTCGGGATCGCCTTCCGTGGCTGCTTGATATGCCATATCCACCAATCGCTCAGTCATATATTCCATAACCACGGGCTGTTGTGTGAAGCTATTTGCCTTCTTCTCAATTAGCGATCGCCAACGCAGGGAAATCACCGATTCGAGAATTTGGGATTTAGACACCATCGGCACAATGTCTTTACGCAGATTGTCAGTAGTGATTGGTTCGCGCTCGATCGCCAGCCAGTACATTATCTGCTTCTCCAAATCGGAAAGACGCGCATATTGTTGATCGATAAGATTGCGAATATCACCAAATACATTTGTCTCTTGATCGAGAAATTCCTGCACATTGCCGTCAAATATACTGTTGATGGAACGGGATACTACGGTTAGTGCGAGAGGATTACCACAATAAAAGTCAATCAACTTAAGAGTTTCAGGAGCGATCGCCAATTCTTCGCGAAACATTTGTCTGGCTTCCTCCTTGAGCCCTGATAGTTGCAAAGATCGCACCATGCGATCACAACTATCAGGGGGTAATACATCTGATGGCTTTTCGCGACTAGTCAAAATCACACAACTTTGATGGCGAATTTGCCCCACTTGCCGAAATAGCTCGCCATAGCCTTCGTAACCTTCGGAGTAATGACCTGAAGTTTCGCCACTGCGGAGAATTGATTCCACATTGTCTAGCACAATCAAGCAACGCGATTGCTTCAAGACTTGGATGAACATTAATAACAAACTATTAAAATCTTGGGGCAAAGTAGAGATCGATTGATTAGTCAAAAAGCTGACTAATTCCGACAATGTTGATTCTACTGAGGGGGCATTGCGGAGCGATCGCCATGCAATTAGATTAAATTCACTCTGCACCTGTTCTGCCAGTTTCGTCGCGAAGGCAGTCTTGCCGATGCCACCGATCCCAAATATACCCAGTAAACGGCAGCGATCACTGACAACCCATTTTTTTACCTGCGCCAACTCCTCAGTACGACCATAAAAAATCGAAGTATCGATCGCATTGCCCCAGTCGCAACGTTTAGAACTGATATTCGTAGTCAGCATCTCCTGAGGGTCGAGATTTTCGACACCTCTGCTGACAAAGCGATGGGCGTGACTCCTTAACACTACTTGTAAATTATGTTTAGTAACGCGCTCACCAAAGCATTTAGTCAAAATTTGCCATAGGCGATAACCAACATCACGAATATAGGAAGCATCGTAACCACAGGCTTCAGCAATCTCAGAATAGGTCTTACCCTCCCAAGTTTGACGGAACAATTGTTCTTGAATGTTGCTGAGGCGCTTGCCGCCCTTTAAGGCCACATCAATAATTGTGATCGCTTCTTCAACGGTCATGGTCGTAATTCCTCTTTATTAATCAATGTCTCGGGAAATGTCTCGGTCGGGGATTATTAACATCGGGATAAAGTCGATGATTCTGAATTTAAATAAAGGGTATTTATTTAAATATTCTTGAAAATTCCTGTTGTCAAATTGATCTATTCATATATTTCCATGCTTTACGAGAGATTTATTGCTGCAATATATGATGATTTAATCAACATATTCTTGTTTTTTCCGTAAGATAAATAGCATATTTTTCTGCCTTTGCAATGAATTTGTCTGAATTTTACCTAGATACTGATTTAATCTGACATTTACAAGCAAATAAAGTGATTTTTTCTTGTCTTTTTGGCACTGGTCAGTTAATTAGTGAGGGCATAAAAGTCCCTTGGCAATAGTAACTTCAGCATAGAAACGGGAAGAAGACAAAGACTCCTACGATAGTGAACAGGTTATATCATCAACAGATTTCGACATTGGATGTGCTGTCATTACGAGGCTTTTCTTCTCTCACGCCTTAACTGACCAGTGCCAGTGATCTAAGAACTAATTTCACGATTGAGTTGCTCAATCGTCCATAAAACAGATTGGAGCAGAGATCGTCGCTGCTCGACCGAAATACCTAAGTTAGCCAACATATACTTTACGTTTTTGTAAGCATTGTCTATCAAAGTAAATAGGAATTTGCGATCACCCGCGATCTCATTGTGTGATGGGGTAGTTCGTTGGAGTAATGAGTCCGTAGAACTGGACTGGGGAGGCAGAGAATCGTGCGGAGCAGAAGGATAGGAGGGCGATGATCGCTCGGACTCTAGCTGTTGAATCGTTTGCTGTAAATTTTCAATCACCCCATACATTTCCATCGGATCAAAAACCCGTAACAGACTGGTTTGTGTGACAATACCCAACCCCTGACCCCAGTTCCAAGAAACAACCAAACGCCCAACCCGCCGTTTTTGCATTTCCTGATGGGCTGTCCACAAGGAATCCTCGGGGCTGAGGAGAAATAAAGGCGTACTCATCACAATCTGGGCTTTCGTTTTGTGCAGATCGATTTGAACTGCTTGAAACTGGACTATATCTCGCTCTGTCACAATGCCAACGGGGCAGTCATTGTCTTCCGAATCTCGTTGGGTGATCACCACACAACTCACACGATGTTCAGTCATTAACTGGGCCAATTGCAAGACTGTAGCAGTGAGTGGGGCTTGTACCACTTGAGTGGTCATCACATCCGATACACGACGAAACCGCAATAGATTGGCTGGACGCAAAATCTGGCGAATACTTTCATGGGAGATCACCCCGATTAAGTGTCCTTGGTCATCGACAATCGGCAAATGGCGAATTCGATAGCGACGAAACAAAAACAGGGCGGCAAAAATGTCTTGAACGGATTGCTGGGGCAATGCGATCAGGGGATGTACCATCACATCGGCAACAGTTGTCTCAGTCAGGTTAATCCCTTGAGCAGTAAGTCGCACCACATCACGTTCTGTCAAAATTCCCAATAGCTCTTGTCCCTGCACCACCAGCAAGCAGCTAGCACGCATCTCTTCCGTTGGAGGAGCCAGATAGGATAATTCATCCGTGAGTACACATAGATGGCTATGAGCCTGACCGATTAGGGCGATCGCCTCCGTCAGAGAAGTCGTTGGCGGCACTGTCAATGGATGCCGATCAATCGCCTTTTCTAGATCGGGAGCCCAACTCAGAGGAGTATCGAGGGACATCAGCACCATCCTGCAATCTCAAAAGCCAATAGGCAGACTAGCCGTCGGGCAAAGAACTCATGCTCTCAGAGTTGCCAAAACCCATTCTAAAGCTATCTCAAAATCTAGTACCATTAAGCTTTCCCCAAAAGATGTAACGTTTTATTACAATTTTTATAAAACTCGTAAAGATTTTCGACCCACTTCGGTGTATTATAGAGGGATGTAACAGGATAAAGCCTAAAACTCTTTATTTAAAGGTTATTGAACCTCTAATGGTTTTAAGATCGTCATCACCAGACGCTGGGGTGAGTACTTCCGAGTTCTGCTCTATCTGAAGGGTTACTCCAGAAATTCTGGATAATTTTCCATATAGTCGATCAAGCACTCGCTTTACGGAAATACGCTGCCATGGTTGACCGCGTTTGGTGGTGTAGTTATGTTCATTAAGCCAATCGGCGATCTTCTGCAAGGATTTCCCTGATTTGTGATGGCGACGAATCAGTTCAATGATCTGGCACTCTTCTGGATCATCCACTAATTCACCATCGATTGATCGTTGTCCAAACGCAGGGGAGCCGTAGCCCGCATAGCCACCGTTGCTTGCTTTTGCTTGTCTACCTTGTTCTAGCCGCTCCCAGGCAGATAAATCGTTTGAAGGAACTGCTGTCATGGTGGTGTCTATTTCAATGACTTGCAAGAACACTATATCCCAACTTAACGCCTTAAATTTGTTTTGATTAGGAGTACCCCATGGCAACTTACAAAGTAAAACTCGTGAATGACGAGGGATTAGATGTCACCATCGATGTCCCAGACGATCAAACCGTTTACGAAGCCGCAGCCGAAGCGGACATTGACTTACCAATTTCTTGTCGGGCAGGGTCTTGTTCTAGCTGTGCTGGCAAACTGATTTCTGGGGAAGTGGATCAGTCGGATCAATCATTTTTAGATGATGACCAAGTGAATGCGGGGTTTGTGCTGACCTGTGTTACTTATCCCCGCTCCAACTGCACGATTAAAACGCACCAAGAAGAAAATTTGTACTAAATCACACAGTACAAGTCACACAGTACTTAAGTCACACATCATCAATCTGGAGATATAAACATGGGTAAGGCTACATTTATTCAAGATGAAACTGAATTTGATTTCCTCTTAAAGAGTGAATCACTGTTGGTGGTGGATTGCACGGCAACTTGGTGTGGACCTTGCAAACTGGTGGCACCGTTGATTGATCGATTAGCCGATGACTATAGCGATCGCGCCAAAGTCTTCAAACTTGACTTGGACAGTAACAAACCCGTAGCCAAACGCTTAGGGATTAGAAGTATTCCGGCTGTCATGGTGTTTAAACAGGGCAAATTGATGGAAACGTTAATCGGGATTAAACCCTATGAGGAGTTTACGGATGCGGTAGAAAGGCAATTATAGTCTTTTGCCATGGGTAAACGCCCTGCGTTGTCCCTTTCCATATCACATTATTATTCGGTTTTGAGGTGCGGTGATGGACAAAATCATGACTATTCGATGTCCCAACTGTGGCAGCGTGGCTCAGCGGCTCTTGAGCGATCGCCTGCCCACAGGATGTAGATGTCCAGCCCAGCAAGTTGCTCAGACGGAGTGTCCAGTGTGTGATTATTTCATCGCTATGTGTTGGCAAAACGGTGCTGTGCTTGAAGCCTATGCACCGGGCATTCGGGAGAACACAACTGCCGCTACCCCGCACCCACCAATCAGCGATCGACTTATTGTCTCTGCTATCTTGTGATGAAATTAGTACCCAGCACATTACTTTCTGGGAAATACTAGCCAATTTTTGAGCATATTCCACTTATCCCATTGAATAAAAATTTAAATTCCTATGATGCAAGCTGAAGAAATTATGACCTCAAACGTTGTCACCATTCGTGGCTCGGCAACGGTTGCAGATGCTGTGAAGTTGATGAAAGACAAACGCCTACGGGGACTGATAGTCGAACCACGCCACGAACAAGATCCCTATGGGATGGTGACCGAAACCGACATTATCTACAAAGTGGCAGCCTTTGGTCTCGATCCCAAGAGCGTGCGGGTTTACGAAATTATGGTCAAGCCATGTGTGGTCGTCAGTCCCGAACTGGGTGTGGAATATGTGGCTCGGTTATTTGCTCAAACCCACATTCGCCGAGCGCCAGTAGTTCAGGGCAAAACCTTGCTAGGTATTGTTTCTGTCAGTGACATTCTCTTTAAGAGTGACTTTGTAGAAAATCCGAAACGACTGTTTATTGAAGACGAAATCGAAATTGCCCGCGAAGACGCGCGAAATATTTGTATAGCCAGGGGTACCACCTCTCCAGAGTGCGCTGCGGCTTGGGGTGTGGCTGAGGAACTCCAGGCGGAAGCCTCCCATCAACGGGTCAACAAAAAGGAACAGAAGAATTCACTCCAGACCTACTGCGAAGACAATCCTAATGCCGTGGAGTGCCGCATTTATGAAGATTAGATCCTTCTCCCCCAAAAGTGTTTATGAAGTTTTGTGATAAGTTGAGCGAGGCTATGACTCGCAATCAGAGTTTGCTCTCTGTTGAACTCTCTCCAAATCCTCAAATATGGTCCAAACACTTAGGTGGCTGGGAAGGATCTCATGCTCATATCTGGGAATTACTTAAATGGTTGCAATGCCTGATTGAAGAAACGGCTCATTTAGTTTGCGCTTACAAGCTAACTTTGGAGTTCTATCGAGCGTTGGGGGCTTCGGGGCTAGGATTATTGCGACAGATCCTCTCATCTATCCCACGTCACATTCCAGTTATTCTGAATGCTCAGCATTGTGACAGTCATACCAGCAGAGTTTTTGCCCAGATGATCTTTACAATCTGGGGGGTGGATGCGGTTACCCTAGATCCATACATTGGTCAAGATGGGCTGACCCCCTTTCTTCTTTATCCAGACAAGGCTGTATTTATCTTGTGTGCCACGGTCAACCCCTCAACAGCAATATTGCAGCAATATCCGACCCATCACGCACCGTTCTATTTGAATTTAGTAGAGCAAGCCAAAACTTGGGGCATTGTAGAGCAGTTAGGATTAGAAGTGGGAGGGAGTCCTGATGTCTTTGCCCGCATTCGCACGATCGCGCCTGATCACTTGATATTAGCAAAAAACCTTTCATCTAAGCCAACAGAGTTGGAATCCTTTCTGAAGGCAGGGCTGATTTCTAGTGGTGATGGGCTGATTATTTCTACTCCTGAAGATTTGTTGGGTCATGAATCTCCCAGAAAAGCCATCCAATCACTACGGAATGACATTAACCAGATGAGAGCGACCATGACTCAGGGAAATCCAAGCTGTTCAGTTTGATTGCCCAATGTACGCCTGCTGCAAGAGCATCTCCATAAAGATGTAATTTTGCAACTTAATGATGAGTAGCTCAACTTAATTAAAACCCAAACCAGAGTTTTGTTCCGCTCGCATAGCGAGCGGAACAAAACTCTCGGTTTTTAGTTTACTTATGTCTGGCTAATTATTGGCTGCATCCAGTTTGGGGAATTTGTGCAAGCGTCGGGGGCGACATCTCCCTTTTATATTGACCTGTGTACTATTATTTCTCATCCTCATGTATTCGAGCAAGTCCACAATGCCTGTACCAATATTCTCCAAACTTTAACCTTTGATCGCATTGTAGGCATTCCCTGAGCACTGTCAGTAGAGCCACGCAGTGCAACTTCCCAACTATGAGTTGACGACTGTGCCAGTGATGCGTTATCAGGAAAAGGTGTGTCTAACCTTTGGAGAATATGATGCTTGTACAGCCTCACTCACGCTCTTATCATGCACTTCCTGAGTATGAAATCATCCAGAGTTTTGACAGCAGTGTAGAAACTGGGTTGACCTCTGAGGATGTGGCTCATCGCTATGCACAGTATGGCTGGAACGAATTGCAATTTAAGCCGGGAAAACCAGCATGGTTAAGGTTTTTATTGCAATTTCATCAGCCACTCCTTTATATTTTACTATTGGCTGGAATGGTGAAGGCGTTTCTAGGTTCTTGGACTAATGCAACCGTGATCTGGGGGGTTACACTGATCAATGCCATTATTAGCTATGTGCAAGAAGCCAAGGCTGAAGGAGCGATCGCCTCCCTTACCAAAGCTGTCGCCACTGAAACCACCGTATTACGAGAAGGACAACCCCTGAGGATTCCCTCACGAGAGCTAGTTCCAGGAGACTTGATTTTGCTGGTATCTGGCGATAAGGTTCCAGCAGATTTACGGTTATTGCGGGTTCGCAACATGCAGGTGGATGAATCAGCCCTAACGGGAGAATCCATTCCAGTTGATAAATCGATCCAAGCCTTGCCTGTAGATACACCACTTGCTGAACGTCGCAACATGGCTTATGCGGGTAGTTTTGTTACTTTTGGTCAAGGACAGGGCATTGTAGTGGCGACTGCCAATGCTACTGAAGTAGGACAGATTTCTCAATCGATGGAAGATCGAGTCAGTTTGAGCACGCCTTTGACCCGTAAGTTTGAGAAATTCAGCCAAACTTTGCTCTATGTCATTTTAACTCTGGCAACCTTCACCTTTTGGGTTGGGCTGGGACAGGGAGAGTCATGGATTAGCATGTTTGAGGCAGCAGTGGCATTGGCAGTTAGTGCTATTCCCGAAGGGTTGCCCGCTGTTGTGACAATTACACTGGCTATCGGGGTAAACCGCATGGCAAAACGTAATGCTATCATTCGTAAATTACCAGCGGTAGAAGCTTTGGGTAGTGCCACGGTGATTTGTTCCGACAAAACTGGGACGCTCACGGAAAACCAGATGACTGTCCAATCGATTTATGCAGGAGGCTACCACTATCATGCGAGTGGTGGTGGGTATAGTCCCAAGGGCAACATTACTCCAGTCAATAGCAGAGATCAAAATGCCTTGGTGGTAGAGGAGTTTCCACCTGTTTTAATAGATTGTTTAATAGCAGGGGTTTTGTGCAATGACTCTCAACTGAAACAAACAGGATCGGATTGGTTGGTGGTGGGCGATCCGACGGAAGGAGCCTTAATTACTGTAGCTGAAAAGGCAGGGTTGAGCCAAGTGAGGCTGGCGGCTGTAAAACCAAGATTGGATGCGATTCCGTTTGAGTCAGACTATCAATTCATGGCAACCTTGCATGATGCCGAGCCTCGGATGATTTATGTCAAAGGGTCGGTGGAAGCATTACTCAGTCGGTGTACCCAGATGCTTGATGCACAGGGACAAATAATCGACCTCGATGCTGCCCAAATTAAACAAGAGGTAGACTCAATGGCAGGTCAGGGCTTACGAGTATTGGCGTTTGCCCAAAAAGCTGCAGCAATACATCAGCATGCGATTGACCATGAAGATATTGCAACCGATTTAGTCTTTCTAGGATTACAGGGCATGATCGATCCGCCTCGACCAGAGGCAATTGCTGCGGTTCATGCCTGTCAGTCAGCGGGTATTCAGGTCAAGATGATTACAGGTGATCATCTTGCCACAGCCCGAGCGATCGCTCAGCGGATGGGGATTCAAACTGCTGCTGGGGTGGTGGCATTTACAGGGCAACAATTAGCCGAAATGAATGCTCAAGACATGAAGCAGGCAACGACGGAAGGTTCAGTCTTTGCTAGGGTTGCTCCATCGCAAAAGCTACAACTAGTCGAGGCACTCCAAGCCAATGGCGACATTGTGGCAATGACGGGCGATGGGGTGAATGATGCCCCTGCGCTCAAACAAGCAGATATTGGTATTGCAATGGGCAAGGGTGGTACGGAAGTGGCACGGGAATCGGCTTCAATGTTGTTGACCGATGATAATTTTGCTTCTATCGAAGCCGCTGTCGAAGAAGGGCGAACTGTTTATCAAAATTTGCGGAAAGCGATCGCCTTTCTGCTACCTGTCAACGGTGGAGAATCCATGACGATTTTGATCAGTGCTCTGTTGGCACGTGAGTTACCAATTTTATCCCTGCAAGTTCTCTGGCTGAATATGATCAACTCCATCACAATGACGGTTCCTCTCGCCTTTGAGCCTAAATCTAAGGGAACGATGCAACAGCCTCCCCGCAAACCCAGTGAACCATTGCTAACCCTCAAACTGCTCCACCGCATTCTGGTGGTGTCGGTCTTCAATTGGATTTTAATTTTCGGGATGTTTGAATGGGCGAAGTCCACGACGGGAGATGTTGCAGTGGCGCGGACAATGGCGATTCAAGCCCTAGTTGCAGCTCGAATTATCTACTTACTGAGCATTAGCCAATTGGGTGCAACTATTGCCCAATATGTTTGTGGGCAAGCCAATGCGATTACCAATGCCCCTATCCTTATAGTAGGAATTGCTACTGCAACAGTTCTACAAATCCTGTTTAGTCAATCGGGTGTGATGAATGCCTTATTTGCCACGGCTCCGCTGACTTGGTCTCAATGGCTGATTTGCTTGCTCCCCATGCTGCCTATGCTCCCAACAGTACTTTGGGTTAATCGGATTGATCCTTCCAATCCAGTACCACAAGAAAATTATTAGGGGGCAGTAACATAAAGGCTAACTAAAGTTATCAGGTGACGAAATGAATAAACAAAAATGGTTAACTACACTTAAATCTTTTAAGTAGCTCAACTTAATTACTGATGTTACGTGGAAGTTTCTAAGACCCTCACCCCTAGCCCCTCTCCCATTAAGGGAGAGGGGAACAAGAAATTAGTCTAGCTCCCCCTCTCC
>Ga0209990_10002511_pt1 | contig 14319 bp, 12 predicted proteins | sample NOAtaG_6_FD_187304 | JGI IMG/M metagenome (GOLD analysis project Ga0209990, IMG submission 187304) | Freshwater lake microbial communities from Lake Erie, under a cyanobacterial bloom - NOAA_Erie_Diel5S_2200h metaG (SPAdes) (version 2) | ecosystem: Environmental > Aquatic > Freshwater > Lake ...
TTCCGACCGATGAGGCTGCTTTCAAGCTAGTTTACTTGGCTATACGGAATATTTCTAAGAAATGGACTATGCCCATTCGCGATTGGAAACCTGCTCTCAATCGCTTTGCGATCCTCTTCGAGGATCGTCTCCATCTCTAGCTTCTAGACTTTACACATTTTACTTGACAGTCTCCGACCCAACGCTTCTTTTGGACAACAAAACCTTATCAATCCCAGAGTATCCTCAAGCAGATGACGTTTGCGACCATTGACGAATTTGTTGCCATCAGTACCAACTTCCTCTGGGCAAGCTAATCGACTAGCAATTTTAGTTGATTGACTGTCAATACATCCTGCACAAGGCATAGCTTCTCTTCCTTCACTGACACGATACCATTACTGCAATTTAGCGTTGATCTCTAGCCAAGTGTTGGTAATGCGCCAAAGTCGAAAGTAACTATAGACCGTCTGCCATACAGGCAAATCGTGCGGAAACATTCGCCATGAGCAGCCTGCGGCATTGATGTAGAAAATAGCATTGAGAATGGCTCAAATATCCACTATCCTTTTGCGACCTCCTGTTCCTGCTGCGGGTATCAAGTCTTTTATCAGTTCCCACTAGTTATCGATTAAGTCTGTGGGGTAGGATTTCTTGGTTGCTTCCATAAGGCTGTCTTTGTTTTTTGTATATTGACAGGCTATACCTTTGGAAGCTTTTTTGATCTTTTTTACCCTTAATATCTTTTTAAACACGCTCTAACTTTCAGAAAGTGGTGAATTTGATCAACCACAGACCAAGAAAATCTCTTGACTATCGCATTCCTTACGAAGTATTCTTTGCTTCATCAGATACCGTTGCATTTCATCCTTGAATTGGCGACAGCTTACGCCTCTTTTTTACTCAAATTCAATCTCTGTATACTTTCTCGCTACTTCTCTTACTACTTTTTTTGTCAGTCAATCAGATAAACTAGTCCTTGGACGTGCTTAACGATGCTTTCCATAATCGTTATTTAATTTACTTCTACGCCCTTTCTTTCATATTTCCGCTCTTTCTGCAACCCATTTTCTTGAATGTTTCTTGAATGACGCAATATCTCAGTTAATGTATTTACCGACAAAAAATACTATCTTTTCTGGTGTGCAAGCTGCGATTTGGATCGTATGCTATTTGCCAACAGAAGTTATAAAGCTAATTACTTTACCTTTAGGGCATAGATGCAAGTAATTAAACTCACATTATCAATACATAAAGTAATATTTAGCTTTCTATTACTGTTTAGAGTATGTGGCAAGAGGTAAATAGCGTTTTACAACAAAATATGACTTTTCCTTATCTACCCTCAAAAATAGAGGTCTTGAAACATGAGCGCATATCACCGTTTGTCCCAAATTCATCTCAGTTTATCACCTAGTTCTTCACCAAAATATAGTTCATTTGAGGTACATCCTAGTTTACCTGATCAATTTTCGCAGCTAATTCATGAGATCGAGGAATTTTTGTTAGCCTGCAGCTATGAGGAAATGTGCAAGTTTTGGAATTCGATCGCTAATCTCCGTCATTACTTACACAATTCTTCTAATCCTCACGATGTGCCACAATTTTTAACTGTTAGACGTAGGCAGAGGGATTTCTGCCGCATTTTGGAAGTTTTAGCATATCTGCCCTATTCCCAAATGCATTTATCCAGCCACTTATCGTCAAGATCAAATCTTGAATTAGATCGCCGAACTGGCCAGAAAAATAATTTGCATCCAAGGTATGGGGCTTATACTCATCCTCACTTGGCAACACAGAGATAGGAGGAAAACATATGCAAAGCGATGCCTTTCCTACACCACCTATCTATTCCCATCATTTTCAACCTCGACTGTTGTTTGACAATCTCGAACAGCAACCAAGTAAGACTGATAGCGATCATCTCATGATTCACTTACTCAATGAAATTGAAGACTTGATGACAGAATGCTCCTCTGAGGAGTCTAAATCCTTTTGGACAGCAACTAATCGCATCAAGATTAAGTATCAGGTAATGGAGTGTATGCAAAAAATTGAGAATTTATTTCTCGATCTCGCTAGGGAGTCAACTCAAGATCCTGAGTTGATATCTGCAGTAGCTGAGGGGCTGCTCTATACCCGTAGTGTTCAAAATAATTCTCCTAATAATTCTTTTCAAAAATTAGATATTCCTAAATTTATTAATCAATAGCCTTGTTAACATCCTGACATTTTTACTATATTAGGACTTACGCATTGGGCAGATGTGGTGCGGGCGAAGCCCGCACCACATCTGCATCAATCCTAAGAAATTCGTTCGGTTTGCGTAAGTCCTATATATTTATTCCAGAGAAGCATATCGTGAAACTTTTACTGTGGATTATTTCTGTCATTTATCTATTAATTCCTTTTCATAGTAAGTAGCTAGGCATAAATAAAATAAAAACCAAAAAGATTGTTCCGCCCGCGTAGCGGGCGGAACAATTTCTGGTTTTAGGTTTTAATATGCTCATCTACTTAGTACATATGTATATTCTTAAGACCTTAGTAGTTGAAGCGATCCAATAACTCAATATCCTTCAAATCCTCCTTATCAAAAGCAGCACAATTTATCTAAAGCCTATAATAGTAAAGCTTTTATTCTTGATTTATAAAATTCGCAAGTTTAATCCGAACTGACATTAACCAAAGAAGTTCTGTGAGGATTGCACAATTTCATGAGGATTTAATTTGAAACGAAATGAGGTGTTGACAGTCAGAATGATATAAAGCAAGGCATACATATCTTATTTATGAAGCGTATTGATACATATGCCTTACGACCTGTCTCATGGTTTATGGGGGAGCATAAACTAGAGACATTTCTAATATATGCAGGGATAAATAATGATAATTAAGGCTTAAGTATTACCATTTATTTACGCACATTCCCTTACATATTTAAATTCAGATAGAGTAATGAAAAGATCATTATACATAGTTCATCGTTTCATTTCTAGGTGATTATTTTTTATAAATATTTAAAAGTTTTTACTTCCACCTATTCCCGTATATCCAAAATAACATATTTTGTCGCAAAAACTTAGCCATCAATATTTTTAGCCTATAATTCATGATCATGTTATAAGAACAAAGACATTGCTTAGCAATGTCTTTGTTCTTGTTGATAAGGCTTAAATAAAAACTGTTTTTTGAGTGAGATAGCGATCGCATAGTACTAACGCCACCATTGCTTCCACCATTGGTACGGCGCGAGGCAACACACAGGGATCATGACGACCTCTCCCAGAGAGTGTAGTTTCTTCACCTACGATTGATACCGTTTTCTGCTCTAGCAAAATCGTTGCCGTTGGCTTAAAGGCAACTCGCAAAATAATATTCTCTCCGTTAGAAATACCACCTTGGATTCCGCCAGAATTATTGGTTCGTGTACGTAGGCGATCACCATCCATATAAAATTCATCATTATGTTCCCGTCCAGTTAGGTGAACGCCATCAAACCCTGAACCAATCTCAAAACCTTTGCTAGCTGGTAAAGACATTAAGGCTTTAGCAAGATCCGCTTCTAATTTGTCAAAGACAGGATCGCCTAAACCCACAGGCACGTTTCGCGCTACACATTCGACAATACCGCCAACGGAGTTACCATCTCGGCGGATTTTATCGATGAAGTCAATCATTTTTTCGGCACTTACAGGATCAGGACAGCGTAAAATGTTGCTTTCAACCTGCTCTAAGGTGACTGTATTGGCATCAATATTGGTCGCAACTAAATCTTTTACCTGTCTCACATAGGCAATAATTTCCACTCCTGCGGCTTGTTTAAGGATTTTTTTGGCGATTGACCCTGCGGCAACCCGACCAATGGTTTCCCTTGCTGAAGATCTACCGCCGCCTTGCCAGTTCCGAATGCCATATTTTGCTTGATAGGTAGCATCAGCATGAGAAGGACGAAATTTCTCTGCCATTTCTGCATAGTCTTGGCTACGGGCATCTTTGTTTTGCACCAAAATCATGATCGGTGTACCAAGTGTCTTACCTTCAAATACTCCTGACAAAATCTGAGCGCGATCATCTTCACGACGTGGAGTCACAATTTTGCTTTGCCCTGGTTTGCGGCGATCGAGATCGATCTGAATATCAGCTTCACTAAGCTCAAGCTGTGGTGGGCATCCATCGACGATCGCTCCCACGCCACCGCCGTGAGATTCCCCAAAAGTTGTGACGCGAAATAAATGCCCGAATGTACTACCCATAAGTTAAATTTTGAATCCCAAAAAATGAATGACAGCCAAAAATTGACTATCATTCATTCTATCGTGAGTCTCCATCAGAGGGAAACCTAAAGAAATGACAGTTCAAGTTAAACTTGTAAATTTTTAGGACTTACCCAATGCGTAAGTCCTAAATATATGCTCCGCTCTTGAGTGCAGGCAAGTAGATCAGATCTTTAGGAATCAGAAACTTGTTGACGCGATCGCGCTAGCATCCCATGCTTAGGGGCAAAAATCATCGCCGCCAAAAATAACAAGGTTTGCAAAACCACAATACATCCACCCGTCGATCCATCAATGTGATAACTAATATAAGTCCCCATCACACTGGCAAACATCCCCGAAGCCATTGCAATCAACATCATATTTTCAAAGCGATCGCTTAATAAATAGGCAGTTGCTCCAGGGGTAATTAACATTGCTACGACAAGGATAATTCCTACTGTTTGCAAACCTGCTACAGCCGTAAGCGACAACAACGACAGCAACACGTAATAGAGAAATGTAGTATTCATGCCAATGGAACGGGCATGGGTCGCATCAAAACAAAAGAGAATCAAATCCTTTCGTAGAATTGCGAGTGTCATCAATGTAATCACGCTGATAATCACAGTTTGGACTATATCACTATCGGCAATTCCCAACACATTCCCAAACAGAATATGTCCTAAATCGACAGTACTTTTGATTTTCGATACCAGCACAATACCTAAGGCAAATAGCCCCGTAAAAACCAAACCAATTACTGTATCTTCTTTGATTCTTGTATTTGCTTTGATAAAGCCGATTGCAATCACAGAACCGACACCAAACACAAAAGCGCCGATCGCAAAGGGAATATTCATCACATAGGCAAGTACCACACCTGGAAGTACCGCATGAGATACCGCATCACCCATCAAAGCCCATCCTTTCAAAATCATAAAACAAGACAATGCTGAGCAAACAACCCCCACAAGAGCGCTCACCCAAATCGCCTTCACCATAAACCCGTATTGCAGCGGTACTGTAAACCAATGAACAATATCCATTCTTAAATTCCTATCAAGCAAATTTAAACGAGCCGCCAAAAGTCCGTGAAATATTTTCTTCGGTAAATACTTCTGAAGTCTGACCATAGGCAAGAATCGTACGATTGATTAATACCACCTGATCGCAAAAAGTATTAATCGATTCCAGATCATGAGTAGACACCAATACCGTATAGCCTGCATCGCGCAATTCCATTAGCAAATTAATCATCATCTTCTCCGTCTTCACATCCACACCTGCAAATGGCTCATCGAGAAGCAATACCTTCCCCTGTTGCGCCAAAGCCCTTGCGAAAAAAGCCCGTTTCTTTTGACCACCCGATAACTCACCGATTTGGCGATCGCGCATTTCCCACATTTCCACACGTTCTAAACTCTCACGTACCACTTGGCGATCGAGCGCTTTCGGTATCCGCAGGAAATTCATATAGCCATAACGTCCCATCATCACCACATCATGGACATTCACAGGGAAGTTCCAATCGACTTCTTCTGTTTGCGGTACATAGGCAACTAAGCTCTTTTTTTGAACAATCCGAATTGGTAAACCATTAATTAATACTCGACCGTTAATCGGCTTGACAAAACCCATCACCGACTTAAAGAGAGTTGACTTTCCTGCGCCATTCATTCCTACCAGACTGCAAATTGTGCCTGCTTTCAGTTGTAAGTTAGCACTATGCAGAGCAACTTTTCCATGATAAGCAACTGTAACATTCTCAATATCAATGCTAATTGTATCCATAGTTTTATCCTTTTGAAATCTCTAAGTTTTGGGAAGATATTTTGAGAACGTGAAGTGTCCTCAAAATATCTTTATGAGGGATTCAATCCCTTAATTAAAGTATTGACGTTGTATTCCAGTAACTTCAGATAGGTTGGTGTTACGCCATCGGGAGGAGATAGCGAATCCACATAAAACACTCCTCCATACTTCGCTCCTGTCTCCTTGACCACCTGCATCTGTGCCGCATTACTCACCGTACTCTCACAAAACACCGTCGGAATCTGTTTAGCTCTAACCGCCTCAATTACTTTTTGGATTTGCTTCGGGGTGGCTTGCTGTTCCGCATTGACTGGCCAGATATATATTTCCTTCAAACCATAGTCCCGCGCCAGATAGGAAAAGGCTCCTTCACAACTGACGATGTAGCGTTTATCAGGAGGAATTAACGCGATCGCCTGTTTGAGTTTGGCATCAATATCTTTAATCTTTTGGCTATAGGCTTTAGCATTTGCCTCATAGGTCGCAGCATTTACAGGATCTAGCTTGACCAATGCCTTACGAATATTGTCCACATAGATCAAGGCATTCTGTGGCGACATCCAAGCGTGAGGATTTGGCTTACCTTGATAAGTATCTTCAGCAATATTTACTGGTTGAACACCCTCCGATAAGGTTAATCGCGCCACCTTGGGAATACTGTTATAGAAACGATCTGCCCAACGCTCTAGATTTAGACCATTATCTAAAATCAGATCAACCCCTTGCCCACGCTGCAAATCACTTGGTGTCGGCTCATATCCATGAATTTCAGCCCCCACCTTAGTGATTGATTCAACAATCACTTTATCTCCAGCGACATTTTGCGCCATATCTGCTAGCACTGTAAACGTTGTCAAAACCACTTTCTTGTCTTGAGGATTTTGGCGAATTGCATTTTTATCGGCAACTTCACGCTGACCTGTAGAGTTTGTGCATCCACTCAGCCCAATCATCAATATGCAGCTAGACAACACAGCATATTTCATTAAATATTTAGTTAGTGCATTCAACCTTAATTTGCTGACAATTTGGGACTTCATGATTATTTTCATAATCGTTTCACTTTTTGAAATATAGCATAAAAAGCCAAGAAAATGAAACGATTATGAAAAGCTGTCCTAATTTTAAGAAGTGTATCTATTGAAACTAAACGTAGGATGGGTTAGCGATCGCGTAACCCATCACTTTTAACCACTTGATGCATCATATTTTGCCTACAAATAGTTAGCCTTCCCGCTTAACTTGATGCGTCACGTTGCACTAACGCATCCTACGAATAAGAAACCGAGAGAAATTTTTGCAAGCTCAGTGAAGCCAAGCTTGCAAAAATTTCTCTCGGTTCCCAGTTGGCGTAAAGCGCTGTATAGGTTCAATCTTTTGCAAACCATAGGATATTGACAAGAAAAAATGATTTTCACGATGTGCCACTTCAGATACACTAAATAGTTGAAAGCAACGAAAAGTGTTATGACGACTGTTTCTGAGAATAGACCCAGCCCCCAAAATGGCAAAGTTGAACCAATCATCGATGGCAGTGAAAATCTTGGTGTAATCGTCAGACGCAAAACCCGACCCGTGCAAGTAGGCAATATCACCATCGGTGGTGGTGCGCCTGTAGTTGTGCAGTCAATGATTAACGAAGATACTCTCGATATTGATGGCTCCGTCGCTGCAATTCGCCGCCTGCATGAAATTGGTTGTGAAATTGTGCGTGTCACAGTTCCCAGCATGGCTCATGCCGCTGCCCTCTCAGAAATCCGCCAAAAGCTTAAGCGTACTTATCTAGATGTGCCTCTAGTCGCCGATGTCCACCACAACGGCATGAAAATTGCTCTCGAAGTCGCTAAGCATATTCACAAAGTTCGTATTAATCCTGGTCTCTATGTATTCGAGAAGCCCAAAGCCGATCGCACTGAATACACCCAATCAGAATTTGACGAAATCGCCGAAAAAGTCCGCGAGACCCTCAAGCCACTAGTGCTATCCCTCAAAGAACAGGGCAAAGCGATGCGGATTGGCGTAAATCACGGTTCCCTCGCCGAAAGGATGCTCTTTACCTACGGTGATACTCCTCAGGGAATGGTCGAATCAGCGATCGAGTTTATCCGCATCTGTGAAGACCTCGATTTTAGAAATATTGTCATCTCCATGAAGGCTTCCCGAGTCCCTGTGATGATCGCCGCTTATCAATTAATGGTCAAACGCATGGATCAGTTGGGGATGGACTACCCCTTGCATCTCGGCGTAACCGAAGCAGGCGATGGTGAATATGGACGAATCAAGTCTACCGCAGGCATTGCCACATTACTTGCTCAAGGCATCGGTGACACTATTCGCGTATCCCTCACCGAAGCTCCCGAAAAGGAAATCCCCGTTTGCTACAGCATTCTCCAATCCCTCGGACTCCGCAAAACCATGGTGGAGTATGTCGCCTGTCCATCCTGCGGACGCACCTTATTTAACCTCGAAGAAGTGCTTCACAAAGTCCGCGAAGCAACTAAACACCTCGTCGGTCTCGATATTGCCGTTATGGGCTGCATCGTCAACGGACCCGGGGAAATGGCAGACGCAGACTATGGCTATGTCGGTAAAACCCCTGGGACAATCTCACTCTATCGCGGCAAAGAAGAGATTAAGCGTGTCCCTGAAGCTGAAGGGGTAGAGCAATTAATTGCCCTAATCAAATCCGACGATCGCTGGGTCGATCCCTAATAAGATCTCTGTAAAAAAGCCTCGCATTGCGAGGCTTTTTTATTTTAAGACTGCGGCTAAAGCTTGTTTTAACCCTGCAATTACATGATCGTATGAATAATTAGCGATAATTTTTTTGCTTGCTTCACCCCATCGTTTGAGGCGATCGTGATCGCTCATGGCCTCTCGTAAGCAATCCGTCAACGCATCCACATTCCCTGCCTCAAAAATCAAACCATTCTCAAAAGGCTTCACTAAATCTGCCGCACAACCCACATGGTTACTCACAATTACAGGCTTACCCATACACATCGCTTCATTAATCGCGAGTCCCCATGTTTCACTATAGCTAGGCAAAATAAAAAGATCGCAAATTGCATAGGTACGTGGCATTAATGATTGATTTTGAAATGGTGCAAAATATATTTTTTTATTATATTTTGACAAATCTCGCATTTCTTTTTCTAGATGTCCAGAGCCAACTAATAGAAGAGAGACATTTACTAGCTCTGCATTTATAAAAGATTTAATCAAATCAATTGGTTGTTTAACAGTTTCAAATTTGCCAGCAAAAAGTATTACTGAATCTTCCAAAGAAATACCTAATTCTTGCTTCCAAATGTTTGCTTCTTGAAGATATTCACCATTCAAATTGGAAAATCGATGGTTATCAATAGAATGAGGTGTAAAAAACAACTTATTCTCTGATATGTAGTGGCATCGAAAATAATTGTAATTAGCTTTACCAACATATAGGCAAGCAGCAAAGTTTTGAAAAATCTTAGCTATAATCAATCTCTTGATTTTGCTTATTAGATCTTGCTTAGCCAAAATTCGATGGGAATCACCACGAAATATAATCGGTATATTATGATTTCTTAGCTGCCACAGAAACCTATAAATACTTATATAGTTATAGGAGACAGTGAGTAATATTGCATCTGGATTAAACTCTAATACTTGATTCGTGAGAGTCGGATTTTGCAATCCAAATAGATGATGAGTTCCTTTATCTTTACTGGTATTAGATACAAACTCAAACTCATAGCCATCTAGCAAGGAAATATCCCACTTTAGGGATTGCTGAAAACCGCGATCGATCTGATTAGTAATTCCAAAGTCCCATAGATAGAATACTTTAATGTTGAGATCAGATTCCTGAGCAATACGTTGAAACAGTGGTGCGTAGTATTGGATCGGATGAGATGCAACTATTGCTAAATTAATCACTAAATTTCTATGTCTTCTAATTTTTTTACTTTCATCAATAAGAATACAAATACTAATAATGTTACCGATGACTGAAATAATGCTGCCACATACACACCCGCCGTATATTCTGTCTGGAAAGCATAACTCATAACTAAAATTGCAAACAAATAGCGATCGCTAAATGTTGGTGCATTAATACTTATGAGTGACACATATCCATAAATAGCTCCGCAAAGGAAAGCCAATAAACCACATCCCCATAGACCATAGTTAGCATAAGCTTCCGCTAATAATCCCCAACCAATCGTTGTTGTTTGAGTATCCTTACGAGTCTGTCTACCATAATAAATATTTAAAATAAATGTGCCTTCATGACTAGTGATTTTATCAGGATTAAAAATTCGAGGAAGAAGCAATTGGGGAATAATTGCATAGGTATAACCATCAAGTAGTGGCATTCCCTTTTCTGTTAAAGATTGCGTTAATAAAAGCTGTTGAAAAACGCTGGCTCTTTCAAGAATTGATTGTTCAGATTCTCCACTTTCTACTTCCTTAGATGATAAGGACTTAATACCAAAATCAATCCATTCAATATATCTAGATGGATATTGCCAAGGTTTAACTGTTTGCTGCCAGTATAATTCTCGCATCGGGGCTTTGCCTGCATGGAGCAATGCAAATAAGCTCAATATTAATATTGTCGAGATCCAAGGAAATTGTTTTTTACCTAAAGAATATCCGACAACTGTAATCAAAAATAAAGTCAGAGAACTAACTAATAAAAGAGATACAGAATTTGTGATTATGTTTGTAGTAATCAAGATTAAATACAAAGCATTATTACTTGCAGACAACTTGCCAGCGCCATATCTATAGGACATAGAAAATGTCGCGATCGCTGATAGTCCTAAAATTGCGGCTCGAACTAGAGAAAATGAACCTGAATCTAGAGATAACCAACCAGCTAAGCTACATATTGTATATATATTTCCTAAAAATAAAACTCCTAGAAAAATTGGATCACCTTTCTGGATATCGAGAGTTCTATAGTGAGCTTTAGGATGGGGAAATCTATTAACAAACTGATACCATATTGATGTTGAAAGTAAAAGAAATCCTGTAACCGTCATGCTGGCAAAAATTCTTTCAGAATTACTATAACTAAATACTGAAGGATTTGCTGAAAGTAATGGAATCGCACAAGTCCATACATAAGTAACTGAAAATAGCGGAAAAATAGGAATGCCAAAAGCTTTACCTGAACACCAAAGATAAACCGAAAGCAAAGATGCTACAGAAATTGTAAAAGCCCCAAATATATCTTCTGCAAAAATTACTTGGCTAGAATATACTTTAGTAATCGCATAAACAGCATAAGCGCCTAATAAAAACCAGAAAAATGGTAGTAGCTGACGTTGACCATTACGGTTATTTATCTTTGCTTGTTGAGTATCTTGGGTTGGCGCTGGTAACTGCTTAAGCATAGATCTTCAAGAAGATATACATCGATTAAAAATAGCACATTGCTGACGAGTCATTTCTCTAGCTGTATACGATTGAAAAGATGACCAGTCTGTATGAGAAGTATAATTCTGTGATTGGGATAATAACCATTCAATTTTGTCTATTAACAAATCTAGGGCATTGATGGATTTCGTGATCGATTCTGTGTGGCTAAAAGTTACTACTTGTCCAGCCTTACAGTTTTGTAAGACATCGACCACAAGGCTTTGCTCATGCAGGATAGCTAATATTGGCTTATGTGCAAGAATGCATGGATAAATCTTAGAAGCGGAATACCCTTGATCATCAGATCCAATGATTAAAATACCGTGACTATCGGTTAATACTTTTAATGCTTCAAAATAAGGGATGCGTTGTGGATGTTCCGTTACTAAATCGTCAAGATCGTAGAATTTTGCGATCGCTTCTATTTCTTTATTATTGTCAAAGATTGAATATTTGGTTCCCACAAAGTGTAATTTGATGTTTTTCCAAGCTTCGGGAACTTGATGTCGATGTGCTTGAATTGCCATAAATAGAGATTTGATGCTAAAAATCATATCATCTCCTCCTCTACCGACATAGACCCAATGCTTATAACCATCATTGGGATCGAATATTTTCTGTTTGATATTCAATCTAGGCAATATTTCAAAATCTTTTTCGGGCGCACCAAAAGGCAGAATCGTAAATTTGTCTTGATCTAGCCATGCATATCTCTGCATTAGTATTTTGGAATATTCTGGAGAAACACTAATGATATGACTGACTTTTTTTAGGGTATACGGCTCTAAGGTTTTGGCAAGAGCCTGAGCAATCTTATATTTTAGCTTTCCCCCTGGTGGTGGATTGTTGGTGCGATCGTAGTAATCACTTATCCAAGGATCTTGAAAGTCTAGAACATAAGGAATTTTATATTTTTCTAACCAGTATCGACCTAGCGGCATTGTTAGAAATACAGTGGTAGAGAAGTAAACTAAATCAATAGAGTTTTCTTTTAAATATTTAGAAATAGTCTTTATTAAAAATGGTATAGATCTAATGGCTAAGTTCCCCAAACCAATTGAACGAGAAATTTTAGTAGGAATAGTATAAGACTTGATGATTTCTGTACTAGAGGGAACTGTTAATGCTAAATAAGGATCGATAACACCTTCTACAAAATTTTTCTCTATACATAAAACAATTGGTTCCCAACCAAATTCATTAAAATATGGCAATGACATTCTAATCCTTTGATGATCAGGAGCATTAATTGGTGGAAAGTGAGGACTAACAATTAGAACTCGACGCATCAAATTAGCTCACTCTATCATTTGATAAAGGTAAAAATAATCCATTCGTATGTTTAGGTAAAGTAGGAGAGATATATAGTTTCTGCTTGTTAAACAAATAGCATTGATATCCAAAACCATTTAAATAATCTCTAATATTTTGTCCATTTTTACCATGTAATTCTGCATAAATAGCTTTAATCTTTTTTTGTTTAAGCCAATCTTCAGCACCTTGTAGGGCAGGAATTTCATAGCCTTCAACATCTAGTTTCCATAAATCGACTTTTTCTATAGAACGTTCTGCTAACTGATCGGCTAATTTTACGATTTGAATTTCTTCACCCTCAGTTTCCGAAATTTGATTCCATGCACCATGTCCAAAACTATCTCCAATATTATTGAGCCTTAGCTTAGCTACAGATGCACCAAGTCCAAATCTAATTACTTCTATAGGTAAATTTTTATTTATTAATAGACATTCTTCTAACCAATCAGCAGCATCTTTGCCTGGCTCAAATGCTAGAACTTTACCCTGTGGTAAATATTGAGACAAGTACATGAGAATTTGACCAATATTAGCGCCTGAATCAATAACGATTCCGTCGGGAGGAAGAAATTTTTTAGCCCAATCAATAAATGCTGCTCCTTCGTACTTACCATAAACAATCCATCTATGTGTGGGATTCTTTAGGTCAAGTTTCCATATAAGACCTGCTCCAGTTTTGACCCAACAGATATCTTGTGCAGATATATATTTACCAAAGAAGCGATCGCAAATTCCAAGTTTATGAGGAAAATCAATCAATTGTATCCAAGATAAAGGTAAAGGTAAAGAAATTAGGTCATGTTTAGTGGGCATATATTGTGTCTAAATATCTTCCATGATAAATATTTTATTCAACTAATAGGATAACGTATGGTAAATTCCGCGATGCAAGAGGATGGGAATAAATAAATCTCCAAGTTCTTAAAAAAGATGTAATCACTATTTGTCCTTTAGGGTTCCAATCATGGCAAAAGCTCCTCCTTTCCGCAAATCTCGAAAATAGGGAAGCATTTTAAACATTGCTGAAATCCCTAAAACAGTGAGTAAAGGTGCTCTAAATTTTTTATTTTTAATGCGATAAATTTGAGAAGCTAGCGATCGCGGATTTGTTGCCTCGGCAATTATTTTGAGATGTAAGTAGCCTCTAAAATTTTTCCATGAAGATGGTTCAAATATAACTGTTTGAGCCTCAAATCCATGTTGCTGTAGGGCAATAGCGAGACTATTGGGAGTCCATTTATTAATATGATTTGGAGGCATATCAGGACAGCCAGTAATTTTTTCTTGGCGGATCATTGCTTCTCCATCAGGTACAGTAATCACAATCTTGCCACCAACACGCAAGAGTTTTCGACAGTCATCGAGAATAGAATGAAAATCAGAGATATGTTCTAAAACTTGAAATAATACAACAACATCAAAGGATTGTTGATGAGACTCTATCGTTAAATCGAGATCAGAGAAAACTTGAATTCCCAATGACTTTAAATCTTTTCTAGTTGATTCACTCCCTTCTGTAGCATAACAATCCCATGATTGTCTT
>Ga0209990_10002514_pt1 | contig 14309 bp, 18 predicted proteins | sample NOAtaG_6_FD_187304 | JGI IMG/M metagenome (GOLD analysis project Ga0209990, IMG submission 187304) | Freshwater lake microbial communities from Lake Erie, under a cyanobacterial bloom - NOAA_Erie_Diel5S_2200h metaG (SPAdes) (version 2) | ecosystem: Environmental > Aquatic > Freshwater > Lake ...
GAAGGGTATCTTATCTTGATTAATTATGAAGCAATATCCCGAATGGCGGATCCGTTATAACTCCGCTCACTATCAGCATACCTTAAAGCATACACCATCCGTTGTAAAGGATGGATTCTACACCGGCCCGGCTAATTTCCCAAAAGTGGAAACAGCAAATGGACTAACACAATTCTGCATCAACTACATCAACTGGACAGGCGGCAATGCTACAAGGGTAAGTAGTGCAGGAAGGTACCTGCAAGGCCGTTATATCCCATCCACAACCCGTAAAGGCACTGCTGATATAATGGCGACTATCAGAGGCAAATCGGTGAAACTGGAAATTAAGTGCGGTAAAGACCGACCATCGAAAGAGCAATTAGCCGAGCAGCAAAGGGAACAAGCAGCAGGGGGATTCTATTTTTTTGTGCGCAATCCGATAGAGTTTTTCTACATTTACGACGGAATAATAAGTCATTAAAGGCAGAAATTGACCTGTTTGAATGACATATAAGTCAAAAACCAACCATTAACCAAAAAAAAATAATAACATGAATGAGTATTTACAATTTCTAGAAAAGAAAAAACATAATTCTATAGATTATGGCATAAAGTCAAATTATTTACCTGAGCTGATGTTTGACTATCAAAAGTATGTTAGCGAGTATGCTATAAAAAAAGGAAGGTGTGCAGTATTTTTAGATACAGGATTAGGCAAAACAATTATAGAGTTAACAATAGCCGTTAACTATGCAAGACACACAAATAAGCCTGTATTAATTATTACTCCATTAGCAGTAGCTTTTCAGTTTATTAAGGAGGCTGAAAAGTTTGGGATCAACGATATTGAATATTCAAAAGATGGCAAATACAAATCTAAAATAGTAGTTTGTAATTATGAAAGACTTGAAAAATTTAATAGCAATGATTTTGAATGTGTAATTTTAGATGAGAGTTCTATATTAAAAAACTTTGAAGGTTCCACAAAATTACAAATAACCTCATTCTTGAAAAAAGTAAATTATAGGTTTTTATTTACGGCTACACCATCACCAAATGATTATATCGAATTGGGTACAAGTTCGGAGGCGTTGGGGTATTTGGGTTATATGGATATGTTAGGTAAATTCTTTAAGAACAATCAAAACAATGTCGCAAAACTTAGCCAGATTAGTAAAGCAAGGCAAGGCGAAGAATTTTATTTAAAGCCACATGCCGAAAATGATTTTTGGCGCTGGGTTGCTTCATGGAGTATATCTTGTAAAAAGCCATCTGATTTAGGTTTTATTGATACTATGCACATCTTACCGGAATTGCACGAAATACAAACAGTAATAAGAAATGCTAATCCATTATCAATAAATGGTCAGACATCTATGTTCGCATTGCCTGCCACTGGTTTTGCTGAAATAAAAGCAGAGGTCAGGGCAACAATAAAAGAAAGATGTGAAATGGCAGTAGAAAAATCTAATAAACATAACTGTTCTGTTTATTGGGTTAATTTAAATGATGAAGCAAGTTTAATATCTGAATTAGATAAAAATACTTTTGAGATTAAGGGATCTATGGATATTGATAAGAAAGAAGATATTTTACTTTCATTTAGTAAAGGCGAAATAAAAAAGTTAATTACTAAAACAAGTATTACCGCTTTTGGGTTAAACTGGCAGCATTGTAATCATACTACATATTTTCCTACATACAGTTATGAACAATATTATCAAGCGGTAAGAAGGTTTTGGCGGTTCGGTCAACTTAATGCCGTTACCGTAGATTTAATACTTTCAGATGGTCAGATTAAAATAATGGAAAGCCTATTGATAAAAAAAGATAAGGCTACTATAATGTTTGAGAAACTTATAAAAAATACTAATAGCAATTTTGCAATAACATCCAAAGGATTTGATAATAAAATTGAACTCCCTTCATTCATAAATAAAAACTAAAACAATGGTAAAAAATCAAAAAATCACCAACGATTACGCTATTTATAATAGCGACTGTATGTATGTAGTTAATACCCTTCCTGATAGTAGTATTGACTTTTCTGTTTATTCACCACCTTTCGCAGGTTTATACAATTACAGTAGTCATGAAAATGATTTCAGTAACTGTGAAACAAAAGAACAATTTTTAGAACAGTACGAATTTTTGATTAAAGAACTTGCAAGAGTAACAAAGCCAGGTAGAATAAATGCAGTACATGTAACGGATGTTCATACAAACACCGGAAGGTTATGGGATTTCCCAGGCGAAGTCATAAAGCTGCATGAAAAATATGGTATGCAATATCATAATAGGATAACCATTTGGAAAGAACCTTTAAAGGTTAGAATGCGCACAATGGTACAATCTTTAATGCATAAGTTTATTGTAGAAGATGCGACTAAATGTTTTACTGCAATGCCTGACTATGTATTAATATTTAAAAAAACAGGTAACAATGAAATACCAGTAACGCATCCCAATGGATTAAACGACTTCGAGTACTTTGGTGAAACTCCATTTTTGGATAATCACAAAGAAACTTATGGTAATTATAATGATTTTAGAAATAAATGGCAATCATTTAAAGGCGATCAAAGAGAAAATAAATTAAGTCATTTAACATGGCAACGGTACGCTTCTAGTGTTTGGGATGATGTAAGAATAGATAATGTTTTACCATTTAAAGATACTAAAGAAGAGGACGATGAGAAACACGTTCACCCGTTACAATTGGATGTAATTGATAGGTTAATTTATCTTTATACAAATCCTGGTGAAACAGTATTAACTCCATTTATGGGAGTAGGTAGTGAGGTTTATAGTGCAGTATCTTTAAATAGAAAAGCTATAGGTATAGAATTAAAAGAAAGTTATTTTAAGCAATCTATTTTAAATATGAATAGTGCTGAAAAAAGGTTTAAAAAAGTAGTTAATGCGACATTAGATTTTTGATTTTTTATTTTATACCCAACATGATTAAACAAACCTATGCCGAATACACCGACCTCGGCATCAAAGTCATCCCAATAGAATGGGATACTACCAACAAACAACCCGTATCTCATAGGAACTGGAGCAATCCCGATGACCTTACATTGAGGCCATCCGATAACGGCCTAATGATTCTCACCGGCAACAACTACGGGTGCCTTGACTTCGACTTGAAGAACACCAAAGACAAAGACATCTTCAACAAGTGGATGGCAATGGTAACCAATGAGGCACCGGAAATACTCAACAACCTATTTATAGAGCAAACAAGGAACGGTGGCTATCATGTGTGGATGTACTACAAGCACCTACCTAAGAAGCAGCAGTTAGCCGCCAATCCTGAAGGAAACGAAGTAATCGCACTATACTGCAACGGCCCGGTAGTGTACACCTACCCAACACCTGGTTACACAGAGTTCCATCAGTCAATGGCTGACCTTAACGAAATAACGGTTGAACAATATAACTATCTGATAGAGGTTAGTCAGTACTTTAACGAGTACAAACCGGCTTACGATCCGACTAAAAAAGCCATCAACTACCCGAAAGGATATGAAAAGCAGTTGTCCGAATATGACGGACATCTGTCGGAGGATAGTTTTGAGGCGATTCTGAACACTATAGGACTTTATCCCATACCTAACTACCATTATCGCAAAGCGGACAAATTTAGGGCCTACAGGCGGCAAGGAAGTGCATCTGTAGGAATCAGCGCAAAGGTGTACCATGCGGCAAAAAGGGTGCTTATATTCTCCGCATCAATGGATAACTTCCCTAACTGGCACAATAAGGAAGAATATCCCGAATGGTCTTTACCTGCATCGTTTATGCTTTTTTATCATTTAGGCCGTGATTGGGAGAAAGTACTGCAGCACATAGGCATCGTAAAAGACACAAACTCATACCCTTACGATATTTTTCCACTACCTGTGCAAAAATCATTGTTTGAGGTATCTAATGAGAAATCACTACATCCCGAGTTCCTTGCAACGGCCGGACTATGGACTATCGCATCACTTGCCGGTAACTGCTTTACTTCCGACCTTCCGGATGAAACAAAGAACATCTTATTCGCACTTATGATTGCTCCTGTATCAGTTGGTAAAACCCCTGCATTTAAAGCAATGTGCGAAACACCGTTAAAGGATTTGTTAGCAAGGGAGGATAAAGAATATGAGGAGGAGGTAAAGAATTGGAACCTACAACGTGCAGATGCCAATAGCCGCAAAGAACCCTTTAACAAGCCACACCCAAAGCGATTCCACCCGTTTGCCGTTGATGGTACCACAGAGGGCTATATCTCACTCATGCAGGATCAGCAGGGCGGTATGGGAGTTTACCATGATGAAGCGGAAACGATACTCAATGCCGGTGCGCATAAAGCAAATAACGATGCCATTTCCTTCTTCACGCAAGCATTCTCCGGTGGCCGTTATACGCAAATTAGGGCCGACAGGTCGAAGGAAAGGGTAGTTAAATCGCTAAACATTTCCCTGCTTATGGGAACGCAGCCATCCCGACTGAAAAACCTATTCGGGGCTGACCGCATCCAGTCAGGGTTTGCATCTCGTTTCCTTATGGTGCAATCCGATTACATTAAATTACAAGAAGAAGTTGACCCTTTTACACCAACCCGGGCCATGTGTCAAGAGTGGAGCGATTTAATTTTCGAACTATACAAGCACAACAAGGAATTCAGCAAAGGCGATAAGCCACCCCGTAAAATCATTGTAACGGATGAAGCAAGACCAATTTTAACAAAATATTATAGGCAGCAGCGAAAGGATGCAAACGATAGGAAAGCCAACTCTGTTGAGGACTATGTAATGGGTACGGAAGCGAAGATGTCAGCGTACTTCTTCCGATTCTGCCACATCATAGCCATCATGCAGAATCCTATGGTTCCACTTGTTACTCGTCAAGTCGCTGACCAGGCATGGCAGCTATACCGTTGGTATGCTGAATCAACCATGCACATTTTAGGTTCAATCTACGAGGAAAATGAATCCGGACTGCCTACGGATCTCCGGTTATTGGTTGATAATTTGCCGGCGAAGTTTACTACGAAGGAAGCGGAAGCCATTTGTGTACGGTTGAATGTAAAGCCAAAAAGGTTCCACAATGCTATGAGGATGCAGGAATTTGCAAAAATATTCAAGCGAGTTTCTCATGGAACTTATGAAAAGATGTAATTTTACTTTTCTTTATTGATAGACAAATCCACCCCCGATGTTTCTACATTGGGGTTTTTTTATACCATTTAGCGTATAAAATCTACCATAGGCAGCGCCATTATATCATATCGGATATAAATTTTACCCAACAAAATGCATGAATTTTGCACAAAATTGCAGTCATATTCTCAATATTCTCACCGAGTGAGAATTTGTAACTTATTGATAATCATAGTGTATGAGGCAATATTCTCACTTTCTCGAGAATTTGAGTAAATAATAATTTTATATCTCTATATTCCTTTATAGTATAATCCTTATAGAGATAACGAGAGGGTGAGAAAATAGTGAGAATTTGAGAATTTGACTATAACTAATTGATAATCATATATTTATGTCAATATAGTGGTGAGAATATCGTGAGAATATTGAGAATTTGAAAATTTAATTGTTCATTAAATAAAATATATGTACATTTGTTCAATAAATAATTAACTATGGAAAAAATGAATCAAAGACAAGCAGCAGAATATTTATGGGTTTGTCAGCACACAATTAAGAGATGGGTAAATAAAGGTTTATTGAGGTGTACTATTGTTGGCACTAAAAAAAGAATCTATGAAAAGAAAGATTTAGATGCATTAAAATCGGTATTGAATCAAAATTCATGGCATCCTTCAAAAGGCATAGAATCAAATTGATTACTTTTGTAAACAACAAGTAAGAACAACGTGCCAAAGAAAGGACATACTAATAACCCGAATGGAAGGCCGAAAGGTTCACCGAATAAGGTTACAAAGACAATCCGGGAGCATTTTGCTACGGCTTTCGATTTATTGCAGGAAGATGACCAGCACAACCTGACTGCTTGGGCAAAAACCAATCCAACAGAGTTCTATCGCCTTGCATCAAAACTCATCCCGACCAAAGTAGAGGCGGACATTCAGCAACCGGTTCAAACCATTATCCAAATTATACCAGACCCTAATTCAGCTCCCATTGCCGATTGAGAAACAGTGTTCAGGGTGTGGAAAACTAAAGTGCCGTCTTCAGATGGACTTTACCAAAAGTTTTTGCCACCTTTGTATGAACAGAGCCGATAACATGAAAATACACTACAACTTTGCCACCCGCAGCCGGCCTACAAAAATGACTGCTGCCATTGCCACCATTGTTGCTTATTCCCACAAATCAGATTACACTATCGGCATCACAGTTGATGATGATGATGATGTAACGCTGAACTCTACCCATTACCTCGAATTACAACGTTATCCTAACGTATACTTTACTCATGGCAGAAGTGAAAGTAAGATTCATGCAATCAACCGTGGTATGGAAGGATGGAAGGGAGATATTGTGGTGAATATGAGCGATGATATGCGATTCCTTGTACCAGGTTATGACATCAAAATAATCAATGCTTTCGCTGACAATCTTGACCAGTTCATTCACTTTCCCGATGGCAGGGTTAATCATCTGCTACCTACTATGAGCATAATGGGTAGAACGTACTATGAGCGGTTCGGGTACATCTACCATCCCCAATACTTTTCCCTATGGTGCGACAATGAGGCAATGGATGTGGCGAAGAAATTGGGTAAGTACAAGTATGTTCCGGAGCGTATATTCGACCATTACCACCCTGCCTGGACTGGTGAGCCGATTGATGCTCAATTACGTCATACACAGGGTTATTATCACATAGACGAACAAACATATATTAAGCGGTCAGCCGCAGGATTCCCAAATGAAACCGTATGACACCGAAAGAGAAAGCAATAGAGTTGGTTAGTAAGATGTATAATGTAGATGGTGGTGGCACAGGTATTGTTGAAAAATCAAATTCTTACTTTCCCAATGGCTGTGTTCACTGGTATGATTCCAAAAAGTATGCCTTAATTGTAGTGGATGAGATAATTGGCGCTAATATGGATGATTGGAGTCATTCGGAATACTGGCAACAAGTAAAATCCGAAATCGAAGCCCTATGATTATAATAGCAGCATTACTTTTATCAATACCTTTATTTGACATCGCCGAGGCATTGAAAGAAATATCAAAGAAAATTAAATCATAAAATCGGAATTTCCGAATTTATATCACTATGACCCTATCAATCTTAATCTGCACCATTCAAGGCCGTGAGGGTTATCTCACCCGACTATTGCAGGAATTAGTGCAGCAAAAGGCACGGTTACCAATTCAATTACTTGATGAAGTAGAAATCATTGTCGAATCGGATAATGGTGCCATGAGTACAGGGCGCAAACGTAACTACCTTATAGGCAAGTCAACGGGCAAGTATATTGTATTCGTGGATGATGATGACATGATCGCACCCACCTACATCGCTGACATACTTGAAGCCGCAAAGCAGGATCCCGATGTAATCGTATTTAACGGAATAATGACCACCAACGGCACGGATGAGCGGAAGTGGTATATCAGTAAGGAATACGGCTATGAGGCGAAAGATGGGGCATATTATCGCTACCCTAACCACATTGTACCGGTACGCAGAGAGATAGCCGTTAAGTTCCCATTTCAAGACATTAAGATTGGGGAAGATTATCTGTATGCAACTGCGATGCACAATGCAAAGGTTCTGCAGACAGAGGTCAAGATTGAGAAGGAACTTTATCACTACCAGTTTAGAACAAATAAGTAAGTTATGGAACTATATTGGTGCCGACATTGTAAGGATACTAAACAATTGCTTAATAAAAATGTAGAAAATGGTGTACAAGAATGCTATTATTGCAAAACAGAACCTACCCCACCACAACCCTACTACCACACCGGAACCTATGAAGCCATTAAAGTTATCGAAGCATGGGGATTGAACTTTTCACTCGGTAATGTGATTAAATATGTCGCACGTGCAGGGCGAAAGACGGATAATCCTATTGAGGACTTGGAGAAAGCGAAATGGTATATTGAAAGAGAGATTGAAAAACTGAAAGGCAAATGAGATATTCCCAAAACAACGAACAAGATGTAATCGAACAATACTTCCGCACATCGGGAGTATTCCTGGACATCGGTGCTAATGATGGTGTTACCTTAAGCAATACCTATGCTTTGCAACTCAACGGATGGGGTGGTGTACTTGTAGAGCCGAGTGAAGATGCCTTCAATCGCATACCACCGAATGACAAGGTAAAAGCGTTCAATGTGGCAATCGGTACGGCAGACGGAACTTGTACCTTTCACGAAATGGGAACACATCTCAATAGGGGTGATGTATCGCTGCTATCCACCATTAAGAAATCAGAGATGAAGCGTTGGAATGGTACAGAATTTAAGGAACGAATGACAGAAGTATGGACTTACAAGACGTTAGTCAAGAACTCCCCCTACAAGGTATTTGATTTTATCAGCATTGATGCGGAAGGTATGGACTTTGAGATATTGGAACAGATAAACCTATCGCATACACAAATGGTGTGCATTGAGCATAATGGCAATGCTGACCTATTTCAGCTCATTAAAGAATACTGCAATGGGTTCGGACTGCATAAGAAATTACTTAACAATTTAGAAAATGTAATATGGGCGAGATAGTATCAATATCAATATCCTTTGCTATGTTTGGCTTTGGACTGCTAATGTTTGTTTGGGCATATAAATTATTCAAAGATGAAAAGTAAAGTAATCACATCTTTATCCTCCACAGGTAGGGAAAACTACAATGAAGCGATGTTAGGACTAATCCGTTCTATCAATCGCAATGCTCCCGACTATGACACTCATTTGCGTAGTGTAGATGGCTATGTGGATGAATACCAGGGTAGAAAAATACTACAAGGCAAATGGCCGAAGTCAGGCCAATACGAATCATGGAGCCATCAAAATATGCCGTATCAGTTTAAGCCGGTAATGGTCGCCGAAGCGTATGAGTTGGGGTACCGGAAAATAATATGGTGCGATTCAACCATTCGAGTAATGCGCAACCCTGACCCACTCTGGCAACTTGCAGCGGAGCATGGTATTGTAGCGTGGAACAATGAAGGGCATCCACTCCACAAGTATATGCCCGACCATCAAATTGCATGGTTAGGACTTAATAGCTACCAAGATGTAATGTCAATGTATCAGATTATGGCGTGTTGCATAGTGTTTGACTTCGACCATCCTGCGACTAAACCGATATTCGATAAGTGGATTGAAGGTGCCTTTAATAACTGCTTCCACCATAACGAGAGTAAGAATCCACACTATGTCAGCAGCAGACACGATCAATCGCTGCTATCAGCAATCATGAATCTCAATGGTGTAAAGGTGCAGCCGTATGGTGGACTTGCATACCGTGAGTTTATGCCCGTTGACCCATTTTTCATTAATTGGGGTGTAAAAGATTAAATTTGTAATATGAATCATAAAGAAATAACACAATCAGAACATCATGAAAATATCCGTAAAAAATTATGGATTGATGTTTATGTAGCTTATGTTGCTGCTTCAAATTCAACTGACAAAGATGGTGCTTATGTTTGGGCTGATATTGCACTAAAGAGATTTGATGAAAGATTTAATGAACCTAAACAATCTCACGAATAATGGGCTACACAGGAAAAACAATCGAACTAATTGACCTCATCATTGACAGAGTGCAAACGGTAGTAGATTTAGGCGCACAGAATGATTACCGCCATCCGACACTACCTGCACCATACGTTAAAGATACCTACTATGCCAACAAAGAGTACACAGCCATTGACATTAGCGGAGAGAACGGTAGTCAACCATACGACCTTTCCGAACTTCACGATTTCGGAATCCAATACGATTTACTCGTGGATGCAGGGACATCTGAACACGTGGGAAATAACGGTAAACATGACATCAAAGCCATCTACAACTGTTGGAAAAACAAACACAATCTCGTTAAAGTTGGAGGATTCATTGTCAGCGAAAACCCAAAAACAGGGAACTGGCCGGGGCATGGATTCAACTACTATACAACGGACTTTTATAAGTTACTCGCTGCCTTTGGTGAGTATTCTCTTATTGACTTGGGTGAACATCCAGCAATGGGTAATACGACTGATGGATGGAATGTTTACTGCGTTATGCAAAAGACAAAAGAGGACTTCATAACAATCGAGAAATTCAAGAAGTGTGGTATCGCAACAAGTTAAGCAGATAAAGGCAACATCTGTATTCTATGCCAACAAAGAAGCATACGAAAAGGGTTACCCAATAATCTGCAATGAGGGGGGAAGTCGATCGTCGAAATCATTCTCCATCGTACAACTACTGATTCAGATAGCATCTACCCAACGTAATAAGCGTATCAGCATCGTATCGCACTCACTACCACACATCAAACGGGGAGCGTACAGGGATTTCAAGACCATTATGGAAGAATGGAATATGTGGAAGGATGAAGATTTCAGCTTCACCGATTTCATCTACAAATTCCCTAATGGAAGTTATATTGAACTATTCGGACTTGAAGATGAGCAAAAAGCACGGGGGCCGGGTAGGGATATACTATTCGTGAATGAAGCTAACCTAATTAAAAAGACCTTATTCGACCAGTTAGCCATGCGTACAACGGGTACGATATTCCTTGACTGGAACCCTGCGGACTTCGTTAGTTGGGTGTACGATGTTGCGGACAATCCGAACAATAAGCGGATAAAATCTACCTATCTCAATAACAAGGGCAACTTATCCCAAACGCAAATAGACATCATTGAGGGGTATAAGAACCTGCCCGATGATTTCATGTGGAAGGTGTATGGATTAGGGGAAAGGGGTGCAGCGAAAGAGATAATCTACACCAAATGGCAGATAACAGATGTATTGCCGGAGGGGGGCGATGTGTTCTATGGTTTGGACTTCGGATATGTCCATCCACTTGCACTCGTTAAGGTGGTACACTATGAGGGTGCGAACTATGTGCAGGAATTAATCTACAAATCGGGATTAACGCCATCTGAAATAAGCAGGGAAGTCAAAGACCATATATCAGACCGCAAACCCGTGTACTGCGATGCAGCCGAACCGAAATCTATTGAAGAACTTTACAGGGGTGGTATTAATGCACAGGCAGCAAATAAGGAAGTATGGCCGGGAATACTGAAGGTTAAATCTTATCCGTTGTACGTTACTGCCAATAGTAAAAATATCATTCGGGAGCTGCAATCGTACAAGTGGAAGAAGGATAAGAATGACAATGTTATTGATGAACCGGTGAAGGAGAATGACGATGGGTTAGATGCGATGAGGTACGCCATCTTCACCCATCTACATAAGCCGGCATTTCAGGTGGCGGTATGGTAGGCGAATTAATCGTAATTTTGCCATAACAAATAATAACTTATGGGTTTATTCGATTTCCTCCGCCGCAAGGCAGCACCCGTTAAAACACCTGTTCAAGTATCAATCGAAAGGGGTTTGATAACTTGGGATGGGCAGAATCAAGCAGAAATTGTTAGGGATAGTTACATCGGTAATGACTTGGTATATGCCATCATTACGCTGATTACCCAAAAGGCGAAAGTGGCACCCTGGGGAGTGTATAAGGTGAAGGATAAGGCGAAGGCAAAGCAGTACCAGGCGAAACTAAACTCACCCGTTACCATTGACTTGAAAGAACTAAAGGAACTGAAAGAACAAGCCTTTGAACTATACGAAGGCGATGCCCGGCTGAATGAGTTGTTGAAATACCCAAATAGTGAAGATTCATGGAGCGATCTTATCGAACAATGGGTAGGGTTTAAGAAGATCACAGGCAATTCCTTCATCTATGCGAAAATGGTGGGCGATGCATCTGTGAACAAGGGCAAGCCAATGGAGTTGTATGTACTACCGGCACAATACATGGCCGTTAAGGTTGACATTGAACAATTCCCACCAAAGAAGGTAGCCTATCAGTTGTATTACGGGCAGTATATTCCTTTCAATACGATTGAAATCCTTCATGATAAGTACTTCAATCCCGAATGGTCAGCAACCGGTGGGCAGTTGTATGGATTGTCGCCTTTACGCGCGGCATCGAAGGTATTGACACGCAGCAATTCAAGTAAGACCGCATCTGTTGCCATGTTCGATAACATGGGGCCACAGGGGGTACTTTACATGGATGATCTACGATTCGACCCATTAAGCGGTGGCGCACAAGCACAAGCACTTAAAACGCAAATATCAATGGCATCCGGTGCAGGGAAGCATGGTAGTGCAGCCGTATCAGGGTACAAGGTAGGATGGACACAGATAGGCCTACCTGCAAAAGACCTTCAACTAATCGAATCAGAGAAATGGGATAAAGAAGCACTATGCTCAATCTATGGTGTACCACCTGTTCTATTAGGTTCGCAGGATGCGGCCACATACAACAACATGAGGGAAGCGGAAAAGTCGCTGACTTTACGGGCCGTTCTTCCCGAACTTATTGCCATCCGGGATAACCTTAACCGGAAGATGAAGACCGATTGGGGGTATAAGAACACCGATATATTCGTGGACTTCGATTTGACCGTATATCAAGAACTTGAAGCGAACAGGGAAGCACAGGCGCAATGGCTGAATACTTCATGGTGGCTAACACCGGAGCAGAAACTGAAGGTAATGGGTATAGCACCAGACCCGAATGTGCCGCTTGAAGATTATCAGAAGTTGTATATTCCACAGGGATTAATGCCGCTTGATGACTTTACTAATCTTCCCGATGTACCGCCAACTATACAATAAATACCGAAAGAAATATAGGGTACTTATCAAGAAGGAACTTGATAAGCAATGCAAAGCTATACTCAATGGTGAGCAACCTGACCAAAGCGGACTAAGGCGCATTATCAGCCAACTGCATCAAGGCGCAGGAATGACAATGGCTAAATACAACTATGACAAGATTAGGCGCAAAGCAGGGATAAAGGATAACCTTACACCGCAACAAAGATGGGCGATAGTGATTAAGTTATTTTTAGATCAGGGGTTGACCATGCTTACAGATGGAATTACATCAACAACAAAAGAAACTATCCGCAAGGTGTTAATCAAAGGGATGCAGGAAGGGTGGAGCATTACGCAAATGATGAGCGAACTTGAAAAGTCAGGCATTAATGCGTACAGAGCGGAACTGATTGCACGAACAGAAACTACGAGAGCCGCAAATCAGGGAGCGTTACTTGGTGCCGTATCTACAGGGCTACAAACTGAAAAGGAATGGATAGCGATAACAGATGACAGAACTCGTAGAATACCACGTGATAAGTTCGATCATTTGCACATGGATGGTAAGCGTGTTGCAGTAGATGAACCTTTCACCGTTCCCGGAATGGGAAGTGTAGAACAGATGGAATATCCGGGTGATAGCAGGGCAAGTGCAGGGAATGTATGTAACTGTAGATGCACCGTTGGTTTTGAAGTAGTGAGGGATGAGAATGATATGCCCGTATCTATACAAGGCAACTTAAGAGGGCCGGCCGGCACCCTGTGGAGTTTATGGAATAATAGTTTATTTTTGCAATTACAAATGTTATTGAATGAAGCAATATAGCGTTAAAGATATAATGAACGGGGTTGAAGATGTTGACAAAGAAAGCCGCAAGGTGAAAGCCGTGTGGGCAAGAATGAGCAATGTTGACCTTGACAATGACATTATCAGTCCTGCTGCATTTACAAAGACAATCAATGAAAGAGGGCCGCAAGGGAAGAACCTTATTTGGTCATTAGTTGACCATAAAACTTCGATGAAGTATGCTTTGGGTAAACCTAAAGAATTATACGTTGAAGGCGATGCACTTATAGCCGTAACAGAAGTAATCGAAACTGAAATGGGTGAAGATATGCTGAAATTATACGAAGCAGGTTTAATCAATCAGCACTCAATCGGTTTTAGTACTATCAAATCGGAGATGGATAATAGTACTGGCATTCGTACCATTACAGAACTTATGCTCTATGAAGGTAGTGCCGTATTATGGGCAGCAAATCCCGAAACTCCGACAATATCCATCTACAAAGGAATGGAGCCGGAAGTAGTGAAAGAAACGCTAAACGGGAGATTGGAGAAACTAATCAAAGCGTTTAAACACGGCACATTCACAGATGAAACTTTCTCCCTATTGGAGATTGAAATAAAGCAAATCCAAACTGCAATAAACGAAATCACCACTCAACCCGCAGCGAAAGCAGTCGAGCCGGAATCAACTGTTGTAT
>Ga0209990_10002521_pt1 | contig 14294 bp, 9 predicted proteins | sample NOAtaG_6_FD_187304 | JGI IMG/M metagenome (GOLD analysis project Ga0209990, IMG submission 187304) | Freshwater lake microbial communities from Lake Erie, under a cyanobacterial bloom - NOAA_Erie_Diel5S_2200h metaG (SPAdes) (version 2) | ecosystem: Environmental > Aquatic > Freshwater > Lake ...
TGAACCTCTTGCCCCTGTTGGTCCCGTTGCACCCTGAGGTGAAGGTCCTTGACCTCCCTTGGCTCCTTGTGCACCTATTGCTCCTCCAGCACCTGTTGGTGAGGCTCCTTGTGAACCTTGTGCACCTATTGCTCCTCCAGCACCTGTTGGGGATGGTCCTTGTGAACCTTTCGCACCTTGTGCACCTATTGCTCCACCACTACCTGTTGGTGAAGGTCCTTGTCCTCCTCTTGCGCCTTGTGCCCCTCCAGCACCTGTTGGTGAAGGTCCTTGTCCTCCTCTTGCACCTTGTGCTCCTATACCCCCTTGAGCTCCTATTGGAGAAGATCCTTGAGCACCTTGAGATCCGATAGCACCTGTGGCTCCCGCAGGGGAAGGTCCTTGATTACCTTGAGCACCTTGAGCACCGGCTGGGCCTTGTGGTCCTACGGGTGATGGTCCTTGTGCTCCTTGGGCACCCTGAGCTCCTCCTGTACCTGTCGGAGATGCTCCTTGTGATCCTTGAGGTCCTTGTGCACCTTGATCTCCTATTCCTCCTTGAGTTCCAATAGTACCTTGGGCGCCAGGATTGGTAACTCTATTACCTTGCCACTGAGCAGATCCTCCTACGTCATCGATTAATAATCCTGCTGAGTTTCTAACTGATCCCACATTCAAGTCCACTCCGACAGTGGAAATTCCTTCACCTGACACGTTAGACATTGTGAAGAATTGGGATTTTCCCGGTGCAGAAAAAGTTAGCTTTGAACCAACTCTTGTCAATGTGGTGGTAGTTCCACCTGTATCAATAAATTGTATCGTTCCACCCGATGGAATTATTATAATATCTTCAGGCACTTGTCAAATTTTTAAGTCTGTTTATTCTCTCATAAATAGAATCAATCCTTGTTTGTTGTTCTTTAATCGCACCTACAGCAATTGCAACAATCAATCCGTATTCCATCGTTTTGTGCCCTGATGCATCAGTCCAAACAGCCGTAGGGACACTTTTTTCTATTTCTTGTGCAATGAAGCCTAAACTACGATTATTGAAATAAGGTAGATTGAAGGTATCGTCAAGTTCTGATCCTTTGAATGCAGTCTTCACGTAATCTTTGTTCCAATCAAAGTAAACTCCTCTCATTTCTTGAACTTTGGAATAGTTACCTTTCAAACCTTTAATTGATTCTTTCAATCTGGCATCTGATGGTGGACCCTGAGGACCAATCGCCCCTCTGAATCCTTGGGCTCCTGTGTTACCTTGAGGTCCTGCAGGTCCTACGTTTCCTTGTGGTCCCGGAGGTCCTATTGGTCCAGTTGGTCCCTGATTACCTCTTGGTCCTTGAGCACCTCCTGGACCTGAATAACCTTGAGGTCCAACTGCTCCCTGTGGACCTCTTGGTCCTCTGAATCCTATTTCACCCTGAGCTCCTGCAGGTCCTTGGTTTCCTATTCCTCCCGTACCACCTTGAGGTCCTGTAAATCCAGCTGGTCCTTGAGCACCTGTTGGTCCCTGATTACCCTGTCCACCTGCATTACCCTGAGGTCCTTGAGCACCTTGTGGTCCTTGGCCCCCTGGGAAACCTGTTGGTCCCTGTGAACCTCTATTACCTTGTGCTCCTGTGGCTCCTTGAAATCCTTGCGGACCTTGACCTCCTCTATTACCTTGACCTCCTGTTGCACCAACAAAACCTTTTGGTCCTTGACCACCTCTTGGTCCCGTACCACCTTGAGCCCCTTGATATCCTGTTGGTCCTACAAAACCTGTTGGACCCGTACCACCTTGGGCTCCTTGATATCCTGTTGGTCCCTGAGGTCCTTGTGGACCAACACCACCTTGAGCACCTTGATATCCTGTTGGTCCCTGAGGTCCTTGTGGTCCCACAGTTCCTTGTGCTCCTGTATTACCTTTAAATCCTGTTGGTCCCTGAGGTCCTTGTGGACCAACACCACCTTGTGCACCTTGGTAACCTACTGGTCCTTGTGGACCAACACCACCTTGTGCACCTTGTGCTCCTGTATTTCCTTTGAATCCTGTAGGTCCTACTGTACCTTGTCCTCCTTGTGCTCCTGTGGCTCCGATGTAACCTTTCGATCCTTGACCTCCCTGAGCACCTTGTGCTCCTGTGGCTCCGATATTACCTTTATCTCCTGTTGGTCCTACTCCACCTTGTGAACCTCTTGGACCTTGAGCACCTCCAAAACCTGTTGGTCCGACTCCACCCTGTCCTCCTTGAGCACCTGTAGCACCTATATTACCTTTAAGACCCTGAGGTCCAACTCCACCTTGTGAACCTTGTGATCCTTGAGCACCACCGAATCCTGTCGGTCCAACTGTTCCTTGTCCTCCTTGTGCTCCTGTGGCTCCGATGTTTCCTTTGAATCCTGTTGGTCCTACACCTCCTTGAGCACCTTGAGATCCTGTTGCTCCAACATATCCCTTTGAACCTTGTCCTCCCTGAGCACCTTGTGCTCCTGTGGCTCCGATATTACCTTTATCTCCTGTTGGTCCTACACCTCCTTGAGATCCTCTGGCACCTTGAGCACCACCGAATCCTGTCGGTCCAACTGTTCCTTGTCCTCCTTGTGCTCCTGTGGCTCCGATGTTTCCTTTGAGACCTTGTGGTCCAACACCACCTTGAGAACCTTGAGATCCTTGTGCACCGTTAAAACCTGTTGGCCCCACCGTTCCTTGTCCTCCTTGTGCCCCTGTTGCACCTATATCACCTTTGAAGCCTGTTGGCCCTACTGTTCCTTGCCCTCCTTGTGCTCCTGTTGCACCCACATATCCTTTTGGCCCTTGACCTCCCTGAGCACCTTGGGCACCTTGGGCTCCTATATCACCTTTGAATCCTGCAAAACCGAATGTACCTTGTGAACCTTGACCACCTTGAGCACCCTGAAAACCAGTTGGTCCTACCGTTCCTTGACCACCTTGAGATCCTTGAGCACCAATGTTACCTTTGAATCCTGTTGGCCCTACTGTTCCTTGTCCACCTTGAGATCCTTGAGCACCAATGAAACCCTTTTCACCTTGTGAACCTTGACCACCTTGAGATCCTTGAGCACCAATGTTACCTTTGAATCCTGTTGGTCCTACACCTCCTTGAGCACCTTGAGATCCTTGTGCTCCACCAAAACCAGTCGGTCCTACACCTCCTTGAGCACCTTGAGATCCTTGTGCCCCAATATTACCTTTAAGTCCTGTTGGTCCTACACCTCCTTGAGCACCTTGAGATCCTTGTGCCCCAATGAAACCTTTTTCACCCTGAGGTCCTTGTGATCCTTGATTACCTTGAGCACCAATAAATCCTTTTTCACCCTGAGGTCCTTGAGCACCTTGTGGTCCTTGGCCCCCCTGAGCGCCAGCAAAACCTACAACACCTTGGCCCCCTTGTGAACCCTGAGCACCTTGTGCTCCTGTCTTACCTTTAAATCCTGTAGAACCTTGTCCACCCTGTGAACCCTGAGCACCTTTGTTTCCCTGATTACCTTGAAATCCTTGTGATCCCTGTCCACCTTGAGAACCTTGTGCCCCTGTTTTACCTTTGAATCCTTGGGATCCCTGAGCACCTTGTGTTCCTATGGTACCCTGTGAACCTTGGGCTCCCTGAGCACCTTTAATATTTTGTAAATTACCTCCCCAAGTTCCATCAGAATTAATTGCTAAATTACCCTTAATTCTCAAACTACCTGTGGACATCGTCAAACCTGTTGTAGTGATTCCTGAAGTAGGATTGATCACAGTACCACTTGATTGTGTTGATGATGATACCACCAATGCAGCGCCTGATGGAGTAGCCACAACATTTAGTTGAACCTGTCCAGTGTCCCCCTTGAAAACAATGTGGGGATTAGTATTAGAAGTTGTCCCCGTAGGATATATTATAATATTATTGGGCATTATTTGAGTAAGTTTTCTAGTTCATTAATCTTCTTATTGATATCTTCAATAAATAGTTGTTGCTCTTTTATACCTTCAACCACCAAAGCATTTAATTTTGGATAGTTGATCTTATAATAGCCGTCTTCCAAATCAATTTCAACTACTTCAGGAAGTATTTTCTCTACTTCTTGTGCAATAAAACCTAAAGTGTGTTTTTTATCTCTCGGATAACCTTTTTTCAATTCAAAAAAAGTATTATTCCAATCGAACTCAACTGGTTCGAGTTTCATAATCATTTCCAAAGCATTTGCTATCGTCTCTATTTCACTTTTAATCTTCTCATCCGAACATGCTGCAGAGTAGAAAATCTGACCAACACCACTGATAGAATAACAATCTGAAATGTATGAGAAGTAACCATAACCACAAACGTTATACGAGTTAGTATAGTTTTGACAGTCTGTCTGATTATCATACATATAATAACCCGCTAAACCGAATGTATAAGACCAGAAACTACAATATGCTGGTGGGAAGTTACAAGCTGACCAACAGTCATATCCAGCACCAACAAAATAACTTGAACAGTTTTGAGGACCAGGCAGACCTGTCTTTCCCACGTTACCCTGAGCACCTTGAGCACCTTGTGGTCCAGGCCCCCCTGCATTACCTTGTGGTCCTCTTGGGCCTGGAGCCCCTTGAGGTCCCTGAAATCCCGCAGGACCTTGTGGTCCGGGCGGGAAAGGCCCTTGGTTACCTTGAGCACCTGTATAACCTTGATATCCTGTAGGACCAGGCAAACCTTGTGGTCCTTGGTTCCCTTGTGGTCCTTGACCACCTTGAGGTCCAGCAGCACCTTGTGGCCCTGGAGGTCCTTGAGGTCCTGTTGCTCCCGCAATACCTTGTGGACCTTGATTACCTCTTGGTCCTTGAGCACCTCTCGGTCCATTAGGTCCTGCTGGTCCTTGTGGACCTTGGAATCCTACTGGTCCCTGTGGTCCTACGGCCCCTGCAGCTCCCTGTGGTCCTTGGAATCCTGTAGGACCTTGTGGACCGGGCGCTCCAGCATCTCCCGCAATACCTTGATATCCTGTGGGACCTTGTGGCCCAATTGGTCCGGCAGCACCTTGAGGACCCGTTGGTCCTATCGGACCTTGTGGTCCTGTTGGGCCTGCTGGCCCTTGTGGACCCTGAGCACCTGTGGGACCTGTTGGTCCTATTGGACCTGCCGCTCCGACGTTACCTGTGGCACCTATTGGTCCTTGTGGACCAGTTGGTCCAGTATCTCCTATGGCTCCCGTACCACCTTGAGCACCTGTAGGACCTGTTGGTCCTATTGGTCCAGCTGAACCCACATTTCCTTGTGGGCCTGTTGGTCCTTGTGGGCCAGTTGGTCCTGTATCTCCAATACCACCTGTTGGACCTGTTGGTCCTTGGAATCCTTGTGGTCCTGTTGGCCCTGTATCTCCTGCAACCCCTTGAGGTCCTTGGAATCCTCCTGGTCCTGTAGGCCCTGTATCTCCAATACCACCTTGTGGTCCTGTAGGCCCTGTATATCCTTGTGGTCCTATCGGTCCTGCAGGACCTTGTGGTCCCTGAGGTCCTTGAAACCCTGTTGGACCCGTTGGTCCTGTATCTCCAATACCTCCCGTTGGCCCTGTTGGTCCTTGTGGCCCTGTTGGTCCTTGTGGTCCTGTTGGTCCTTGTGGTCCCTGAGGTCCTTGAAACCCTGTTGGACCCGTTGGTCCTGTATCTCCAATACCACCTGTTGGACCTGTTGGTCCTTGGAATCCTGTTGGTCCTTGTGGTCCTGTGTCTCCCGCAAACCCTTGAGGTCCTTGGAATCCTCCTGGTCCTGTTGGCCCTGTATCTCCAATACCACCTTGTGGTCCTGTAGGGCCTGTATATCCTTGCGGTCCTATTGGTCCTGCAGGTCCTTGCGGTCCCTGAGGTCCTTGAAAACCTCCAGGTCCCGTTGGTCCTGTATCTCCAATACCACCTTGTGGGCCTGTTGGTCCTTGTGGTCCCTGAGGTCCTTGTGGGCCTGTTGGTCCTTGTGGACCTTGTGGTCCTTGGAAACCTGTCGGACCTGTTGGTCCTGTGTCTCCTATTCCTCCGGCAAAACCTTGTGGGCCTTGGAAACCTGTCGGTCCTTGTGGGCCTGTATCACCTCCAAACCCTTGTGGTCCTTGGAATCCTCCTGGTCCTGTAGGGCCTGTATCTCCTATACCACCTTGAGGTCCCTGAGGGCCTTGGAATCCTGTTGGTCCAATAGGTCCGGCTGTTCCTTGTGGACCTTGTGGACCTTGTGGACCTTGTGGTCCTGTTGGCCCTGTATCTCCAATACCACCTGCTGGTCCTGTCGGTCCTTGGAAACCTGTAGGTCCTTGCGGTCCTGTGTCACCAACAACTCCTTGTGGACCCTGGAATCCTCCTGGCCCTGTTGGCCCTGTATCTCCAATACCTCCTGCTGGTCCGGTTGGTCCTTGAAAACCCGTAGGTCCTTGTGGCCCTGTTGGTCCTTGTGGTCCTTGTGGTCCTTGGAATCCTCCTGGTCCTGTTGGACCTGTATCTCCAATACCACCTGTTGGTCCGGTTGGTCCTTGGAATCCTCCTGGTCCTGTTGGTCCTGTATCTCCTATAACACCCTGAGGTCCTTGGAATCCTCCTGGTCCTGTTGGTCCTGTATCTCCTATAACACCCTGAGGTCCTGTTGATCCCTGTGGTCCTTGCGGACCTGTTGGTCCTGTTGGTCCTTGGTTACCCTGAGGGCCTTGAAAACCTTGTGGTCCCTGAGGTCCTGTGTCACCTATCACACCTTGTGGTCCTTGAAAACCACCGAATCCAGTATCACCAATAGCTCCTGCCACACCTGTTGGCCCTTGAAATCCAGGAAATCCTCCTGGTCCCGCAGGACCATTGTCTCCCACAACACCTACTGTTCCCTGTGGACCTGTATTTCCTTTGAATCCCGTGGGTCCCGTAAAACCTGGCGCACCCTTTAGGTTATCTACCGGTCCTATCCAATTTAGTGTATTATTCGCCCATTGAACCGCTCCAGCACTTGCAAAGTTTGTAAAGTTGATAGGTACTCCTGTCATGTTGACTTGTGCCGCTCCTGGTTTCAGTTCGATACCAAGACCACCACCAGTACTACCTGAAAAAGTTATAGTGGCACCTGAGGAAACTTTCCACTCCTGAATTTGGTCAGATGTGTCCGTATAATAGATGTAAGGAAGTTTTGTGGCCTGACTACCTCTACTTGGGACTATGAGAATGTTTTTAGGCATGTATTAAAAATGAATTTCTTATAAATACACTATAAAGTGATTTGTAACAATAAATATAACGAACTATACAAGTTCTTTTTGAAAAATATTATAATTTCAATCACAATAAAGAATTATGAAAACTATATTGGAAATACAAGATAAAAAGGCGAAGTGCAATCTTTTTGCTGACTTCATATTACAAAAGTTTGGTATCAATTCCGCAACTGTTATACACATTGTCGATCACAACAATTTTGTTGTTGTAAATGGATATACAAATAAAAAAGACATATTAAACATGAATGAGATCACGACGGAATTCAACAAGAAATACTCACAGTTGGTTTCACCTATAACTCATACAATTGACTTATTAGACTATGGACAGGAAATACTACCTGTAAACTCAATAAAATCATTAATCTATCTTACTTCAGACAACAATTCTTATCATTATAGTTTGGTTGATAAGTTCAAAGAAAATAAAAACTCCTATTTATTCGATGGAGTTAGAACCTACGAACAGTTAGAAAACACCCACAGACCCTCAACCTCAGAATTCCCACACGGCTATTCTATGAATCAAGGTAGAACTCTCCACTACTACTCGAAGTACATCGGATATAATCTTATGAGAGAAGTAATTGGCACTAAGTTGAGTATAGAATTGAATACATCAAAAGAAAAACCAATCGAATTTATCAGTGTGGACTGGAACGAACACGATGAAAAACTTGAATCATACGTTTTAGACAGTTTCGACTTTAACTTTGATAAATTAAATGAGAATATAAAAAAAATGGATCTGTCACTTGAGGTAACAAATCCAATTGAAGATTTTGATTTTCTTAAAGAAAAATTAGAACTCGATCCTTTTATTTGATAAGACTTCTATGGTTCTCAATGATTGTAACTGCTTCAGTCAATTCATTGAAATCCCTTTCAGGAACGTATTGATATGCGGTGTGTTCACCGTTTTCTGTTTCGATGATTAAAACTGCTGGAATCATTTCGTTGTTATTTATCTTAGAAAAAAGATCATATTCGTCCGAAAACTCATCGATATCTCTTTCAAAGAATTCTATTTTTGCCTCGTCAAGCAATTTTTTGAAGTCCACACAATATGGACAACCTTTCATCGTATAAACTATTACAGATAATTCCATTATACTAAGTTCAAAGAGGATTTGATGGACTCAGCCAATTGGTCAGGACTTTGTACCCCGACTTTAGTGTCAATAATCGATCCGGCTTTAATATATTTCAATGTAGGTACACTTCTTACACCCATCTCCAATATGAAATCTCTATCTGAATCTACATCGAACGCGTAGACAGGAAGTTTAACTCCTTTCTCTTCTAAAATTTCAAAATTCTTAGTAAGAACTTTACAAGGTCCACACCATGTTGCGAAGAAATCTATTACGAATGATTCTTTATTTTCTATTTTCTCTTTAAGTTGTTGTGACGTTAGTTTTTCCATTTTCAATTTTTTTTAATAATGATTGTATGTAGAATTTAATTTTATCGGCGTTTCTGATTTCATAATAGATCATACCGGTGTATGACGTATCGTTTATCTTTATCAAATATAAATAGAATAACTCATTCTTAAAGATCTGAGATTTCCAGTTAACCGTATTGGATTGAGAATAAACTTTTTCAAACTTTTCAAAGTTATTGAGATCTATACTCATTGGTGGTAATTCAATCTCAGAAAAAAACTTGTTTTCTGTATTTTCAACCCATTTTATGTATTGATGTTTTTCCATATTAAAAATTGAGTAAGTCGATGTAATTGTATGATTTGTTTTTATCTATCAAATTATAGGTCCAAAATAAGAATCCGTTTTCCGCCCAATCAGAATCGGAATGTAAAGTTTTATGATTAGCCAATAACTTTTCAATCTTGACAGTGTTTACTGTTTTACCATCCCCAATATAAGTTTCCATCCTCTCATCCAAAAGTCTTAGCGGTTCATTCCATTCCTCAGATAACCATGAGTTAAATTTTCCAAGTGATTGTGGTCGGTTGAAAGTAACTCTTCCATCTTTTTTGAAAACTTGGTATTCAATGGTTGCACGCTCTGTGGATATTGTAGATTCTTTTCTGAGCGATATAATAATTGATGATGGTCTTCCAATATAGGTCTTAACACAATTGTTTTGACTCATACTTTCAGCATTGTACTCATCAGAGTTAACAAGGATAACAGGGTAATATACATCATCCCCATCCTGTATCGGTATTTTAAAGGCATCGTACAGTGACTGTGGATAGATCCTTGTATAAAATCCTCTCTTGTAAAACTCATATAGATCACTCCAGTCCAAATGTTCCTGCATAAAACTTTTATGATCTTTAGACTTCCACTTGATGTTTTCACCAACCCCTTTAAGATAAACATACATATCACAGTGATCATATAGTGATCCCCAATTGATATTATTTTCCAAAGTGTCTTTGAAACATTCGAATACACATCTTAATTCAGGTTTTGTTGTAAATTCTTGAAATTGAGGAACAATCCAAGTCGAACTCGTAGGATCCACATCCAAGGACAATTTCACAAATTTGGGATCCTGAAGTACCCACTCACTTGGAAAGTAATTTAACATTGATTTTAGTCTGTGTAGATTGAGTCCATTTGTTGCAGAATGTATGGCTCTTTTGATTACATCACCTTTGACCTTATGATCAGACATTAACGCTTCAACCAATTTCATATCGTGCTTCCTTAGGGTTTTCAAGGTAGGAAACAATCCGAATCCGTTGAAGTATAGTGGGTAGTTGTTTGGGTATTTTACCTTTTTTGTCTCTAAATAAAATTTGATTATTTCGTTATGAATTTCATCGCCGTGTTTAATGTTTGGATTAATATTTTGAGCAAAAGCCAATATTGCCTTATCAGCAATTTCAGCCGACTCAGTTCTGTCATTTGGAAGTTTTGAAATTATAATTTGTCTTATTTGAGAAATTGGATTATTTGCAAAGTAATTTCTCCTCAGTTTCTTTGTAAACTTTCTCTTTCTTTGGTATCCTAAAAGATTTCCGGTGTATATGTCTCCCTTCCTCTTATCTATGGTAAGAAATTCGACATTACGGTTAACCTTGAACCAGTGAGCACCTTTTCTTCTTGATTTGTAACCGTAAAATACTTTGATTGAAACTTTATCTTCACCTTTTGTCTCAACCACAATCATTGTATCATGTTTAGACACAGTGCAGAGTTGGTTGGCAAAGTTTTCAACGAAATCATTCTCTTCATTACTTTCCCCATTGTGCATGAAAATAAGACGATCTTTGTCGAAGTTTTCTGCGTAAGACAGATGAACATAATCTTTGTGGAAAAGCGTGTAGAACTTACTTATATTATATTTGAATAGTTCTTGTTTCATATTATTGTACCAAAGTAATTGGTATTGCAAATATAACAAAAATATCCTTTCTCTTTCAATTTTTCACTTAATTTTACATCCCAATCCCCATCTGTGTGTTCTGTTTTTTCTGTTAATGATTCTTTCACAACATCTCGGAAGTTCCCTTCAATTAACATAATACCAGATATAATATCAACCGACCAAATACCTCTTTTTTCATAATTTATGTAATCATTCTTGAGATCGGTCTCCATGATATGGAAATTAGCATAATCTCCAGTCTCAGATACAATCATTGGTGAAATCATTTTTTTGTTAGTACCCATAAGGATCTCAAGTGATCTTGTGTTTCTGAAAATGAAATTGGAGTCAGCAATCAAATAGTAATCAGCTTCACCTCGTTCTAAAAAATCAACCCTTGAATCAGTAAGGTTATCGTTGAATACAATTTCAACTGAATTATACTCGGTATTTTTATCCTTGAATTTATTCAATTTGTATAAATCAGATTCTCTATTATAATAACAAACCAAACTCGTCTTATCTTTTGGGTATTTCAATATTTCTACCAAATCCAATGTTTGCTTGACATCAGTGATGTTGTGTTGGAAAAACAATCCTATTGAAACTGTTTTTGTGTTTTCAATCTCTATTGTACTTGATTTGTTACCATAAAAGAAATCATAATTTCCGGTCATGAAGTCCGTAATTTTGTCTAAGAATTTTTTTACTTTTTCAGGTCCATTTGCATGAATGACTGCTGGAAAATTGTTTGTTACTCGGTTCCTTATTCTTCCAACCATATCCATCTCTATATCGTCCGTAGCATCATTTAATGTTTGGAAAATATATTGATTTGTATCAAGGAAAATCTTACTGAGGTAATCATATCCGTATTTCTTGGTGTACAGTCCAAATCCCTTTCCTTTACCCGTTGAGTCAGGACTATCGACCCATTTCCTTAATTGGAGTTGTGGATAATTTACTTTAATTACAGTTGGATTGAGGTCGGGTTGATAATGATGTCCCCACTTATTTTCATAATCACCGTCCCACTCTTGTTGATATTCAAATGGAACGACTATGATCAATTCTCCACACTTATTTTTAATTTTATCTAACCATTCAACGGCTTCAGTTCTTTTGACGTGCTCAAAAACGTCCCCCATGATAATCACATCATAGTAATCAAAGTCTAAATCTAGAAAGTTTCCTACAGTGACTTTTTTGTAATATTGTTTCAGATCGTATCTATCTACATAAGGTTCAAATATCTCAATAGCATCGATATTTTTGAAATGTTCTGAAAGCACATACCCCCACTTACCATCACCAGCACCAATATCCAATATTTTAGCATTTGAATCAAACCTCTTTACTAATAACTCAACGATATCTTTATCGAATACAGGTTCACTCATCCACCCAATTTTAGACCCCGATTTAGTAATAGGGTATTTGTTTTCAGGTAACACAGTTTCAGTCTTATCAATCAATACTGAATCAGAAGACTTTATTTGATTCAAATAAATTTGTGTGTAATATAACTGATCATCGTCTCTGTCTTCTATTGGTTCTTTTAAAATCTCCAATATTTCGTTAGCATATCCAATAAATCCACCAGAGTTCAAAAATCTATATTTTGTTTCTGAGTTAGGGTATTCATCAATCAGACTAGCGTTTGGCCAACATGTTTTTTCCGCAGAGAAAACAATTGGTCGTTTGAAATCTCTGAATTTACTTAGGATAACTTGAGGGTTTTGAAGTAACATAACATCATATGAGTCGGTGAACATCACAATATGATTTTTGATTTCCAACCAACTACTCAATTCTTCTTTAAGTAAATTAATCTTCTGACCACCTCCAAAGGATTTCAATACACCGTTCTCAGCGTCACCACCGTTCCATGTTGTACCCAGTCCCAATACTTTATATGGGATACCAAAATATTCACAGGACTTTCTGAATCGATCCAAATGATCATTCTCTTCAGTTGCCACAGTTAACAAGATAAATTTGTCAACACCGTCGTTATAAAATTCATTCTTGAAAAAGACTGAGGTTTTTTCAGTTTGTGAGTTTTGGAAAGCAAGGGTTTCAGGCTTTATGAGTTGTTCTTTCAAACCTAATCCGGAAAGCACATCTATGTTATAATTTTTCATGTAAGGTATACATGTGTAGTTAGGTTTGTTTAACATTATTGGAACAAACTCATCTGCAGGTATTAAAGCACTCAAGAACTTTGAGTTAACTAATTTAGAAGCACCTTCTTTATTTACAATGTAAGATAAACACCAATAAGAAAAATCAGGTATTACCACATTCTGTTTAACTTCAATTTCTTCTTGCGGATTAAGGACTTTCCTACCGAGATAAAACAATTCCCATTTGTGATCTCCAGTCCATTCTTGAACTTCATTCAATCTATCTGAGAACTCAGGACAAAACTGTGCATCGTCCTCTAAAATCAAAGCAGATTTAATTGTATCGTCATTGTTGATTAGTTCCCATGCTCTGTAGTGTGAAATCGCACATCCAATCTCACCCATAGTCAATCCTCGACCTCTGTAACTATCGTAGTAATCGGCAAGAGGTGTGATATTATTCTCTCTGAGCCAATCCTCATCAATGGATGTTCCATCCACCGCACTTAATCTGATTATTTTGACTTTCTTATCTAAACCTGAACTTTGAATTCTTGATAAGATGCGATCGTAACGATCTTTACATCTATCTAAGTTGATAACGATGATTGTATCGAATAATATTTCCATAAAGGAAACTTAATCAAATAAGTAGAAATATCAATTGAGGCAGATGAGACCGATTGGTGCCTTTTGAAATATACCTTTTGCTTTGAAATCTGCTTCTTCTACAGGTTTCTTTTCGAGACTCCTATTAATCTCGACACAGATATCAATAAGTTGTTTTCTAGTAAGAGATAACTCCTCACCTTTTTCCAAGTTGTCCATGACAACCTCACGACATCTTTTGAAAAATTCTTCTTTCTGATTTTTTGGAATCAGGGTCTGTAAGTCGTTAGGATTATCGTTGAAGAATTTAAAGAGTTGTGATAGATATATTTCTACGTCTACACTCATAAATTTTCTAATTAGATAGTGGAGTAATATCCCACATTCCACATCCACCACACATATCTTCTGCTCTTGATAAGATGGCTTGAGGAACCTCAACTGATGGACAACCTTTCACATTCAAGAAGAACAGGTTAGGTAGTTTCTCAATTGACTTAGGAAGAGTTTTAAGACCCTGGTTATTCGGAAGTGCTAAGAATCTCAAATTTTTACATTGTCCGATTTCTTCAGGTAATGAATCAATACAGTTGTCAAGAAGGATCATATCCAAATTCTGAAATCTACCGATTGAAGCTGGTATCTTAACAATGATATTGTCTTTGTCTCTATTCTGAATTTGGAATTCTTTGAGTGTATCAGGCAAACTTTCTACAAGTTCATCCAAACCATATAGTGCAATGAATTTACCCACTGCTCCTGATTTGAAATTGTCGATTGATAACTTATCCCCACCAACTGTCAATCCTTTAGCAAACTCAGGTCTGAAGATTTCTTTGAGTTCCGCCATCGGACCCATCAAGTATTTCACCAAATCAATGGATCTATCGTCTTTATCCATGAACTGATTCGATGGGAAGTGGAATTGATATCTTGTTTTAGGAAGACCTGTCATTGGTGATAGATCGGTGTCGTTAGGGTTGAATACAACATATAATGGACCGTCCTTTATGTATCTGT
>Ga0209990_10002524_pt1 | contig 14281 bp, 9 predicted proteins | sample NOAtaG_6_FD_187304 | JGI IMG/M metagenome (GOLD analysis project Ga0209990, IMG submission 187304) | Freshwater lake microbial communities from Lake Erie, under a cyanobacterial bloom - NOAA_Erie_Diel5S_2200h metaG (SPAdes) (version 2) | ecosystem: Environmental > Aquatic > Freshwater > Lake ...
CATGCTACAGAATTACAGTTGATGGAGGAAATTATTTAGAATGTAGTGAAGACCATCCTCTATTATGTATAACAAAAAAAAGCTCTTACGGAAAGAAATTAGTTTCGTTTGTAAGAGCAGATTCAGTGAAAGTTGGAAGCAAGCTACTTTCTATAAATGAAATAAATGTATTTGGAAATAAAAGCGTTAACTACGCTAGATTGCTTGGATTACTTATAGGTGACGGAAACTACTCGACTGGAACAACACCAAGAATTTATCTGTCAGAAAAAGATATTTATGATTTCGTATTTAAAACATGCGAAGAAAACGGAATAATAGCTAAAGAATACAAAGCGAAAAAACTAAAAAGCGGAAAGTATTTTCATTGTATTGGAATGAAAAAAACAATGAACATTCTAAGAAAGCATGGGATGTACGAACAGTCATTCAATACAAAAGTTTTACCAAAAGATATTTACGAGTGGGACGAAAAATCTATCTGCGAATTAATTGGCGGTTATTTTGATGCTGATGGAAACGTTGGGAAAGGAAGAGTAGTGCTAACATCAACGAACTATGATATTTTAAAAGAAATGTCATTCCTTCTTCAGAAAATAGGCATACATGCATCTGTTTTAAAAGAAAAAAGAAATAATAAAACTAAAATATCAGCAGGTCAAAAAGATTATATATGTAGACTTTATATAAATAATCATACTGATATTGTTACGTTTTACAACAAGGTAGGATTACTAAACAAAGAGAAGCATCAAAAGCTCTCAGAAATGATATTAATCAATAATAAAAAAACATCTAACATCGTAAACTCTGCTGAATTTATAGATAACGGAAGCGGAAAAGGAGCATATTTCTTAGGTAAAAAAGATCTTTCCGGTCTAAGAGGAAAAAGAGTTAAAAAGGTTGAATTTATTGGTGAGAAAGAAATATATAACCTAAACGCTGGAAGTACACACACGTATATAGCTAACGGATTTGTTACTCATAATACAGGAGGCGAACTAGAAAAAGGAGGAAAGGCTTTCGAGACAGAATTTATGGCCATCGTAAAACAATGGAAGGAAGGTGACTACTCATCTTGCATAATACCTATATTCTTCGATTGGACATGCCGACCAGGAGCTACACAAGAAGACTACGACAGAGAGAAAAGAGTAGCATACTCAAAAGAAGGACCAGATGCTAAAAAAGCAATAACGGAATTTCACCAATCATGGCCGTCAAGCCTAACAGACGTATTCCGATCAGGAGCACAGACATTAGTAGATGATGACTACCTAGAACAGGCTCTAAATAGAATACGCTCAGCGAAAAAAGAACATAGATTCACTCTACACCAATCAGGATTCTTCGAGCCGGTATATGACTTCTCGTCTCCAGAAGGAGAAAGCTCTGACACACCATACAAAATAATAGGAGCTGAATTTATACCTACAGAAGATATCGATAGCAGAGCGTCAGTGACGATATTCCTACAACCAGAAAAAGGATGGAAGAACAGATACTTCCAAGGAACCGATCCAATCGATACAGACACCGGACAGTCATTGTTCGCATCTACAATATGGGATAAGTACTATAAAACACCTGCAGCAATACTAAATTGGAGAACGAAAGACCCTAAGCAAGTATTCATGCAGTCAATGCTATTAGGGATATACTACGATGAAAGAAATACAAAAGAAGGAGTGGTAGAGTTAGTAGAAAGTAACCGAGGAACTTCATATACACAATATAGAGAATATAAAGGGTACTCTAAAAACATGGTGCTTAACTACCAATTACCATTCACGCTTCAAAATAAAACAACGATAAATGATGGTATAGGTATTGATAACAAAGGGCTAAGAAATACGCAAATAATAAACCACATGCACTCCATGATTAAATATTTTGGAGATAGAATGTACCACGAGATAATATTCGAACAGCTAAAAACATTCACCTGCTCAGTAACAACAGGAGGAAAAGAAGTATGGGGACCAATGAATAAAAAGTATTTTCAAGATGATACTTTGTTCTCTACGACTTTTTCTTATATTTGTGCTGAGATATGCTTTCCTGAATATGAACCTGTAAACGAAATGAAAGAGAAATCTAACTTCAGAATAGAATACAGAACAGTATATGATAAAGATTACAAACTAACAAGAGTACCAGTAAGAGTGAAATGCTAGAAAACGAAGATAAAATATTATTGTTTGGCCCTAAATCAGGAAAGTCATTACTTAGACTATACCCTGAACTATCTAACGAGCCGGATTTTAAAGAACTATCTCAAGAAGACCTTAACTTCGCATGGTACGTAGGTAATCCATCGTCACCAATAGACCAAGAATGGGAAGATCAGGTAAAACTAAGAACCGCTGCAGCAACATGCTTTAAAAACAATGAGCTAAAACGAAGAGAATACAGCTCAGGACAAATACCAGAGCATGTTAAAAGAGCAATAGAGAGAATGAAGACATATTCTCCGGACGCTCGAATGCTCGCTAAAAAAATGGTACAAGACACATTCGAAAGATACCAAAAACTACTAAACGTAAACGTAGAAAAAGACTTTCTAGTAACAAAAAAAATAGGAAAAGGAGATAGCGCAGAAGAAATAACAGAAATGGACTGGACGGGAAGAAAAAGCTACGTAGATAGCGCCTCTAAAATCATTGCCGAGCTACCATTAATGATTAAGCAACTAGAAGAAGGATTCGGAATAACACAATCGAAAAAAGGAAAAGAAGAACAACTAGGAAAAAGAGCTATAGATAGATACCATCAACAATCAAAAGAATAAAACATGTTTTTTTTAATATCTAACGGAGAACAAAGACCAAGCATATTAACATCTAACAAAGATGAAGAATACCACTCTAAATGGGCTAGATATTGCTTAGGTCAAGCAAATAACGAATACCAAAATGATTTCATAAGAAAAGTTCAACTAAATAAGAACTTTTACAAAGGAAATCAATGGATAGAAAATGAAGACCTTGAAATATTCTTAAAAGATGAATCTAACATGGATAGAAATCGTATCCAGGTTATCCATAATACCATACGACCACTCGTAGAGCAATACAGAGGAAATGCTATACGAATGAGTATTAACTACAGAGCAAAAAGCATCTCAACTCAAGCAATAAACAGAAGAGAGATAAAACTAGCAGAACAATTGTTCTACTCTAAAATAGCTAACAAAGAAGGAAATCCATTCGCAGAAGATATAAAACAAAGAAAAGCAGTTGGTGACTCAGAAGCAGAAACATTCGCTATATTCGATAACCTATATGTTGATAAGTATGTTCAGAAAATTAATTACTTATGTAAGTACGTATCAGAAAGAAATGATTTTGAAGCTAAACAAGTAAGGATAGCAGAAGAACTTGCGCTTACAGGAATGGCTGTAATGAAAACATTCGAATATGCCGGACATCAAGAATTTAAAATACAGCAGTCAGAGAATTTCTTCTTCGACAGAAGTGCTAAAGAGTACGATTTAAGCGATGCTGGATTCATGGGTGATGTTACATACATGGAGCCTACAGAGATATTCGAAACATGGCCGGACATAAAACCTGATCACCAACGAGCTATAGAAAATTACGCTACTCAGTATAAAAAACTAGCATACGAAACAGCAGGGCAGTCAGGTGATAAAAATGGTAACCCATCAGCACAACAACAATACTCAGGAAAAGTTCCTGTATTTACAACGTATTGGAAAGATGCTGATAGATATGAGTACGGATACGTATTAGATGAATACGGGTATGAGTATTTTACAAGAATAAACTATATCTACGACGGTGAAGATAAACCTAGATATACAGATAAAGACTTAATAAAAAGCAAATCCGTAAGAGCAAAAAGAATACTAGGCGATAAACTGAAAAGACGCTCACATGTAGATGTTCTTAGAATGGCCGTAATTATCCCTAAAGAGATACTAGCTAGCGGAGGAAAAGTATCAGAAACACCTCAGCCAAACGTAGCGGATATAGTGCTTGACTACGGAATAGCTCCATACCAAGAAACAGAAGTAATCGAATATGCTTCTGTTAAATTCCCTTATAAATGCTACTGTTGGGGATATGTAGATGGCGAGGTATTGTCTCCGGTAGACGATGCTATAAGCCCACAACGATTAGTGAACAGAATGCTATCAGTAGCTGAAAACCAAATCAGCAACTCAAGAGGCTCAGGAACAGTAATCGATAAAACAATGGTAGATGACCAACAAGACGTGTTACGTAAAATGAACAGGTCTGAGCCAGTGTTAATAAACGCTAAAGGACGAGGAATACAAAATGCTATCGGGTCATACGATACCACAATAAAACAAGGAACAATGGTGATATTTAATATCATCGAAGCATTGAAGAAGTTCACACAAGATACAACAGGTATCAACGAAGCTATTAAAGGTGAGTCCACAGGAAGCGACCAATTAGTAGGTGTTACTCAGTTAATGATTCAAAGAGGTTCTCTAATGCAAGAACCATTCTATAACTCAATAACAATGATCTACAAACAATGCTTTCAATCAATTTGCTCTATAGGCAAACGTATATATGCTGATAACGAAAGAAATCTAAGCATAGCAGTTGGTGACGAAGGTGTTGAGGTAATCACAATAACACAAGATATGAAGCTTGAAGACTTTAGAATCTTTGTGAAACGCGAAAACTCAGACGAGATGTTAATTAATGCAGGCAACCAAATGCTATTGCAGTTATTCCAAATGGGTTTATTAGATGAAAAACGATTCTCTGGATTATACGGCAGGTCAACACCTGACGAAATAGCATCAGCATTAAGAGGAGCTGCTAAAGAAAGAGAAGAAATGAAACGCATGGCAGAGAAAGATAACGCTAGAATGGAACAAGCTATGATTGAAGAAGAAAGCATGGCGCAAGCAGAACAAGAGTATAAAATGAATGAAATGGAAGCAAGAGAAGATGTTAAGGAGCTTGATAAAAATAGAAGCGAAATCAAAAAAGTATACGCCAACGCATTATCAAAAATGGCACCAACAAACCCTCAAGCACAACAGATGATTTTAGAAAATGCAAAAAAATTTGGAGAATAAATTTTTTTAATTTAGATTTGCGGTAGTTATTTTTATTTAGACTAATTAAAAATAATATCAAAAAAAAGATAAAAAGATGGAAGAAAACGGAAATGCTGAAAATGTAAATGTTGAACAAGCTAACAGTAATCAAGAGCAACAGTCAACACAATCACAACCTCAGATACAAGATTTAGGAATAGCAGATGCGTTAAAAGGGTTAATACCACAAGACGAATTAGAAGCTATATCTGGAATCCAAAATAAGGTTGAAGGGAAAAAACCGGAACAAACTGCAGCGACAGTACAAAAACCTGAAGAGGCAGAAACAAAAAAACCAGAAGGTGAACAATCGAAAGAAACACCAGATGGTCAGAAACCGGAAACTAAAAAAGAAGAAACGAAAAGTGTATTAGGGTTAGGAAAGAAAAAAGACAACTCAATACAAAATATAGTAATCGAAAAACCGGAACAAATACTTGATGTAATCAAGACTAAGTTCGGACAAGAATACAAAGGTATCGATGAGCTACCAAAGTTCTTTGAATCAGCAAACAAATGGAGAGCAGATTCTCAAAATCTTGAAAAATTAAAACAAGAGCATGAGAATGTAACCGAAATATTATCAGGCCTCCCATCTGAGTTTATTGATGGTATTAAAAAATACTACAGCGGAGAAAATTATTTAGATGCATTTAAAAACACAGCTAAATTTGATTTCTCTGTACCTGCAGAAAAACAAGACATAAAAGAACTTGTTAATCATTATTTCCCAGGTAAATTCGCAGATGCAGACTTCGAGTTAGAAGAAAAGCCTGAAACATTATTAATGGCAATAGATTTGTCAAAAGATAAATATAGTATTACGAAACAATCCCTCGATAACAAACGTGCCGAAATCGAAGCGAAAGCAGACCTGCAATTACAAGCAGCAAAGCAATCAATAAACGGTTCCGTTAATTATCTAAAACAATCCTTCCCTGACGTAGATCAAGATGTAACGCAAGAAATATCTTCTGTACTTGAAGGTGGGGTAAATAAAATAGCGGAGATGTTTTTAAATACAGACGGAACGGTGAAGCCGGAAGCAGCAGAAATGCTATTAATGGCTAAATACGGAAAGTCAGAAATATCCAAAATGATGGATATAGCCTCTCATACTACAGAAACTAGAATCAATGAAGAAATTGTGACTAGAAGTGCTGATACAGCAAAACCAGTAAAAGGAGCGCCTAGAGATATGATGTCAGATGATGTAATGAAGCAGATTCAAGATTTAGGGAAACTGCAAGAAAAATCAACTTATTAAAATAAAAAAATAAAAAAAAACATCATGTCACAACAAGTTTACACTCCCGGTATTGGTAACTCCCCATTTGGAAACGTAAATACCAACCCACAATCATCAAATTATGGCGCTAACTCAGGTTACAGCGCTCAAGAGTCAATCTTAATTGCGAAAGCGATTAAAAAAGCCCTTTTCGACACAGCTCCGAAGCAATTCAATGCTTTAAAGTTAGTTTTCGAGAAAGAGTTCGTAGAATATAATAACGATGAGTTCGAATACTTAGAGTATGGATTTGGTCGTTCAGCAGCAGAATGTAATGCAATTGTCGGTGCTGTAGCTGCAGTACCTGGCACAGCAGTACAACAAGTAATTGCGTTCACAGCAGGTTCTATTCCTCACATGGGTATTGACTTAATCTTAGTTTACCCTGACGGAACAAAAGGTATCATCAAAGCGATTGCCGGTAACAACGTTACTGTGGAATCACAAACAAGTGTAGGTTTACCTGCAACTGCAGTTGGTGATATTTTCTCTATCCAATCAACTATCCAAGGTGATGGTATGGATACATTCTCTAACTACGAGCGTTTAGAAACAGTAACTCGTTACAATTATATTCAGTTGTTCTTACGTGCTTGCCGTTGGGGACGTGTTGAGTTATTGAAACACCAAAACTCAGGAACTACTGACTTCTTAGAAGCAGACAAAAAAGAAAAAATGCGTCAAATCCGTACTGACTTATTCAACTCATTCTTCAACGGAACAAGAGGCGAATTTGCATTAGCAAACGGTTTACCTGCAAAATCAATGGGCGGTATCTTCCCTACAATGCAAGCTGCAGGTTCAATGAACGCTAACCCTACTTTAGCAGGTTTACGTGCAGCATTCGAAACCCTTGCTTTCAAAACAAACCACAAAGCTGAAGGTGGTGTTCGTATGATCTACGGAACAGACGAAATTCTATATGAATTGTCAAAAATCTTCAAAGACCCAGGTATTCGTTACGCTCCTAGCGATAGAATCGCTGACATGAACTTAACTGAGTACAGATTAGGTACAATGAGATTCGTGCCAGTTCCTTGTGAATTATTCAAAGAGCAATCTTGCTTCCCTAAAGACTGGGCACGCAGAATGCTAGTAATCGACCAAGAGACTGTAGCTCCTGTGAAAATGAAAGGATTACCTGCAATGTACACAGGTACTACTTTAGACAGAGGTGCTAACGGAACTCGTGAAGGATACAAAGATTGGTATGTTGAAGCTAACTTATCGTTACAATTCAACAACCCTGTTGGATCTTTCTGGATTGACGTTGCTTAATCTAAATAATCTAAAAAAGACCATAGTAAAACCACTATGGTCTTTTTAATATAAACCAAAAAAAACAGAAATATGGCACTGACAGAAGGAACAGAACAGTCATCAAACCAACACAACCCACAAGAAGATGTGTTGAAATTAGTAGCTAAGCTACAGAAAGAATTACAAGAGTTAAAAGAATCCAAAAGCGAACAGCCTTCAACGTCTGTTATGCCGATGGGATTAACAACAGAGCAGTTTAAATCAATCATTGAAGCTGCTAAATCAAACGGCACAGCTAAAGACTTAGATTACGAAGATGGTATCTATGAAGAGCAAATCCCGGCTGATGATTTCCATGAAGAAGGAGTTAGATTTTGTGCTCCATTCATCGGATATTGCATTGCTGATGACGTAAGAAGAGGACAAAGAATAAAATTACCTTTTGGTAAAAAAACAATTTTCTTCGATTACGCAGCAACAAGAAAAGTTCAACAAGGAAAATACGAAGCTACAGCACCTTTCTCTGTTTACAGAAGTCACAGTAAAAAAGAGATTGAGTGGTTAAGAGCTCACACATATTATAACGTAGCATTTTATGAATCTTCAAACGTAGCAGTTCATGCTGACTTATTGAAAATTCAAAAATTAGGTAGAGTAATGACGTTACTTAAAAACCTAGACTTCCACGACATCATCAAAAGATGCAGAGAGTACGGTGTGCAAGTAAGCGAAGATGCTCCAACAATGAGAATGCTATTGGCTCAGAAAATGGTAGACAAAGAAATGGAGTTAGAAGGTGTAACAGCCAAACAAAAGCTAGAATCCATTAGCAAAGAAGCGATGATACTAAATCAAAGCAAATAATTTTTAAAAACCCTCTAAAAAAAGAGGGTTTTTTATTTACTTTTTAATATATTTGTACATGCCTATACAAGTACAAACACTTAACGGACAAATATTGTCAAAACTAGACGCTGAAGGCAGCGATAGATACACGTTTGCACAAGACATATCATTTGCAATAAACAGTGCTATTGAAACAGTAACAGCTATTTTCAATCAAGCATTTGGTCAAAATAAATTAAGCCCAGAGAGCCTTAGAGAACTTACAAAAGTTAAGGTGTGGCAAACAAATTCATATTCACGATTTACATATAACAAATCAGACACGGGCCATGCACTATGGACTATTATCGGTGTATACCCGAAGCCAAAAGTAAACAAAGGCGTATCATCATCTCCTGTGCCTGATAAATCTCAATCTAAATTTAGAGGTGATTTATCATACCTGTCTTCTGACAAATCATGCAAACGATTAACATTAGAGGAATGGAACTCAAACACTAAAAATGTGTTTATGCCAGGTAATACAATATTACAAGGAGAACTAACAGATTATGCGTATCTAGATTTTGCTGATTATACATCTACCTCGTATGTCGGAAATACAGATAAAGTAGAAATCCAAGTAAGACCGGATATTTCAAATGAATTAGTAGCTTTAGCGTATCTAAAATACCCTAACCAGATAACTCAGATCACAGATGTAGTTGAATTTCCAGAATCACTAACGACGTTAATAGTTGACATTGCATTGCATAACATAGCTTATAAGCAAGGGGACCAATCAACATTGTATCTAATTAGTGACAGAAGTATTAATCAATTAGTATCATTAATGAAATGACAGATAGGCTAAGGATAATAGTAGACGATATCCTCGTTACTATAAAACAAACATTTGATGACAAACAGGTAAGCCAGGCTCAAGTAGCTTATTGGGTTATTCTTGTTGGTAACCAGTTATTATCGCAACATAATGCTAAGAGAGATTCAGGTGCATTCCTAGCTTCATACGCAGGCGTGCCCGTGAAAAAAGCGTCAGTTAATTCAAATCCAAATATAATTAAGAACAGAAAGTATATCGAACTACCTGCTAATATATTTGATTACGATAGAGACGGTGGTGTTGAATATATTGCATATTATAACCCTGACGAAAACTGCGCCCCTGAGTTTGCAAGAAAAACAATACAAAGAACATCCCCAGGAGAGCTTCAGTGGTTGAACTTAGATAAACATACTAAACCAAGCCCTAAAAATCCATACTGGTACAGAACAGGTGATATTATTTATCTAGTAGGTATTGAAACAGTTCCGGTAAAAGAAGTAGAGATAGGTATTTATCAAACAATTGACCCTCTTGAAAAAATAGATATTGATAAACCATTTTATTTTCCACAGGAATTACTGCATGTCTTAAAAAGACAAGTAACAGACCTAGCTAGATTTAGTTTTCTTTTTCAACAAGATAGATCTAATGACGGAAACGATGAAGCTGTTAAGCAAAATATCCCTAAAATTGTATCTGTTAATGAACCACAGCAGTAAATAACATGATTGTAGAAACAACTCATATATACACTTTATTATGCCCTAACACAATGCAAGTTAGATATGTTGGTAAGTCAAACAAGCCATTACAAAGATTTAATAGACATATAAATGAGAATGTTGTTAACAGAAAGAGTTCTTGGATAAAATCATTAAAATTAAATGGCTTACTACCAATATTAGAAATTATAGACGAAGTACCGTTATGCGATTGGGAGTTTTGGGAAAAACATTACATAAAACTTTATAAATCTTGTGGGGCTAAATTATTAAACATGAATGATGGCGGACAAGGCGCTACACCAATACGTGAAACTATAGAAAAACAAAGAAGAATTAAGTTTGGTAAAAAAATAACTGAAGAAACAAGATTAAAATTAAGTATATCTAATAAAGGTAGAAAAATATCTGAAAAGCAGAAAAAACAACTAAGTGATGCAAGAAAAGGTAAACCTCTTCATCCAAATACAATAAAAGGTGCTATAGAGAAAAGCTCTAAAAAAGTATCTTCTTATTCGCTTGACGGAATAAAAATAAAAACATATAATAGTATTTCCGATGCTTATAGAGATACAGGTGTATTTAAACATGTTATTATTAAAATATGTAAGAAAGTAAATTTTTATAATCAAAGTAAAGGTATTACTTTTAGATACGGAGATTTAGATGTTATATCTGAATGTATTAAAAAGAGAAATATAGGTAAAACAGCAACATGTGTGGAGCAGTACGACTTAAATGGTAACTTTATAAGAGAATATAAATCAATAAAAGAAGCTGCTGATGTAGTATGCAAAACATCTACTTCTATCTCTTCTGTTTGTAAGGGTATTAGAAAAACAAGTGCTGGGTTTATCTGGAAATATAAAAACTAAAAATAATAATGAATACTAGCGAATATATATCTCCTGAAACAATAATCTTTAAAGCGGCTGCAATGGCCGGTGATAAAGACTATAAAATATTACCAAAAGGATTTTACGTTTCTCTAATACAAGATGCTTTCAGAGAATTAAACATGGATTCATTCTTTGACGAGCAACGTGCTGATTTTGATTTTCCATACGACAATTTAACACATAAACTTCCTTCAGGATGCTTCAATATACTAAATATATACATGTACTCTGGAGAGTCTTGCGATTTTAATGAAACAAAAAAGGTTTGGTGGAAAAGAAATTACTTTACTAGAGGAAGAGGATTTGTAGCTAATGATAAGGGTAATAATGGAAATGACCCATTCATGCAAAATCACACCGATATAAATGCCTTTGCAGATAAATCTACTATTAGGTATTTCGGAGGAGATGCAGTGAATAATGTATTATACTATAATGTTCAACTAGGAAACATCATGTTCAGCTCATCATGTAGAAACGCAGGAACAAAAGTACACATTCATTACAGTGGCACCGGTGGTGATATCACAGAAGCTGAAATCATACCTGTATATTTCCAACAGGCTATTGAAGATTTTACAACAGAAGCAGCACTTAGATATAGAATTGCTAATGAACCATCCAACGCAAGAGTATGGATGCCATTACAACAAATGTATGAGCGTAGACTTGATAAAAACGGATTTAACGGCTCTTGGGCAGTAGCTTTACAGAGAGTTAGAGATATGAATACATCTCAAAGAGATGAACTAGCAATATATATGAGAAGAGGTCAGTGGGGAAGCGGATTATAATCTATTTACAATATGAACCAAGAAAATCAACCACATCATTTATCGACATATTCTAAAGGAGCAAACGTAGATGTTGATCCTGAATTAGCATTTTCACAACCTGCTACAGGAGTGTATTATGACGGCAGAAACTGCAGACCTGTTTCTATCGATGGTAATACCGGTGGGTTAGAAAAGATAAAAGGTGAGGTTATAATACATTCAAACACCACCTCTGCAATTGGTTATAAATGTATAGGGGCTAGAGCTGTTAATGACAGTAAAGTTGAGTTTTGGGTTCCAATAAACCCTGCTTTTCCAAGAATAGTTCGTATTAATGGAGTTATTGTATTGCAATCCATAAACTTTGATTTAAGAACTGATTATCCATTACAAATTGATGTTAATGAGGATTTCGATAAAGGTGAAATTTTCATTACAGATAACAGGATACCTCCATTTATCTTTAATATTAAAGATATGTTGGACTCTCTTATCTCTGACCCAAATAAATATTTCTCAAACTTCGACCCATTATTATATCAAATTAACTTACAGTCACCGCTAGACATACCTGTATTTATAGAAAACGTAAACGTAGGTGGTGGAGGGGGATTACCTGTAGGTCATTATCAATATCAAATAAGATATTCTTCTAAGGAAGGTGATAGAACAGGTTGGTCCCAGGCTACTCCTATGATTCCTATTACACAGTCTTTATCTAGTGAAAGTAGGATATATCCATGGGTAAAAACTTACGGTGGACCACCTAATCCATCATCAGTAACAGCCTTTGCTCCTAAATTAAGATTTAGAGTAACAAATATCTATAATTACGATTACATTGAGATAAAACGTATATCATACAATGCAGGCGCAGGCCTTGACTTTACTCCAAATGGAGTGATAGTAGCAAAGATAGAAATATCTCCAAATGAAATAAGTGTACGAGAATATGTAGACCCTCAAGAATCAAACACTAACATCGCACTATCTGCTGAAGATGAATCAAGAACACTCGTAGAAGTTGAATCAGCGAAATCAATTCGATATGTTGATAGACGATTAGTTTTAATGAACGTAAAATTAGCTTCTAAGGAAGCTGAATTGCAATTCAAAGAGATTAATGGTAAGCAAGGGTTTCCTGTAATAGACAAATTATATAAGGCAGGATATAACGATCCATGGAATCATACTTATAAGAAATCAGCAATGAGTGGAGAGGTGTATGGTCTCGGTGTAGCTGTATACGATGGTGTTGGCACTAAAGGTTTTACTACAGAAATACCACAGTTAAAAAACTATCAATTTCCTAATAGACGCGATGCTATCTCATCAGAAACGAATGATTATTCTTTAAGAGGCACAGTAAAAGCAGCAGATTCTACGGTAGCAGCAGTAACTCAAACACATGAAGTATTTGACTTAGGAGACCCTACTTTTAAATCCAACGAGTGTGACTTTAAAAATATTGTACATCCAGGAAGAATAGCTGGTATAACAGGCACGAGAGGTGAACCAAAAGTAACAGAAGACTGCGATGAGACAAATGCAGAGATAGAAAACCACGGTGCTGACGTAACCGCTGCACTTGTATCTGTTTCTTACCAACCATACACACCGGTGCGTCAAAATGACCCTGATGTTTCAGGTCATAACTATGTAACAACAATAAAAGTAGCTAAAGGAGATGTTGTTGGAGACCCAATCACAGGAGCACCAATACCGTCAACAGATGCTTATAATTTTAGACCAACTGGATTCTCTCCTGACTACTACGCAAAAGGATTAGTTGTTGCAGGTATACAAAACTTCCCTAAATGGGCAAAAGCATTCTCTATTGTTAGAACAAACGCAGCTAAGAGAGTATTATGTCAAGGTTTAGGGTATTATGCTTTAACTAAAGGTAAATTTAAAACATTAACAGACCAAAGCCTTGGAGGCAAAGAACAAAACAAATTCTGGTTCTTTTCTCCAGATATAGAAACAGGAATTGTATCTAGTGAAACAGTTAATGATATCATAGATAACCCACAAAATTACAAGTTACAATTCGTATCTCCATTAGGATTCTTTTCTGAGTTCTTTGCAGCGGAAGATAACATTGCTGTTCCGGGAAGAGATAGAGATAGATGTATTGACATGATATCATACGCAAGGATGCTTAGAGACCTTGCAGCAGATCCAAATAATCAGATAAATCCATCAGAAGATGCTAACATGGGTATATCTGGAGGCGATGGCTATAACTATATCAGACATGATAAGTTTAGAAATCTAGGTCAAGACCCATTAACCTTCGGTGCTCATTCTGATAAAGGAAACAGACTTGTAGATATCGCTCAAGTAAGAAGAGTTGCTGACGGAAGAGGTACATACATAGAGATTGAAACAAATATCAATGTTTACGGAAAAGCTTCTGTTGGAGGTAATTCTGAATCTAACTTTGAAGACTCAGGACTTCAAGATTGGACAGAGCCATTATACATAATTAATATTGTAAGAGTTGGAGCGCAGATAAATGACCAAAATATCCAACAATATAAACAAACATCACACT
>Ga0209990_10002535_pt1 | contig 14228 bp, 12 predicted proteins | sample NOAtaG_6_FD_187304 | JGI IMG/M metagenome (GOLD analysis project Ga0209990, IMG submission 187304) | Freshwater lake microbial communities from Lake Erie, under a cyanobacterial bloom - NOAA_Erie_Diel5S_2200h metaG (SPAdes) (version 2) | ecosystem: Environmental > Aquatic > Freshwater > Lake ...
CGGAAGCGCCGTTCGCCGGGGGCGAGGTTCTCCAGTACGCCGAGCGACAGCAGGCGGGCATGGACGACGGTGGTCGTGTCGGCGGCGCAACGCAGCGCGAGGCGCTCGGCGATCGTCCAGGCACCGCAGCGCAGGTCGCAGGCGCGCCGCAGATCCGTCAACGGACCGAAGGTTCCACCCTGGTCGTGCACGAGGATCAAGCGACGGTCGGCCGAGATGTCCATGCGGCGCACTGTAGCGCGGGATTCAGCCCGATTGACGGGCGTGAATTCAGCCCGATTGACGGGCGAGGTTTCAGCCCGACTGACGGGCGAGGTTTCAGCCCGACTGACGGGCGAGGCCCGGCGACACGCGGGTCGCGGTGGTGAACGCCCAGATCGAGCGGGTCTTCCCGAGCAGCCAGAGCGTCGGCAGCGCGAGGATGCCGTCGCCGATCGCGCCGAGGAAGCGGCGCCAGACCTCGCCTGCACCGCTGCCCGGCCACCACGGCGCGCCTCCGTCGAGGACGAGCGACCGGATCGAGAAGATGAAGACGAACGCGACCGCCGCGAGCAGCGAGAACACGAAGGTGGCCGCCGACCCGGCGAGCGGGTTCTGCCGGTAGAGCAGGCTGCGCAGCTGGATGACGGCGAGCGCGCCGAGCGCGAAGCCAAGCGCCCGCGGCCCCGGAACGATCAGGACTTCCTGCGTCGGCAGCACGACGGGCGACAGGAGATCTGCGACGAGTCCGCCGAGCATCGCGATGCGCACTCCGAGCTTGCGGGGCGCGGCGAGCAGGGCGAAGACAACCACCGCGGGCAGGAACTGTCCCCGCAGTTCACCGACGGCGAACAGGCTGCCGACGCTCGCATCGAGCGACGCGGCGATCAGGATGGCGACCGCGTAGACGCTCCACCTCATCGCGGCACCTCCGCCGGGACGGCGAGAATGACGCTCGAGAGACCGTCGAGATCGAGGATCGGCCTGATCTCGACGCGACGGGCAAGCGGCGCCTGCTCGACGGGCTCGACCGCGACGACGACCCCGATGCGCGAGCCGAGGGCGGCGCGCCCGAAGCGATCGTCGGCGAGCCGCGCGATCATGCCTGGCGCAAGCGCCATCGAAGTGGCGACCTCCGCGGTCCAGGTGCCCCGCCCGGTCGGCTTCAGCACGGCTCCCGGATAGGAGGAGGCCGGCGCGCGGGGATCGCTTCCTTCGGGCGGGAACAGGCGAGAGCCGATGCTCGGGAGCTTGTTCGCCGGAATCAGCACCGACTGGAAGTTGCCGACCTCGGGGGCGATCACGCCGACGAAGACATCGCCATCGACGAGCGCCGCCGCGCCCGCGCGGACCCCGTGTCGATCGCCTGCGTTCAGCGTGAAGACGCCGTTGCGCCGGCTCGGATCGCCCGCGATGACCGAAGCCTCGATGAGCCGTGAATCGGGCGAGTCGACGCGAGCGCTGACCGCACGGAGCGACGCGAGGCTTCGCTCGAGCCGCTCGACCTCGAGCCGCGACTGCTCGTAGAGCATGCGGTACTGCGCGACCTCTCGCTCGAGCGCGAGGGTCTCTGGCGCCTGCGGATCAAACCGAGGCTGCGGCGGACGGATCTGGTCGCGCACGAACATGCCGAGGTGCGTGACGGGCGCAAGGGGCACCGACAGCAGCCGCGAGAGGTCGTTCGTCCACGGCATCAGCGCGTACACGGGAAGCAGCGCGACGACGAATGCGATCGCCGCCAGCGTCCAGTCGAGACGCCTGCCCGTGAGTGTGCGGATGAAACGCGGGAGTTGCATCGCCCGATCAGACCACGCGCGGGGCCTCGTCAGCCCTCATCGACATCGCTGTCCATCGTCGCCTTCCACTCCTCGAGGTTCTCGAGGTAGGTGGCCGTTCCACGCGCAACGCAGGTGAGCGGCTCGTCGGCGATGCGCACGGAAAGGCCCGTGCGCTCCTCGATCACCTGCCCGATGCCGCGCAGCAGCGCGCCGCCGCCGGCGAGCACGATGCCGTTCTCCACGAGGTCGGCGCTGAGCTCCGGCTCCGCGTTCTCGAGGGTGTGGAGCACCGTCTCGACGATCTGGTTGACCGGCTCGAGCAGCGACTCGCGGATCTCCTCGCTGCCGACGACGGTCTTTCGGGGCAGACCCGACACCATGTCGCGCCCGCGCACCTCCATCGTGAGTTCCTTCTCGAGCTTCGAAGCGCTTCCGATCTCGATCTTGATGCGCTCGGCCGTCTGCTCGCCGATCGTCAGGCCGTAGTTCTTCTTCATGTGGGCGATGATCGCCTCGTCGAACTCGTCGCCTGCGACTCGGAGCGACTGGCAGGTCACCATTCCGCCGAGGCTGATGATCGCGACATCCGTGGTTCCGCCGCCGATGTCGACGATCATGCTCGCGGTCGGCTCGCCGACCGGAAGACCTGCGCCCATCGCGGCCGCCATCGGTTCCTCGATCAGGTAGACCTTGCGCGCGCCGGCGCGCGCCGCGCTGTCGAACACGGCCTTGCGCTCGACCGCGGTGATGCCCGACGGGACTGCGATCACGACGCGGGGCGCGAACAGGCGGCTGCGGCCCGACACCTTGCGGATGAAGTAGGCCAGCATCGCCTCGGTGACATCGAAGTCGGAGATGACGCCGTCCTTCATCGGGCGGATCGCGCTGATGGTGCCCGGGGTCTTGCCGAGCATCTCCTTCGCGGCCGTTCCGACCGCGGTCCCGTTCCCGAGGACCTTGTTGGTTCCCTTGCGCACCGCCACGACCGAGGGCTCGTTGAGCACGATGCCCTCGCCCCGCACGCACACGAGCGTGTTGCAGGTGCCAAGGTCGATGCCCATGTCAACGCTGAACCAAGCGAGAAGTTTCTCGATGAACACGACTCGTTCCAATCTCGGGGACGCCACCACGGCCCCGCCCTGCGCCAACGGACCAAACCCGGGACCGCCGTCTTGGCCGAGGCCAGCACGCCACCACCACGGTCGCGCCTGCCGCACGCGTCGAAGGACGCCCACAGCCCCTGCCGATCCACGAAGGGTAGCAGAAACGAACGACGCCGCCCATGAGGGCGGCGTCGTGAATCTGTCGTTGGTCGGGGCTTACTTGATGATGGTCAGCGGCGAGCCGGGCTGTCCGCCCGTCTCCGCCTGCTTCATGTTCGCCATCACGAGCACGCCGACGCCAGTGATGAGCACGAGCGCTGCCACGACGAGAAGCGCCGTGTACACATTCATCTCGCTGCTGCGGGTGGTTGCCTTTGCCATGGGTCGATGTCCTTCGCTGATTCGTTCGCGGATTCGTTGGCGGATACTCGGTCTGCGCAGCAGATTGCGTTACTCGCCGGCCCGGGCGACAGCGCGCTGGCCGACCTTGACCTCGCCGCGAGCGGCGGGATCTTCGAGTTCGATCACGCCGACGGCGCGGTTGACATCGACTTCGGTGATGCGGAGGTTGCCGACGAAGGTGCTGCCGTCGCCAACCGCAAGGACCCAGCCGGCCTTCACGCCGTCACGGGAGCCGGCGTTGATCTCGGCGAGCGCCGGGCCGTTGCCGCGGCGGACATTGATGATGGTGGCGGCGATGTTCTTGGTGGCCACCACGCGGGTGCCGTCGCCGACGGCGCCGGTGCGGGCGCGGTTGAGCTCGCCAACGCTCGCGACATACTCGGCCACGGTCGCCACGGCGCGATCCTTCTCGTCGCTCAGGCGCTTGTTCTCTTCCTGGAGAGCGCGGCGGGCCGCGTCGGCGACCTCGAGCTCGGACTGCGACTTGTCGTAGGCCTCCTGCATCTCGACCAGGCGCTTCTCAGCTTCCATGGCCTTCGTGCGGAGCGACGACAGTTCGGCGACGAGCGCGTCGGTCAGTTCGCTGTTCGCCTTGCCGGTCTCGCTGAGCGTCGCGAGGCTCGCAGCGACCGAAGCCTGCGCGGCCTTGGTGCCGGCGAGCTCCTGCTCGGCCTTGCGGAGAGCGGCGGCCTTCGTCTCGGTGTCCTTGCGGAGGCTCGCGACTTCGGCGCGCACTTCCTTGAGGAGACCCTCGGCCTTGAGGAGCTCGTTGTTCCAGACAAGGCGCTGGCTCTCGAGGTCGTCCTCGGCCTTCTTCTGCGCGATCTGCGCATCCTTGAACTTCTTCTGGAACGACGCCTCGTTGGTCGCGTGAACCGCCACAAGGGGGACGATCGCGACGGTCAGAAGGGCAACGAGGACGACGAAGATCTTGGTCAGGATGTGCACGGCGAATATTCCTTCATCCGAGGCTCCGAATCGGAAGGCAAGCGAGCCCGCCGTTCGGCTGATCCAGCGCGGTTCTCGGCCACCTCGGCCGAGCCCCATCGCGGGAAGTACGGTTTTGTACCCACACCATTCTTGGGTGTCAATCGACTTTGAACGCGTCTGTCGGGATGAGCTTCGGGCGAGACCGCCCCGCTTCCCGCACGCCCGCGCCATGGCTTGTACGCGGGTTTCGCAGCGAACGCCGCTGCTTTTCGATCATTCTCCCCGCTCGAAGCCCGCCGCGGCGGCGACCTGGACCGTTGGGTCGCTGTCGCGGATCAGGCGAGCGAGGAGGTCGAGGGACTCCGCCGTCCGAAGCTCGCCGAGGAGGGCGGCCGCCTGCGACCGGATCCGGGCGTCCGCATCGGCGTGGTACTCGCGGGCCACCGCGATGCCTGCGGCACCAGCTCCGCCGATGCGCACCAAGGCGCGCGCGGCCGCGAGCCGGATCTCAGGCGAGCGACGCGCATCGCCCGACACCGTGAGGAGCCGCTCGAGCATGGGCCGCGACGCTTCGTCGCGGAGGCGTCCGATCGCGTCGCAGGCGACGAGCGTGAGTTCCGCCTGCTCTGGAGGCGCGAAGAGCGCTGCGCGGAGCGGCTCGATCTCGCGCTCGTCGCCGAGCTTCACCAGCGCCTCGGCGGCGGTGAGGTCGACGAGGCGCGCGCGGATCGGATTGACCAGCTTCATGCCACGACCGATCGAATCGCGGATCAGGGGAACCGCAGTCTTGTTTCCAAGTTCGCCAAGCACGAGGTAGGCGTTGGCCCGCACCTCGGGCTCGTTGTCGACGAGCATCTCCGCGATGGGCGTGAGGTCGACCGTGTGGCCGCAGCGCGAGAGCGCGAGCATGGCGGCCGCGCGAACCGACGCGCTGTCGTCTTGAAGCAGCGGCTGCACGAGGAGGGCGAGGTCGCGGTTGCCCGACTCGCCGATCGCCATGCACGCGACGAAGCGCACGCCGCGGTTCTCGTCGACAAGCCCGCGTGGAGCGAGTTCGGCGAGGAGCGACGGGCTCGACTTCGATGCCTCGATCGCGTTGGCGCGCAGCGCAGCCCAGGTGCTCTTGCTCGCGGCGCGGAGGATGGTGGCCGCGTTGGCGCGCTCCGACTCGGTCGGCACGGCGTCTGTCCGCACGGCGATGGGCTCGGAGAGGACAGGCGGGTGCAGCACCGCTGGTCCGTCGTCTGCCAGAGCGCCGTCGGCTCCGATCGCAGTACCCTCGGAACCGCGCACCGCCATCGCGTCGTAGCCGGCCGATCCGCGGGCGCCCTGCGGGCGAACCGCGCTCGGCGGAAGCGAGCGCTCCTTTGAACTGAACTGCGCACGGGCGGCCTGGGGGTCGACATGCTGCATGCAGCCTGCGGCGCACGCGACGACGATCGCGGCGCATGACGCGCGCGCGATGGATCCCGCTCGAATCGACAATGGACGATCGCTTGACAGCATTGGAGGCCTCCGTGCCCATGTGCGCGCGGCCGACGCCGCACGCACGCAATCAGGCGGGCTCCGCCCGCGCGCCGCATCATCGGCAGAAACGGCGCGAAAGGTCCAATCTTGAATGGTTCAACCCCGGGCGCCCGAGCGCCGCGGACGACGGCTCAGTCCGACCGCACCGAGGAGGCCAAGCGCGGTCCAGGCGACGAGGTCCCCCGTCAGCACCGCGTACGGCTCGCCCCGTCCGGACGCCGCGGGCGTGACCTGCGCGAGCAGGGAGCCGGCCTCGTTCGCGGGAAGGAAGGCAAGGATCCGACCGTCGGCCGCGATCGAGGCGGACATGCCGGTGTTGGCGGCGCGCACCACGGGGGTCGCGAGCTCGATGGCGCGCAGCTGGGCGACCTGCAGGTGCTGGCGCCTCCCCGCTCCCGACGGGCCGAACCAGCCGTCGTTCGAGATGTTGACGAGCACATCCGCAGCCCGTCCGCCGTCGTCGAACGCGATCCGCCTCGAGGCCCACGGGGCCGTGATCTCGAAGCAGATCGGAACCCCGACGCGGACCCGTCCCGCCGCTGCATCGATCGTGAAACGCTTCGGGGCCGCGGCCGCATCGAGGTCGAAGGTCATCCCGTTCGCGCCAAGGGCAAGGAGCTGCTGCTCGAGCCACGCCCAGTTCGAGATGATGGGCATCGTCTCCCCGAACGGCGTGAGGAAGATCTTGTCGGTCCGGCCCTTGGCGCCCTCTGGGTCGACGAGGTACGCGCTGTTGAACTGGTTGTCCCAGACGAAGCGCTCTTCCTCGACGCGAAGCCCGAGGTACGCGGGCGAACCGACGATGAGCGGTGCGCCGGCAAGCGACGACAGCTCGCGCAGGGCCTCGTCGAAGCGCGCGCCGGGGAACAGCCGCTGCTCGACGAGCGTTCGGAGCGACTCGGGCTCGAGCCCGAAGCCAGGAACCATGGTCTCGGGCCACACCACCGCATCGACCGGCTTCCCCGCCTCGCGAACGCCGTCGAGCGTCAGGCGCGAGAACGCGACGAAGTCGTCGACCTGGTCCTGCGGCGCCCAGCCGAGCTTGTTCGACATGGGAAGGTTGGTCTGGACGAGAAGCAGGCGAGCAGCCTCGGTCGACTGCGGCGCCGCGGGCGACGCCAGCATCGCGCGAAGGCCGACGATCGCCGCAAGAAGCGCGAGCGCACCCGGCGCAACGACGCGCATCGCCCGCGGTCCTACCGCGAGGTCGGCGAGCGCGCCGCCCACGAAGCCGGCGACGGCCGAGAGGAGCCACCCGCCGCCGATCGACGCGATCCAGGCGATCGCCGGCCACTCGACGAGCGGATGTGCGGCGAAGAACCATGCGTAGCCCGTGCACACGAGGTCGCCGCGGAGAAACTCGACGGCGACGAGTGCGATCGGCACCGCGATCATGAAGGGCATCGTGCCCCTGCCGCCACCGCGCGCGTCGTCGTGCCGCCTGCGCGCTCCCGCGAGCCAGCGGACGAGCAGCGCGAGCGCCGTCGTCCATGCGGCGAGATAGCCGACCAGGATCGGCATCCCGAGTTCGGTGATCTCGCGCATCCACCACTGATGGGCGAGGAACGCCGCGAAGAATGCGGGGAAGACGGCGGTGATCACCGCGCGCCACGACGGTGCGAGAGCGGCCGCCCAGGCGAGGAGCGCCGGCCACACGAACGCGAGCGGCCAGCCGGCGACGAAGTCCTCCGACAGGGGAAACGAGAGCGCGAAGGCGGCGGCTGCGGCGGACGCCAGGACGAGCGTCCCGCGCGGCGGGCGCCACGAACGCTCAGCGTCCCGCATAGTCGATCACGCGTCCGATCTCCGAGCGGAGATCCTTGCGGTGCACGATGCGGTCCACGAAGCCGGACTCGAGCAGGAACTCGGAGGTCTGGAAGCCCTCGGGAAGATCCTGCCGGATGGTCTGCTTGATGACGCGCGGGCCCGCGAAGCCGATCAGCGCCTTCGGCTCGGCGAAGATCACATCGCCGAGCATCGCGAAGCTCGCGGTGACGCCGCCGGTGGTCGGATCCGCAAGCACCGAGATGAACAGCCCGCCCGCTTCGTCGAGGCGCGCGAGCGCCGCGCTCGTCTTCGCCATCTGCATGAGCGAGAAGCCCGACTCGTGCATGCGCGCGCCGCCCGAGCAGCTCACGGTGACGACGGGGAGGTCGTGGTCGATGCCGCGCTCGATCGCGCGGGTGATCTTCTCGCCGACCACGGAGCCCATCGAGCCGCCAAGGAAGGTGAAGTCCATGACCGCGACGACGACGCGTCGACCCTTCACGAAGCCGAATCCCGAGAGCAGCGCGTCGCGCTCGCCCGTCTTCTTCTGGGTGTCGGCGATGCGCGCGGGATACGGCTTCGAGTCGACGAACTTGAGCGGGTCGATCGCGATCAGCCCGTCGTCGAAACTCTCGAAGGTGCCCGGGTCGAGCAGCTGGTCGACGCGCTGGCGCGCGCTGATGCGCATGTGGTGCTGGCACTTGGGGCAGACCCAGAGGTTCGACTCCACCGCCTTCTTGAAGAGAGTCTCTTCGCAGGCGGGGCACTTCATCCAAAGACCTTCGGGGACGCCCTTCTTTGCGGGCGCCTCTGCGAGGTCGGTCTGTGTCCAGGTCGATTCAGCCACGGAGGGATTGTATCGCGGCCGCGTAGTCGCGCTTTCCGAAGATCGCGCTCGCCGCGACGATCAGGTCGCAGCCGTGCGCCCGGCACGCGGGAGCGCTGTCGGGCGCGACGCCGCCGTCCATCTGCACCCGCAGCCCCTGCCGCGCGCGGTCGCGGATCGCGCGGGTCTTGGGCAGGACGCTCGCGATGAACGACTGCCCGCTGAACCCGGGGTGGACGCTCATGACGAGCGCGAGGTCGATCGCGTCGAGCCAGGGGAAGAGCGCGCCCGCCGGCGTGTTCGGGTTGATCGCGAGACCCGCCGACATGCCGAGCGCGTGGATGCGCGCGATCAGCTCCGACGGATCGGGCACCGCTTCGATGTGGAAGGTGATGTGCGCGGCCCCTGCCTTCGCGAACGGCTCGATGTAGGCCGCCGGATCGGTGACCATCAGGTGGACATCGAGCGCGGCGTCGGGCACCGCCCGGTGCACCGACGCGCACACCGCAGGCCCCATCGAGAGGTTCGGAACGAAGTGGCCGTCCATCACATCGACATGGAGGAGGTCACCGCCCGCCGCAAGGGCGGCGCGGCACTCGTCGCCGAGTCGTGCGAAGTCGGCAGACAGGATCGACGGCGCCACCAGGAGCGGCACCTGCGCGAGACGCGACGCGTGCCGTCCGCAGAAGCCGGGCGACTCCACGCGCGTTTCAGAGGTGCGCTCGGGCATGTCGACTCGCATCGCTTGGTTCACGGCCGAGTGCGCTCAGGGAGTCGCTTCGCCTGCCGGCTTCTCGGTGCTTCCGCCCTCTTCCGATTCGCCCGAGGGAGCGGAGGTCTTCGCGGAAGCCTTGGTCTTCGCAGCCTTGCGGTACTCGTCGAGCTGGCGCTTGTAGTCGGCCTTGAACTCGGTCGGCGCCGTCATCCAGAGCTTGTACTGGAACTCCTGCGCCTCGGCGTACTGCCCCTGCGCGGCGAGCACGCTGGCGCGCACGCGGAGGAGGAGCTGGCTGTTCTCGGGAAGCGTGCGGCTCATCGCCTCGACCGCCTTGCTGGCGAGGTCGTAGTCGCGCTCCTTGATCTCGTCGGAGTAGAGGATCGTGCCGGCGAGCTCCGCAAGCGTGAGCGGGTCCGACGAGAACCTCTGCAGCATCTGGTCGCCCCACGCGCGCGCGCCGGCCTTGTCCTTCACCTCGGAGAGCATCTTCTCGTACTTGCGCACCGCGACATCGCCGAACACCTTCGGGTCGAGATCGATGATCGAGTCGTAGTGCCGCATCGCGTCGCGGAAGTTGCGGACCTTGAGCGCATCGCGCGCGGCGGTGAGCATCGGCGTCGCCTTGCCGATCATTTCGGGGTTGTAGCGGCCGACCATGGCGAGCGGGAGCACGAGGTCGAACTCGGGGTCGAGCGGGTTGCCGATCCAGAGGATCTTGCCACCGCGCACGATGAACGCGCACGGAATGCCGTTGCGGTTCGCTGCCTTCATCCAGGTGGTCTGCATCGACTTGTCGTCGGTGTCGACCGCGATCGGGTAGGACATGGTCGCACCCTTGCGCGAGACGAAGCCCTTGACGGTGGCGAAGGGCTCGTCGGAGACGCCGATGATGGTGAGGCCGGCGAAGCGGCCGCGCTGATGGAGCTTGTTGAGGTGCGGGATCGACACCTTGCACGGTCCGCACCAGGTCGCCCAGAACTCGACCACATAGGTGCGATTCGGGTCGCTCAGGTCGCTGACCTCGCCCTGCACCCAGCGGCCGACCTTCAGTTCGGGTGCGTCGGAGCCCACCTTGAGCGTCTGCTCCTGGGCAAGTGCAACGGTCGACATGGTCGCGACGATGGCGGGAACGGCGAGAGAGCGGAAGTCGATGAACATGGTTGCTCCGTCTGATTCGGGTCGCGCCCCCATGGGCGCATCAGCGGATGATACCCGCCGTCGGGCGGTGCACGGCGCGGTTTTCTTGCGATCCGACCGAGTTGTCCCCTCGGCCGACGGCTGCCGCAGCCGCCCTATAGTGCGCCCCATGCGAAAGAAGCGAATCGACCAGACCGATGTCCGTGGCAAGAAGGTCTTCATCCGGGTGGACTTCAATGTCCCGATGGAGGGGGGCGTCATCACCGACGACCGCCGCATCAAGGCGAGCCTCCCCACCATCCGTTCGGTCCTGTTCCGCGGCGGTCGGGCGGTGCTCGCTAGCCACCTCGGGCGGCCGGAAGGCAAGGGCTACGAGGCCGAGTTCTCGCTCGCGCCGGTCGCGCGGCGCCTCGCCGAGCTGCTCGGCAAGGACGCGCCGCATGGCGTGGCGTTCCCCTCCCAGGACTGCTCCGACGACGCGGCGCGCGCCGCGATCGGGGCGATGCCTGAGGCCGGGGTGGTGCTCCTCGAGAACCTCCGCTTCGCGAAGGGCGAGAAGAAGGGCGACGCCGGTTTCGCCTCGAAGCTCGCTGGCCTTTGCGACATCTATGTGAACGACGCCTTCGGCACCAGCCACCGCGCCGATGCCTCGATGCACGCGCTGCCGATGGCGATGCGCGCGCGCGGCGCGCCGTGCGTCTCGGGCTACCTCCTCGACGCCGAGCTCGAGTACCTGATCGGGCGCATCGCGGCGGCGCAGAAGCCGTTCCTCGCGATCCTCGGCGGCGCGAAGGTCTCGGACAAGATCCTCGCGATCGAGAACCTCATGTCGAAGGTCGACCGCCTGATCGTCGGCGGCGCGATGGCGTACACCTTCCTGCGCGCGCAGGGCGTGGCGACCGGCAACAGCCTCGTCGAGCAGGAGCGCGTCGAACTTGCGAAGGAGATCCTCGCGAAGGCGGCCGCGAAGGGCTGCGAGTTCCTGTTGCCGAGCGACCATGTCTGCGGGCGCGAGTTCAAGGCCGGCACCGAGACCGCGACCGTGACGGGCGCGATCCCCGACGGCTGGATGGGCCTCGACATCGGACCCGCGACGCGCGAGCGCTTCGGCGCCGCGATCCGCTCGTCGAGGACGGTCGTGTGGAACGGACCGATGGGCGTCTTCGAGATGCCGCCGTTCGACGCGGGCACGCGCGCGGTCGCGGCGGCGGTCGTCGACGCAACCAAGGCCGGCGCCACCACGATCGCCGGCGGCGGCGACACCGCGGCGGCGGTCGAGGAGTTCGGTCTCGCCGACAAGCTCTCCCATGTCTCGACCGGAGGCGGCGCGAGCCTCGAGGTCCTCGAGGGGAAGCACCTCGTCTGCCTCGACGCGATCGATGACGCCTGAGACGCCGAACAGCGACCAGCACGCGCTTGCGAAGGCGGAGGCCACGCGGCGCGTGATCGTCATTCTCGGCCCGACCGCGGGCGGGAAGAGCGACCTCGCGCTCGAACTCGCGCGGCGATTCGATGGCGAGCTCGTGAGCGCGGATTCGATGCAGGTCTATCGCGGCATGGACATCGGCACCGCGAAGCCGACCGCCGCGGAGCGGGCGGAAATCCCCCACCACGCGCTCGACCTCGTCGATGCGACCGAGGAGGGCTTCACCGTCGCGCGCTGGCTTGCCTGTGCGGATGCGGCGGTGGCCGACATCCGGCGGCGCGGCCGCGTGCCGATCGTCGTTGGAGGCACGAACCTCTACATCCGCGCGTTCCTCGAGGGTCTCGACGAGGCCCCGGCGGCGGACCCTGCGTTTCGCGCGGCGCTCGAGGCGGTTCCGAGCGCGGAACTCCACGCGCGGCTCGCGTCGAGCGACCCCGCTGCGGCCGGGCGGCTTCATCCGAACGACCGCCGGAGGATCATCCGAGCGCTCGAGATCGCCCACGGGACGGGCGACCGCGCGTCGGACCGGCGCACCGCCTGGGACGAATCCGGGATCGCGCCGCGCCGCGACGACCTCTTCACCGTGATCCTCGACTGGCCCGTCGAGGCGATCAACCGCCGCATCAACGCGCGCGTGCGGCGCATGTTCGACGCGGGCTTCGCCGAAGAGGTCGCGCGCCTCGCCGCGTGCGGCGGGCTCTGCGCGCAGGCGCGCGCGGCCTGCGGCTACGAGGAACTGCTCGCGATCCTCGGCGACGGTTCGCGGCGTCCACGAGAGCGCGAACTCGACGACGCCGCGGAGCAGACCAAGATCCGCTCGCGCCGGCTTGCCAAGCAGCAGCGCACCTGGCTCAAGCGGTTCCGCGCGCTCGAGCCGTCGGTCGCGATCGATTGCGGCGAGGCGACGACCGCGGCCGGACTCGCCGACCGCTGCGAACTCGCGCTCGCGCGCGTCGCGCACACGCGTACACGCGCGTGAGCGCACGCGCATTGGACCGAAGAAAGTGGTCCCGAAACCGATCGAGCATCGCTTTCCCGCTTGACTTCGACGGGGGCTCTCAACTATTTCCTTCGCCTCGGTTCATCCGATCGCAGAGATCGAACCGATGACGGCGGCGCGATCCATTCGCCGCCGAGCCCGAGTTCCAGCGCCGTTCCAGCGACCACGATGGCAGCCAAGAAGACCACTTCCCGCACGAAGACAGCCGCCCCGGCCGCTGCCCCGACCCGCCGCACCCGCTCCTCGGCCGCGTCGGATGACGGCGCCGTCGCCAGCGCGGGCGGCGCTGCGCTCGTGATCGTCGAGAGCCCGGCGAAGGCCAAGACCATCGAGAAGTACCTCAAGGAACTCGGGAAGTTCCATGTCGAGGCGAGCAAGGGCCACATCCGCGATCTCCCCGAGCGCGCGGAGAAGAAGGCGGCCGCCGACGCGGACGGAAAGAAGCCGAAGCCCGCGAAGCGAGGCGAGAAGAAGGCGGCGAGCACCGAGCCGAAGCCGATGGACATCCCCGGCGTCGACATGCAGAGCTTCGCGACCACCTATGTGGTGACGCCCGACCGCCGCGAGACCGTGACCAGGCTGCGCAAGCTGAAGAAGGATGCGACCGAGGTCTGGTTCGCGACCGACTTGGACCGCGAGGGAGAGGCGATCTCGTGGCACATCGCCGAGGTGCTCGATGTCGAGCCGGCCGATGCGAAGCGCGTCGTGTTCAACGCCATCACGAAGACCGCGATCAAGGAGGCCTTCGAGCATCCCCGCGCCATCAACATGGCGCGCGTCAACGCGCAGAACTCGCGGCGCATCCTCGACCGCATCGTCGGCTACGGCATCTCGCCGCTCCTCTGGCGCCTGATGCGCCAGGGCGGCCTCAGCGCCGGCCGCGTGCAGACCGTCGCGGCACGGCTGGTGGTCGAGCGCGAGGCCGAGATCCGCGAGTTCGTGCCGAGCGAGTCGTGGGAAGTGCTCGTGCGGCTGGCGCCGGAACTCGCTCGACGCGGCGCGATCGCGAAGGCGATCGAGGACTTCCTCGCGCGGCGCAACGACAAGGGCAACGCGCCTTCGCAGAAGGACCGCCTCGCGTTCCTCGCGAAGCAAGGCGTCCTCGAGGCGAAGCTCGTCGAGGTCGCGGGCAAGGAACTCAAGATCGAGGCGGGCGCGGCGTCCTCCAGTCCTAACTCCTCCAGTCCTAACTCCTCCAGTCCTAACTCCTCCAGCCCCACGGACCTGTCGGCCCTCGTGCTATCCGCCGTCGAGGCCGCCGGCCTCGAGCGCGCGCAGGTCTCGACCCGCGAGGATTCGCGCGGCAAGGGCGCCGCGAAGTTCGTCCGCACCGTCGCGGGCTCTGTCGGCGCCGGCGTCGCCTACAAGGTCACCTCGATCGAGACCGAGCGCAAGTCGCGGCGCGCGATGCCGCCGTTCAAGACCTCGACCATGCAGATGGCGGCGTCGAGCGAACTCGGCTTCTCGACCGACCGCACGATGCGGATCGCGCAGAGCCTCTACGAGGGCGTCGACATCGGCGGCGACCGCATCGGCCTCATCACCTACATGCGTACCGACTCGACCCATGTCGCGGGCGAGGCGCTCCATGCGGCGCGCGACTTCATCCGGCGCGAGTACGGCGAGCGCTACCTG
>Ga0209990_10002537_pt1 | contig 14226 bp, 23 predicted proteins | sample NOAtaG_6_FD_187304 | JGI IMG/M metagenome (GOLD analysis project Ga0209990, IMG submission 187304) | Freshwater lake microbial communities from Lake Erie, under a cyanobacterial bloom - NOAA_Erie_Diel5S_2200h metaG (SPAdes) (version 2) | ecosystem: Environmental > Aquatic > Freshwater > Lake ...
TCTTGAGCATAAGTAGGAGCGTTAGCTGCTAAAGTAGCGTCTTCTCTTGCAAGTGCATTGTAATAAGCAGCCATCTCAGGATTTGTAGCCATTAAACCAGCAGCATTGGGAGCGTATCCAGCTACAGTTCCACCAGTAGCTAAACCAGTGGTTCCACGCTGATATTGACGATTACGCAACTGAGCTAGTTGTTGTTCACGACTTGGAGCTAATAAGCCACGCTGTTGCTCAAGATATTGTTGTTGTAATGCAGTGGTGTCTGTAGTAGTTGGCAGTGCTTCAGCACCGAGAGTAAAGAGACGCTGACGCTGTGCAGCCACTTCGGGAGTAGCAGTGTATCCTGCTGATACTAGCTGTCCTGTTGTTGGGTCAAAGCCAAAGTTAGACTGACCAAAAGCGGTAGTTACGCCAACAGGTTTAAATGTAGCAAACTGTTCTGCTCTGCGAGTAGCTTCTAACTGCTGTTGAGCTGATTGCTGTGAAGCAGACTGAATTGCTCTACGAGCAGCGTCAGACAAGAAATAGTTAGCACCAGCACCAAGCAAACCTCCTTGTGTGCCTGCGCCGCCAGCAGTACCGCCTTGTCCAGCAGTGCCTCCTCTAGTGCCCAATAACGCTCTAAGAGCTTGAGTACCGAACTGTTTAGCATAGTTAGTTAATGCGGTAGAATCTAAACCAAGAGACTGTGCAGCTTGGATGTCAGAGCCGGAAGACAGAATAATGTTACCTTGAGCGTCTTGAAAGATGTCCCCAAGTTCGCCGGGGATAATGTTAGGATTACCACCCATATTAAAGTCTTCACCTGTGCCACCAAACTGTTGTGCATAAGCGTTAAAACCAGTACCGCCCATGTTAAAGTCTTCACCTGTGCCACCAAACTGTTGTGCATAAGCGTTAAAACCAGTACCGCCCATGTTAAAGTCTTCGCCAGCTCCAGTAAAGCCACCATTTGTCAGTTCTCCAGTAAATGGATTAAAACTACCATTACCAGTCATAAAGTCATTTATATTCATATTATTTAGTAATCCTGCTCCTGTATCAACTGCTGTATTAACACCCGCACTAATACCAGCATTGGTAACACCAGACAACAAACCTGTTACTGGGTCTCTTCCGGATAACAACGCACTTGTTGCACCAGATGTTCCGCCTTGTGCTAAGTTACCAACTAACTGTGAACCTGTTTCACCCGCAACAGCACCGCCTACTTCACCACCAACTTGACCTGCAACATACGAAACAGCAGCATCTCTAGCGATGTCTTCAATGTCATTACCTTGTGCTGCTGAAATACCAGCACTTGCTACGGCACTTCCTAAAGGACCACCAACATAGTAAGCACCAAGTTTAATTGCAGTGTTAACTGGGTCATCTACAATTGGTTGTATAACTGCGTCATCAATAACTTTACCAGCATCACCAATGAACCCACCAACATCTTCTACAGCACCTAAAAGACCGCCATCGCCACCCGAAGTACCTAGTACATCAGAAATTGGGTCTGTTATCGCTGATACAAATCCGCCTCCGCCACCCATTATTTAATCTCCAGTGACCATGCAAACGACTTACCCTTCTTCTTTACTTCTACAGGTAAGTTCATCTTTTGCATCATTGTTATTAGTTTATAGTTATCAGTTTCAGATACTAACTTCTTTATACCAGCTTTCTTGACTGCATCAATTCCAACCTTCATTGCACCAAGAAGCATATTAGGAGTGTCTACTGTATACATATGCACTTCTAATACACCCGGTTCTTTACGAATACCGATAAACACAGTGTTATTGTGCCGTACAACAACAGCTTTGTTTTGTTGAATCATAATGGCTAAACTCTTGAAGAACTTCTCTTCTTGTTTGCTTAGACCACCACGCTCTAAGTCTTTACGGATAATCTCCGTAGCAGACATCTGTTTGTCAATAATTTGTGCCATGATTAGAATGTCCCACCATCAACTGACGCAGCTTCTAACGCACCAGTCACAGTAAGTGTTCCAGCAACAGTTTCGTTACCTGTAACAGCTAATGTAACAGCAGTAAGTGTACCAGTAAAGGTTGGACCAGCTAAATCAGCTTTACTGTTTACTGCAGTTTGAATCGCAGCAAACTCAGTATTAATCTCTGTTCCACGAACAATCTTATTTGCATTGCCAGATGGCAAAGAGTCTTTAGCAGCAAAGTCTGTGGCTTTTGTGTAGTTGCTCATAATGTTTTCCCTGATTTAACAAAACAGTCTATTTTCTGAATTGAGACAGCATTGTCATCAATATCTGTTTCAAATCCTAACTGTAAAACTTTACCTGTTCCGCCGGCATTTAAATTCAAATTAAAGATAATAATTGTACCAGAATAGTTATCTATATTATACTGTCCAATACCATATTCTGCAATACTGGTTGGGTCTACTGTAATAGTTGCAGACTGATATGCTTTCTTAAAATCAAAATCCCACTTCATGGTTATGTCTTGGTTTTGTGCACCCAAGACTAACATCTCAACTTTCTTTAGTATTTTGGATAAAGTTGGTTGTTGGAAGTCGAAATAGCTGGAATAATACACCATGCGGTAAGAGCTGCCGTTATCGCTGTGTCCACCATACAACCCAATATATCCCGCTTTCCCGATAAGAAATTCTCTGTTTGCTGTTGTGCAGAACGCTGTAGGTGTGATAGTAGTCCAAGTTGTAGTTCTAGCAGACCCATCTGGTAATGCTCCTCTCATGTCAAAACAGTAAGCAATGTCGTCTTCTGAAAAAGACAGTACATATGCAGCTTCTATGCTTGAGTACCCAGACTTAATGGTTTTTAAATCTGAAGTATTCGTTAAACTTTCTAATAACTCATCTCGAACATTCTTAGAAATATCACGCATTGGCATGGATTTCTCTTGAATGGTTCTTGTAAAACTTCTAACACCAGTTGCTGATAAAAAGACAACATCAGTTCCTGTGTTCTGTACGGAATCTCTAGACACACAACCAATACCATTAACAATGTCAGCTAGTGCCATACTGGCGGGGTCTTGCGCTGAACTATAAACAACAACATGGTTTTCACAGAATATAATCAAGAAACCATTGTGAGACGCTAATGCAACAATAGGGTCGCCATCTCCAACCACTTCAGCAATATTTAAAGCACCCGATGTTCCGGTTTGGAAGTTTAAAGGGTCAGTTAAATCGCTAAAGTAAACAGTTTGTCTATCTCCAGCAATGTCTGCAGTCCAGATTCTGCCGTATGCGGCAAGACACACATTCGGAGTAAAAGTGCTGCTTGTGTGTGCAATTGGGTTCACAGGCAATGTTGCTACATCGGCAAGTATCTTAAACACATAAGAACTCGTCACTGCAGAATAACTAAAATACAGTGCTTTATGGTCTGCTTGAGTAATGACAGCTCTTGCTCTAGCATTCGTTACATCTGGTAAAGATGCTACTTGCCAATGACTGTTATTAATGGTATAGGTGGCATTAGCTGTATCACCACTATTACGAACTAACTTCTGTGTTAATGCACTGCCAGTAGACAGAAATAACTTGTTATTGCCAGCCGCAAACAATTGATTATCGTTAGTTGTTGGCGATAGCATCTGTGCAATGGTTTTAACCGCTGCAGTGCTTAAATCAGTATTTGCGGGTAAATATGTTGTCCAGCCTTTTCTAGCGCCAATACGACCAAACTTATCGATGATGCAGTTGTTTGCTTCTAATGCAAAACCAGCCTCTAATGAGGTGGGAGCATCCTGAAGATTTAGTCCTGCAAAGCCCGGTGCTGATATAGAAGATGTAACAATTTGCTTGCTCAACTTGGAACCCAGTTAGTATCTTCAACATAACGATTAGACTCAAGGGCAATATAATCAGCCATTAAGTTACGAGCTAAAGCATAGGCTTCTGAAGACTGTAAACCGCCATCTTCGCCACGCTCAACAACTGCTCTAGCATAAGCATTTAGGATTACCACATCAGCAGGAACTTTGATAATGGTATTATCAGAAGTTAGCGTTGGTTGTGGTAATATAACATTAAATCGAATTGTGTAGGCAGTATCGGGAATCGGAAACAAATCAACTAAGGTGTCACCGTTAGCGTCCTGTCCATTAAAGTTATAGTACTGTGGGGAGCCTTTTTGTGGACTCGTAGGCAGAAACTGCTGTGTCATGTACGAAGTTGGAGCAAGACGCAAGAAAGTATCGGATGTGTCATTAATTACATTCAATACCTTAAACCGCACACCAGAGCCTGTTAGCACATAACTAAATATATCTGTTGTTGTAGTGGCTGTCAATGTCTCAGAAAGAGCATTCCAGCCATAAGCAGCTTCAACAGACGATTTAGCATCATTGACTAATTCGCCAATCATCTTGCTATAAGCTGTCTCATTAACAGTCGATACTTCGTTCTCTCGTAGGCGACGGAGTACGCTATTGACTGCTTGTAAATATGTTGTAGTTGCCATCTAGCAATCCCATTTCTTTAGTGCTAATGCTTTTCTTGTTGGTCTACCTTTTTCGTCCTTCATCGGACCTTTAACACCGCCCATCCTTGCACAAAAAGACTTACGCCTTTTAGCTGCTTTAGGGGACTTTGCAGCCGCTTTAGCCGAAACTGGAGGTTTGAGGTTAGCTCCTTCAGTTCGCTTGAAATAAGCCCTTCCTTTGGCGTTTAAACCACCTTCAGGATTCTGGTATTCCTTCTTAGGCATTATTTCTTCTTCTTAGCTGTTTTAGCAGCGTCTTTAAAGTCCTGTGCCGAAGGTGCGCCTTTGCTGCCTACCTTACGCATCTTCTCGCCTGAGCCAGCCTTAATACGACGACGCTTGGCGGCGATATTGGCATAGAGACCCGGCTTAGTAGCCACGCATAGCTCCCATTTTCTTCATGGGTTTAGCCTTTGGGGCAGTGCTTACTTTAGCACCAGTCTTCTTAGCGTATGTCTTTGCTTCCTTCTTACCTTTAGCGGTGTAAGGGAACTTCTTGTCTTTTACCATTGGCATATTATTTCCTTTTCTTAGGTTTAGCTACTTTAGCGGTTGATAATGCGATGGCTACAGCTTGCTTCTGAGGACGACCTTCTTTAACCAGTTTAGAGATATTCTTACTGATTGTCTTCTGTGACTTACCTTTAGCAAGTGGCATTATTAACCTCCGTGTTGTTTAACAGATGTATACTCTTGCTCTATCGTAACAACAACAGATGCGGTTGAACCAGTTTCAGACTGGACTCGAATCTCATCTCTTTCTTCTAGCAAAGTATATGCTCCGCCATCAATCTTTAAGAACGATTTAGCAGTTAATGGATAATCCTGCACAATAGCAATCTCAGTATTGGTGCTGTAGTCATACCACCATGCACTGAATGTTTTTGCTGAAGCAGAGTTGTTAACCGCATACAACAGATTCCATTTACCGATATTCTGAATGGGAACTGTGTACAAAGTAGTCTTGGTGTTAGCTACTAAGTTTCTACCAACAGATATTGGTCTCATTTAAGCACTATTGTTAATAAAGTAATAATAATGAAACCAGCGGTACCAATCAGAATCTGTTCTAGTCTCTTTAGTCTAGCGTGTATCTGTTCGTATCGAACCTTACAGACTTCTTCGTGGCTTAGGAGTTTTAATTCAGCTTCTGTCACGGCAATGTCCTTACATACTCCGCAGAATCCGTCATCACATTGCCATCGGCATCTTGCAGTTCTGCACCAGCTAAGACTTCTTTTTTGAATGTTTGGTAGTCTGTGTTGGCTGGGTCGAATGGTATAAAAAAATTAGTTTCTAAATTAAGAACTACATTTGTTTCGCCAGTAAAATTGCTTTTAATTAGTTTATACATAATCATAACTCCGCAGAAGCAACATAATGAAATTGAATCAAATTATTTCCTGTGCTACCTGATGAACCACTATTTTCAATAGAAATATAATTTTCATTAGTTTGCCCTGTAACTGCTGCGGCTACATTTGACCAAGAACCTTGAAAATATGTAACTCTGTTTGGTGTGCTAGAAGCACTTGTAGAGTTTGTATAAACTGTGCAACTTGGAGTTGAACGCATAGTTATTGGTAATTTTGCAGAACCACCAACCCAACTACCGCCACTATAATTCCACCCAACATTGTAAACAGAAGTTCCTGTGTTATATAAAGATGAAGCCGCAACAGTTGAAACCGATTGTGCATAATACCTCTGACACAAAGCCAATTCAGTTCCATAAGGTCTGTAATCAAAGCTAGTAGCTGTAGAGCCTACCTCTAGTTGAACTCCTGTGATGTAGAAAGTTGCTCCGTTTGTGCCGACTACGGATGTTGCACCTGTGGCGGTATATGCAGTTCCAGTTTGCCATGAACCAGCAGATTTAGCATAAGTAGAGCCGCAACCTAAACCAAAAAACAGTTTCATTCCTTGAGTATTACCAGTAGCCCAAGTGCCTGTTGTATCACCAGCAATGGTTTGTGTAATTTGTGTCCAAGTATTTGCTGATGAAATTGTGTATGTAAACGGATAACTTCTACCTTCTGCACCATTTGTAAGTGATGCACCAAAAGTTCCTGTTAGGCTTGAATATACCCAAAATGAAATAGTTACTGTTTTTGCATTAGCTGAACCAAAATTTAAATCAGCAACATTGTATCCTTCAATAGCTTGAGCTAAAGCAAAATAATCATTTGTTCCAACAGAAACCGCAGAAGCAACAGTAGCACCTAAATAATTTGTAAATCCGACTGGTGGAGTTACAGAACCAGCATTTTGAGAAATTGTAAATTTAGAGTTTTGACTTTCTGTTAAATACCATCTATCTAAAGTATATACAGGGTCGCCACTAACTGTTCCGCTAAAGCCACGCTGATTTATAACCATCGCACCATTGATGATGCGGTTCTTCATATTAACGGATGGAGTTACCGCATTAGCAGTAATACTCCCGTTGTACATGGGAGTTGTTATTCCGTTTGTGCCGTCTAAGGTAATTGGCATATTACGCTCCTAACTTATTGGCTTGTTCAGCCTTAAATGTTTCGTATGCTTGGCGAACTTCGGGTGTCCATGCAACATTAGCAATGTCTTGAACCTTTTGTTCTTGGTCGCTAATGTCCATATCAGGAGTTAATACCCAACGATGGAATGTGCGAGATACAAACTCACCATCTCGTTCAATAATGGTAGCCTGACGAACTTGGATGTTCCAATCACGAACAATCTCAATTTGGTCTATTTCTGTGCGTTCTGTAAGTGCCATTTTTGTGCCTTAAACAAAATATGAAAAGGTTGCAAGAACTTCATAGTCTGAAGCATTAACATCACTACCAATTAATCCTGAAAAATTTGTTGCCGCTAGTTTGTAGAATTGCAAAGATGTTGCACCAGCAGATGCGTGCATTGATATTGGTCCAAAAGTTCCAGCGTTAGGACCTTTCCAAAAAATTGAACCGCAACTACCCGATGAAGCGGCAGATGATTGACCAGCAGTAAATGGTAAAGTCATTGTAACTGTAACGCCACTACCGCCTGTCCAATTCCAACGACACATAACAGTAACTAATCTGCCCACTTTTGTATAACGATTATCTAATACACTTGTGCCTGAAATACCAGCAAAATTTGGTGTCCAAGTACCTTCCTCATAATCATCTAGTGTATTAGCGTCTGTGCTTGCTGATTGAGTAGCTGGAAATGTAATACCAGCACCGCTAGTAGATGGGGTAGCGTTACCCACACCCAAGCAGTTTAGGATTTGAATACCCTCGTTGGTGTTTACTTTTAGAGCAGTTGTGCCGTTAGATTGAAGTTCAATCTCACCGCTTGTATCGGCACTTTGTACTAGCCCTGTGCTGGTGCTGGCATTTATCAATACGGACATTAATGAATCTCCTTAAATTTGTAGCCTTTAACATGGCTGTGTTTGCCGTTTAAATGCTTTCTAATGTTGCCGCTAGTTGAACCTACTTGTCGTGCCGCAACAGCGATTGATTGGTAAACAGTTCCATGCTGGTCTTGAACCGCAATAGTTTTTGTGCCGTTACCTTTTTGTTTGGCAATTTTCTTAGCCCATTTTAAAAAGCTACTTTTTGGCTTTGGCTCAAGATACTTTCTAGTTGCACCGCCATCACGCAAATTAGTTAAGTTTACGCACTTTTTAAATAAATCAATCTGTGCCTTTTCTAACTCGTTTAATTGCTCAAAAGAATCAGCTTTGTGGGCAACAAACACCATCGGCTTGATGCCCTTCATTTTTAGCGATTTAAGCCAGCTATTTTTGTGGTTTTTTGGTTTTAAAGCATAGGGTGTAAAGTGATTAACAATACGCTTCATTCCGCTAATTGTTTGCCCAATGTACCGAATCTGATTATCAGTCGGGTCTACCATGTGATAAACGACAAACTTCTCATTGCGTAAATACCCAAGCGGGTCGCAATAAGTGAAGTTCTTGTTTTCAATAAACTGATAGGTCATTTTGGGTATTTTAATTTAATAGCATCACATTTAGCCACATACGCATCCATCAATTCTGTCTTACCTTTTTGTGCCCAATAATAGGCATCGGCAAAATCGGTGATGGGTGGGTATTCTGATGCTCTTTTAGCAATATAAGCATGAGCATCTACATAAGCCTGAACTGCGGCTTTATCGTAAGCGACTTCGTTGCCGTCTGCATCGTAAGCAATTTCGCCACGAATGACTGCAATATTTGGATAAAGAATAAACAATGCTTCTCTTTGCTGTCTGCTTGTAATCATGCCGCAATCTCCATCAAAGTTACAGTTCCAGTTTGAGTATTATTGTTTTGACTATTTACAGTTAAACTTCCATTATTATTTAATCTAAACTGTAATTTATAAGTTGTTGAAGAAGTTGTTGCTGGTGAATCTAAATAAATACCATTCCATCTACCATCCATATAGGTTCTTCCACCATTTGTTGCGGCTTCGAAACCTTGAGAATTAGCACTTTCTAAAAAAATATCCGTTGAGCCACGAAGAATTTTAAAAGCTCCAGTAACCTCTGCACCGCTTTTAAACAATTCAAATTGAGCAGAAATCATTACTAAAATTTTGCTTGATGATGCTGATGGTGTAATAGATGCAGTAAAGTTTGTAACATCAGTCCATGTTGCGTTGGTTGATAAAGCAGTTGTTGTTGTAGTAGAAACACTAACTACCTGAATCACATTACCAGCTTTAGGTGATGTAGTTGTAAGAATAGTGCCTGTAACGGCAGGAAGTGACAATACAGTAGTACCAGCAATGGCTGGTTCTTGTAATGTAACTGAACCGCTAGTTGACCCCTGTAGTATGATGCTCATAATACCACCCATCTAGCACCAGACGGTACTGTTACTGTTGCACCACCGTTAATCGTAATTGGACCTACAGACATAGCATTTTTTCCTGTTGATAGTGTGTAAGAGGTTGTCACAGTAGGTGAATTCTCTTGAAATACTGTATCACCACCTGCTCCAGTAGCGCCGCCACCGATAGAACCCCATGCAGTTGTGTAGCCTTCAAATCCACCTGTGGTGGAGTTATATCGAATCATACCCGCAGCAGGAGAACCGCTACGCTGTCCAGTTGTTCCTGCAGGTACTTTTAATTGACCAGTGCCAGAGAAAGTACCATCTCCGGTCATAGTTAAAGTAGTTCCTGATACTGTTGCGCCAGCACCTAAGATTTGAACCGGAGAAGACGCAGCGTTACCGACCCAGACTTTCTTGTCGGTAATGTTAACAGCGGCTTCACCCTGCACCAAAGTGGTAGGTGTAGCAGTCGTTGTTACACTGTTTTTAAGTTTTAAGATTGTAGGCATAGTTTATTTCCTAATGATAACACAAATTGACTGTTTTGTCAAGTATTTTTTAAAAACTTCCACCATCTATTGTTCCATCAATATCTGACCCCGGAATTGTCGAACTAGCTGTAAAAGCACTGGTTCCGTTGCCTTTTAAGTACCCTGTTAGCGTGGTAGCCCCAGTTCCGCCATAAGCTACTGTTAGAGTGCCTACATCACCAGAACCTAGGAGACTGACCCCACCAACAGTCTTGATGTTTGTGCCACTAACTAAAGCAGCTTGTTTACCATTAAAAGTAGACCAATCTGTGCTAGTTAAGTAACCATTAACACTCGAAGTTGCTGCTGGTATCGAGATTGCTGGAGTAGTGCCGCCACTAGAAACAATCGGTGCTGTGCCTGTTACAGAAGTTACACCTGTTGCTGGCAATGCTGAAGAAGTCCAGCTTGTTCCATTACCAATAATAGCATAGTTATTGGTGGGAGTTAGACCAGCAATCGTTGCTAAGTCTGCATCGTAAGCCTGAACATTAGTACCAATTGCTAAACCAAGATTGGTTCGTGCAACAGATGCGTCAGGTAAATCGCTTAAATTGTTTGCTTTGGCTAAGAAACTGGTTCCAGCAGCATAGGCATCTACCCAGACAGAGCCGGTATACACCTTCATATAGCCTAAAGAGCTATTGAAATACAAAGCACCAGCTAATAAGGCATTACCATCGTTATCGAGTGTAGGGTCAGAAGTCTTAGCTCCTAAGTACCTGTCATCAAAGTTATCGTAAGCAGTTAATGTTTGGTCTCTAGCAGTTTCTGCTGCTACCTGAGCTGCTGAAGCATTGGTTGCTGCTGTAGATGCTGTAGACGCACTGTTACTAGCATTGGTTGCCGATGTAGACGCTGCTGAAGCACTATTACTTGCATTTGTTGCCGAAGTACTAGCATTGCTTGCCTGTGTCGTCGCAGTGGATGCTGATGACGAGGCAGATGATGCAGAAGAACTGGCAATGCTTGCAGAGGTTGATGCTGATGAAGCACTGTTACTTGCATTGGTTGCTGCAGTCGATGCTGTTGATGCAGATGCTGCAGCATTGGTTTCGCTTGTACCAGCATTCGTTGCTGCAGTTGATGCGGTTGTAGCACTGTTAGAAGCATTGGTAGCACTGGTGGCAGCATTGCTTGCCGATGTGCTTGCATTACTAGCGCTAGTGGATGCTGATGAAGCACTGTTGCTTGCATTAGTCGCAGAAGTTGATGCCGATGACGCAGACGAGGCAGCATTGGTTGCTGAGGTACTGGCGTTACTTGCTGAAGTTGCGGCATCACTAACCGAAGTACCAATACTAGATACTGACGCTGCTGCAGAGGATGCTGAACTAGCTGCTGCAGTTGCTGAATTAGATGCGTTTGTGGCAGAGGTTGATGCTGCTGACGCAGATGCTTGTGCTTGATTCTTAGATACTTCTGCTGCGTTTGCTGCAGCAGTGGCTAAAACTGCTTGACTAGAAGCATCGTTTGTAGCGTCTCCTGACCCACCGGGTCCCCGATATAGGCTCAAAGTAATCTCCTATGTTTGTCTAAATACACTCATGGAATGCATTTAAACAAACTCCCTAGCCGTAGCTAAGGAGCTTGAGTTGCCTATATTAGGCGTTTACAGCAAGTACAAAGCCAGCTTCTGGGCGAACTACTTTAGTACCGAAGAGGGTATCAGCGGTATAGAGAGTCGACAAGTATTCTTGCTTGTACTGAGTCTGTGAACGAACACCAAGTTGCTCGGCAAATACCAGAGTATCAGTATGGAACAAGAGAGCAGCTTTGATAGCGTCACCAGCGGTGTTGTCGCCAGCGGTCTCGATAACAGGCATATTGCTCGATACATAAATATCGATACCATATAGCTTGCCGATTTGACCATTCTGAACACCACGACCATCAACGAAGTCAGAGCTGTTGTAACGGTCAACGCCCATGATTGCATTGCGGAGTGATGGGGGAATAGCAAACTTACGACCATCCATTGGAACATCAGCGTCGTCCATTAACTGGATGAGCTTACGGAAACCAGCATCGGTAAATACATCAGATGTGGTAACGGTGTCTAATGCGTAAGCAGTTAAACCTGTGCTTGCATCGATAAAGTATGCGTTGCTATGAACCCAGTCAGAAGCGTCACCGTCGCCGAAAGACTTACCGCCAGCGATGAGGGTGTCATCAACCTTCTTAGCTAAAGCATAGCCAGCGTCTTCTGTGTAGAAAGAACGCAAGGAAGACAATGCTTGAGTCTCGACGATGTCTTCGATGAAACGGCTGTACTCGAAGTGTTGGTCGATGAGAACTTGTACTTCGCTCTCGGTGTTAGCTTGAATGGTTACTGCAGTGTTAGCTGCTTTAGCTGCTGCTACGCCACGAGTTGGCTTAGGAATATGCAGTGTGTCGCCTTTTTTGCCTTTGAAAGACATTTTACGGACGAGGTTTGCAAGAACTAAGTTTGCTTTGTATGCAGCTACTACTTCGTCACTCCAAATCTCTGGAATAAACTTGTCTGCTGCTGTTTTGTTGACGATAGATGTACTACCGCCGGGGTATGTTACTGCTGCCATGATTAATATCCTTTGTTAATTATTAAGTCTAAAATTACTTAACTCTTCCCTCTGCGTATGCTGCTAGGATGTCATCCTGTAGTGCTTCATAACGACTAGGGTCGGTAAGTTTCAATTTAATTAGGTCTGCTCGACGATATACTTTTCGGCTACTCTCGCCAGCGCCACCAACATCAACTGTAGCTGCCTTCATTGCTTGTTCTTGAGCTTTGCTTTCTACTGCTGCAGTTTGAGTCGTTTGAGTTTGCTGTTTGATTTGTTTAAGTTCTTTGTAAGTACTTAGCAACTCATCAGCGGCATCAAAGTCAAATTCTGCATCAGCTTTGGCAAACAAGTTCAGTCGAATCTTAGAAGATTTAACCCAATCTTGGAATCCAGTATCTTGTGCGATAGTGGTAAAATCAGGATGTTTAGCCGACAGTTGTTGTGCCGTCTTCATCTTCTTCATTTCTAATGCTGCTTGTCTAGCTTCAATTACAGCGGGATGCTTTTCTACTTGTCTGTTGACAGCCTGTTTAGGGTCTACAAAAAAGTCTTCTTCAAGCGATTCTTCAATAGGCGCTGTTTCTTTTGTTCGAGCTTCGAGTTGTTGCTTTAAAAGCTGGTCTGCAAGACTTCGTACTTCGTGAACCTCGTTTGCTTGACGACCGATTAGCTTTTCAGCCTCTTGGTGCATCTTTGCAATTTCTGCTGCAGATTTACCTCGATACTTCTCAGGTAACTCATCTACTGGTTCTTGTTGTTTAACTTCAGGTTGTGCATCAGTTGTTGATGCCTCTGGAGTTGTAACATCTTGTACTACTTCTTGCTCATTGCTTTCAAACAGTTCTTCGTCTTGAATAAATGTTGCTGCCATTTAAAGTCTCCTGTCACCGAATCAAGTGATTTTAGGATTAATAATCTGAGGCTTTATTTCCCAATAAAGGTATCTCAGGCGTTTTGCTTTGCTTCTTGCTTCTGTTTGTCTTCGTGCCTTTTCGCCCATCTATCGTAGGCAGATACGAAAACAGGGTCAGTGCCATCTAAACTAATTCGTATAGGCGAAATAATTCGGTTAGCATCTAAACCACATTCACAGGGAATTACTGTTGTTTCATCTGTAACAAAACTCTCTGTGATATGTCCTTCTGAGCATTTAAAGTCATATAACTTCCTACTCATTCGCCGTGTCTCCCGACAAGAGCTGTTCGTAGGATTGCTCTGAAACATCTTTTAAGCTGATTAACCACTGGAGAATGTCCAGTTGTCCACGCTTTAGTTGTAAATCAGTCTCGTTTTGGATTGGTAATACTTGATTTAAGGAATTGAACATATTCTGTGCATCTTCCATCAAATCTAACCAGCCTTGAGTCGCCATCATTGCAAAGCGACTCTCATAGTATTCTTGTAGTTTTTTATCTATCATTCTTTGTCCTTGTTGGAGAATGTCTTTTTTATTTAGGAAGTAAGTTAGTTAGCGCTTACTTACATTTATAGGTGCATTTTACCACAACTTTATAAAAAAGTCAAGTAATTTTTACATCTTTTGTTGTTTTTGCATCTGAAGCTCAACAATCTTGCCTTTATTCTTAATATCGGCTTCTTTGAGCATCAATTCTGCTATCTTAGCTCGTTTAGCGAACTCAGATTCTTGGTTTTTACTATCAATGTTAGTAGATAACGAACTAATAACCTTGGCACGAAGCTCTTCTGGCATCATTTGAGTCTCTACAACTGTCTTAGCAGCCTCTGCAGAGTCTCTTTGCGCCCTAGCCTGTAGTGACTGGGTAGTGGCTTGCTTCTGTTGCATATCCATCTGTAGCGCCATCTGCTGCATTTGAGCCTGTTGTGGGTCTGGTTGAC